>Ga0247611_10002411_pt1 | contig 30219 bp, 61 predicted proteins | sample 177DNAGHGhighgp2_FD_192422 | JGI IMG/M metagenome (GOLD analysis project Ga0247611, IMG submission 192422) | Sheep rumen microbial communities from Palmerston North, Manawatu-Wanganui, New Zealand - 1770 DNA GHGhigh gp2 | ecosystem: Host-associated > Mammals > Digestive system > Stomach > Rumen... | reverse complement strand
AAAACCAATTTATTATGCCACTACGTTACGAATACAAGAACCCGATGGGTAAAATGGTGATTGAGCAGAAGAACTGCGTCAACGGAGAGAAAAAACGGTTTACTATCCTTATCTGCGAGGCCAACTGTATGGCTGCTTTCATCCACATCAGCAAAAACGCCGAAGGGAAGGAGCAACACACGCTTTACATGTTTTTGATCGACAAGGCGCACGCAAGAAACATCGTCAAGGACTATGGCTCATTGTTCTGCGACAAGGTTGTCAGCATCGAACTGAACATGGCTTTCAGTGAATCGAAGCAACTTCTCGACGTGCTTGTCAAGAACGGCTACAAGGTGAAGTGCTACTACAAGAAGCCCGAGTAACACAATCTTCGGCGGTGTGGTCTGCACCACACCGCTGACAACTAACTTTATTAACTTAAAATTCAACCAATTATGGAAAAAGAAATTTATTCTGAAGTCCGTTGCGACTGTCTCAACGACGAGAACTTTTGGAGCGTAGACGCATGGCGTACCAGTGACGACAACGAGGAGGGCAAGGTAGTGGCCGTTATCCACGACAAGTCCGGAGACGTGTACTACATCGAGCCCGAAGCGAGGTTTTCACCAAGGGTCAAAGAGGTTGTCGATTCTATGGTCGATGAAATCCGCAGCAATAAGCCGTCGTTCAACGAACGCTACCAGGCTTTGGCGCAGGAGGAAATCGAAGACCTGCGCGACGCTCTGGAGAAAGCAGGCGGCAGTTACCGATTCGAGAACGCGTTCATCAAGGTGATTGCAGCCTTGGGCGGCTTTACCGAGGACTATGAATTCTGCATCGTCCGCAGCGCGGAACTCAATGACGATGGCCGCATCACCATCGAAGTGGAGGCGAACTACCAGACATACGACATCGACGCCGGTGACATACTGGAGAACCAGATCCACTACATCACCGAGGAAATCGAAGCGTAAACCATCATGTCTGCGAAGGAACAAACACCTTCGTAGACGCAATAAAACGAACGAAATTACGTTAGTTTATATATTATTTATAACCTTTTTAATCTCAAATCAATTATGTACAACACCGAACAAGACAGATTGCGTATTGAACAAGTTCTCAGCAGTTTCCGCATCGGATACAGTGATATGCGCGTGACGGTCGGCAAGACGATGACTCTATATGAGTTCAAGCCCGTCATCGGAACGCGCATGAACAAAATCCGCAACCTGAAGGACGAGTTCACCGTTGCCCTTGAAGCGCAGTCGGTACGCGTCATCGCGCCGATACCGGGCCGTGGTACCGTAGGCATCGAGGTGCCGCACAAGAAGAAGGAGACGCTTCATCTGGACGAGATCCTCGGCTCCGACGAGTTCCTCACCACGGACATGACGCTGCCTCTGGCCATCGGCAAGACAATCACGGGCAAGACGTTCATCGCCGACCTCGCCGACATGCCTCACCTGCTTGTGGCAGGCGCCACGGGCCAGGGTAAGTCGGTGGGGCTTAACGTGATGCTGATGTCGCTGCTTCACAAACGTACTCCCGACGAGTTGCGTCTGGTGCTCATCGACCCGAAAAAGGTCGAACTGAAGCCGTATGAGGCGCTCGGCATGGCTTATCTTGCCACACCCATCATCACGGAATCGGCGGCAGCGGACAGGGCGCTCAACGCGCTGTGCGGCATCATGGACGAGCGTTACGAGAAGGTCGGCAACAAAGGCCGTCGCAACATCGCGGAGTACAACGCTTCGCCAGGCGTGGAGAAGATGCCGTACTATGTCGTCGTCATCGACGAGTACGCCGACCTGATGATGACGTCAGGCAGGGAAGCGGAGATGGCGATATGCCGCCTCGCGCAGAAGGCCAGGGCCGTCGGTATCCACCTTATCATCTCCACGCAGCGACCGTCGGCGACCATCGTCACTGGCAACATCAAGGCGAACTTCCCGACTCGCATCGCTTTCCGGACCACGACTGGAACGGACTCGAGGGTCATCCTAGACCAGGTTGGCGCCGAGAAACTGACAGGATGTGGTGACATGCTCTACTTCGCGGGTGCCGAACTGACGCGCGTCCAGTGCGCATACGTAGGCATCGACGAGGTAGAAGCCACCTGCAAGGAGATCGGCGAGAGTTATGCGGACTTCGACGGGTATGATGCCGAGGACATCGACCGTTTCGTGTTCCCGAAACCGCTACCCTGGGCAGCAACAAAAATCGGCCACGATGCGCTTGCGTTGTGCCAGTGCCGGTGCAACATCGAGAAAGAACACTTCTATGACGAGAACGGCGTTTTGCAGGAATGGCTTGTCAAGGCGATGCAGGAAGTCGGGATCATCGGAGAAGAGAAGAGCGTCTGCTACCTTTTGGGGATGGAGAAATACCCTGAATATTGCACCCCTGCATATGAGGTACTCATCAGCGAACCCGCAAGGATTTGGGCAATAGCAAACGGGCTTGAATGATTGTCTTAATGGGTGTCGGCCATTTACAGACCGACACTCGCAAATGAATTCACTAACCTATTAAAATTCAATCAATTATGGTACAGTCATTTGAAAAGGAGTTTATGGAGGATAACCCGCGTTACGCATTCATGGTCAAGTACATGCGCAAAGCCCTCGAGAAGGAAGAGGTGGAATGGGGCGACCTTACCTCATTGGCCCTGCGCCGCATCAGCGAGTACATCAGCGATAGCGTGTCGGGCAACACGGCTCATACCTATATTGCCGTATTCAAGGCTTTCCTGTCGCATTACGTCGATGAAGGCATCGTACCGTGCAAGAATCCGAACAAGGAGTTGAAGGCCAAGAAACTGCCTTCACAGCACATCGCGCTGACGGAAGACGAGGTGATGAGGCTTGACGCCTACAAGCCGTGGTCGCAGACCGAGCAGGATACCATCATCCTGTTCATGCGCGGCTGCCTGACCGGGGCAAGGTGTTCTGACGCGGAGCGCATGACGATGGATAACATCGTTGACGGGTCGCTCGTCTACGTGTCTCAGAAGACGAAGACCGAGGTGGTGCAGCCAGTCCACAGGCTGCTGCCGAAGTACCTGGAGATGCAGCCGGCGAAGAAGCATCTACAGGCTTCACTGAACAGAACCATTCAGCGGATCTGCAAGAACATCGGCATGACAGACGAGGTGCGGCTGTTCGTCGGCGGCAGGATGCAGAGCGGGCCGCGATGGCAGTTCGTGTCGATGCACACAAGTCGCCGCACGTTCTGCACGAACCTCGCACTCAGGGGCGTGCCTGTCGAGGTCATCTCGAAGCTGGCTGGTCACAGCAACTCAATCCTCACGTCTTCAACCTACATCGTCGTTGACACGAAGCGGCTGAACGACGACGCGATGGCGTTCTACAACGCTGTCTGACATGCTTACCGATGACGGGCATGAAAGCGCGTCACCGGGCAATTATCCGCTTTTACTAACTTAAACAACAACAATTATGACACTCTATGATGTAAATTGGAAAGACGAGAATGGTGAAATGCAATCCAAGGTATGCTACACCTTGACTGATGCAAAGAAACTGATGCGCCAGCATCCTGGGGCAACCGGGTCAAAGACCAAGGTGTACAGCAACGGCGACTGGGTTCCATGCGGTCCGATTACTCTCAAGGGAAGCAATGCGACATTCATCGCCAACAGCCCCCGTAACATGAAGAAACCGAACTATTAATCAAAAAAAAACAATCAATTATGTCAGACAAATTCAGATTCATCTATCAGCTTATCCTTAACCAGGACGAGTTCGTGTCAAGTGAGGACGTCAACAACTGGGTATTGAACCCGTATCCCGTCAGCGGCATCGACGACAAGACGAGGCAGCGTGCAATCGACAGGCTCAAGAGCCGCCTGCCCGAAGAGGTGTTCGTCATACGCGGCAACGAGATCTCGTTCTCGGGCAACACGAAGAAGTGCGCCGAGGACTACGGCGACCAGCTCATCAACCACGCCATCGACATCCGCACCAACGGCTTCGGTAAGACAAAACTCGACACATGGCCGGTGACGAGCACACTCTACGGTATCAACGACTATTTCATCGTGGGCCGCGACAGGACGAACCCGGTTCCGTTTGTACATCTGCTGTCGTTCCTCGAGGACATGAAGTTCGGCCCTACGACGTTCTCTTTCGGCTCGGTGTCAATCATCAACGATGACTATGACATTGACTAAACAAAAAAGCAGGAGCCGGCATTGACGCCGACCCCTGCACAAACACACAATGTACAAAAGCAAAAATCATTCTTTAATGTCCGGGATAATGGTCGCCCATCGGCACCTCTCGCGCCTATAGAAGCGCCTGTACCATTGCCCGTATAACTTGACATACCTCCTGCATTCGTCGGGGTGCGACTCCTCAAGGTCGCGCCAGGCAAGCCAGGAGTAGAAGAAGCCCGTTGCGCCCATGCCGAACACGGCGATGCAGTCGTCAATCTCGCCGTAACGCCGCCAATCGGGCCAGAAATGCCCCAAAAAAGCCTCCACGTCGCTTGAGAGAGGACATTCCAGGTCGAACGGGTACCAGTCCCATATCGCCTGCCCAATGCCGTCATATGCGCTTAAAACGATTAACGCGAGTCTGAGATTGAAGTTGCTCGTCTTCAGCCCGCTGTCTTTGCACAAGCCTGCAAGCAGTTGTTCCATCGTGATCTGCCTGCGGCTGGCCTCGTCGGTCATGGCCTCACACAAGGGTTTGCCGTCAGCAATATCATAGAGTGCGTCGAAGAACCTGGAAAGGCGCCAGGACGACGTGCCGCAGACCTTCTCGCTCTGCCTGCCGCCCTCGGACAGCAACACAAAAGCGCGCTGACGGAACCAGTCGGCGGGCGTGTCGCTGATGGCCGACTTCAGTTCAAGCATGAAATCCACATCGTTGCGGCCTGCCGCAAGCGAGGCGAGAACCGCTATCTCCTTGTCGTCCTTGCGCTTATACAGTGATGCAAGAAAGTTGGCGGGAAAGAGAGGATACCTGCCTTTGGCGCGGTAACGCTCGGTGAGCCCGGCTATCCACTCCCTGTGGAACACGCTGAACTGGAGGAACCAGTCTGACGTGCACCGGCTGACAAGCATCTCTTTTTTTTGGCGCATGATTTTGCGCCTGACGCTTTTCTTTTGCCATGCCCTCGTCATGTCACTTACGACCCATCCATTTGAGTTTTGTCGTCATCTGGATGGCGACGGGAATCTTCTTGTCCTTGTACATCTGCTCCAAATCAGCGCAGTTGACATTGGGAATGTAAGGCATCACCGTGTAGAAGAAAGCCTTGTTATTGGCCTTGAGTTCGTCAAACATGGGAAGAACAAGGTTGTAACTGAACTTCGCAGCGGCATCCGATGTCTTGACCAGGCGCAGCCTTGTTCCTTCCGTCCTGGAGTAGAACTGTACCCTGCCCGACTTCTTGCTCTTGCAGTGGATGATGAACTTCTGCTCCGACAGCGGGTTGACGTTTGCGATATACACGGTCGCCATCGAGATGCGCTCGCCCTTCCTGGCGACCTCCCTTGCACTGTCAACCGCACTGGAATGCTCATAATGCAACTGGGCCTCCTCAATCTTCGATGTCCACTCTATCTCGTCATGAGACCTCGTCCCCGAGTCAAACACGAAGAAATCGCCATTGGGGATAAACTTCGTGACAACGTAGTAGCAGTACTTGAACATCGTTGATTTAAAGTTCTCAGCGGTGTCGTATCCAACGTTTGCGTCGGGATAGTGCCGCTTGATGAACGACGCGATGTATTCTGCCGTCTCATCGTCAATGTCCAGTTCGTGTACAAAGTACGATAATTGCACGTTCTCTCTCTTGAACAGGCTCTTCTTGCGGTAAGCCTTGACGAAGACAAAGGGCTTGATGCCTTCTCCGTCTGTAAAATAAATCACTTTTTTCATTCCTCATCTTTTTTAGCCGTTGCCGTTACCTTTGTTTTGACATCCCTAAGGATACCGACAACATTTTTAAACTCATCTTCATAGCCGGACACAATGGCATCCAGCTCTCCATCTGCCGAAATCCCGGCTCTTTCGGCAAGCTCAAGCTGGCCGGGACTTGCGTGCATTCGGGTTATTGCATTACACAATACACACTCAACAGTCCCCGTGTTTTCATCAATGTCCGTAACGATGCAATACATGTCTGCGGTGTAGGCCGTTCCGTAAACAACCTTATCACCAACCTTGATATTTTCGTTTTTACTCATCGTTTTTTTTGAATTTAATCACAAAAACAATCTTTCCGTCACGTTCCTCCCAGGTCACGTCGGAGATTTCCTTAGTGATGTACTTGTCGGTCTTGCTCCTGCGGATGTTCGCACGGTCAAACGGATAGCACATATAGCCGTCACACACCCTTGCGTTTTCAAAGCATTCGCGGCATGAACTTTGCGGCTCGTTGCACTCTTTCGTCATTCTTGCAAAGCAGAGATAGTGGATTCGCTTGTTTGATGCGTATTTCACTATCTCAGTCTGATTGCCGTGCTTGACGGCATCAAACTCGCTCTTTCTTAGCCTGATGTTTAGCGGTGTCATCTTATCGTGTCGTTTTTAGTCCAAACACTGTCTGCATGGCTATACCAGTGATGCACCTGCTCGATGCTGCTGTCGATAAAGCCCTTGCCGTCTTTGCGTTCACACCAAACGAATATGAGCGAAAACACAATTACCCAAAACAAAATGCGCAGACAGCATCCTGCGCACGACCCGTTTGAACTGTTGTCACTCATCTTTAACTCCTTCCGTTATCATCCACGAGTGCGGCAATGTCTCGATCCAATCGCAGAACTCGCGCCAGTGCGGTAAGCGGTGTTTTCTGCGTTGCTTGTAGATGCGTCGCAGGGTCTGGTAGGAAAGCATGACGATGCGCTTCTGCATCGTGCCATCCTTTAACTCGCTCTTCATCTCAACGAGTTCTTCCTCGTTCAGCCCCTTGCCCTGGATGTGCATGGTGCTCTCACTGGCAAGCGTTTCCCTGCCGATGTGGTACGTTGCGAATTCTTGCCAAAGGAAACGAGGCGCGTTGATTTCAACGTAGGCGACAATGCCACGGATGACCTTTGCGTGTTCATCACCACGCCTAATGAGCGACCTGAGCAGGTCTTCGTCCTTCTCGTCAATATTGAAGCCTGTTTGAAGGCACACATCAGTTGCACCTGCGTCTGGATGCAGCATCCGAGACCACGTTATTGACCTGCACTCCAGTCCATACGGCAACCGCAAGGCTTGCAGTGCCGACACAAAGCCCGACAATTCGATTAGTTTGATGTCTATGTACATATCATTTCCCAAATTTTAAGTGAATTTCAAATCCTTCAATGCGGGGTTTCCACTCCTCCATATTTCTTGGACAACAAAACTCTGGCATCAGCAATATCGGGTTGTTGCTGATTTCTCTCAGCCTATACCCGTCCTGTATCATGCTGTCAACACATTTGCACAGGAGCTCCTTGACCTTTTCTGGGTCGTTCATATCAAACGGCACAGGCGGAATATTAGGAGTTACAAATACTTCGTTATCCATTACTTGTCTCCTTTCTCTCTGCCGTGGTATCCTTCTACATATCCTGACATTATTTTGTCTTTCCATTCTTGCGGCATTTGTTCCCAAATTTCTTCATCGGTTGGGTGACTGCCCTTGTAGTTCGTAATCATTTCTCGTCTCCTTTCTTGTACACGTTGTCAGTGTAAAAACCGATGCAGATACCGCCCAACAAGGCGAAAAGATACATCCAGTTGGTGTGGGCATGTATGCACATTTGGCAGATGAAGATAATACCAACTATAAGCGAAAGATTAACTAATACCTGTTTCATAGCGATATTATTATTGATACGCTTGTTTCAGTACAGTTGAAAACCGTGCGCTTGTTATACTCAATGTCGCTGACGAGCAAGCCCGTATCTTTCTCAAACTCACGAATTGCATCGTTGATCTTTCGATTACAAACTTGCTTTGCTGACTGAATCAGTTTTGCGGGCAACTGGGCAGGCTCTACCTTCTTGAATCGGCAGTTGTCATTTCTGATTTGCACCTGATTACCGTATTTGTCTATGAGCTCGTCATCGGTTATAGCAAGGTATTCCTTGCCCTCGGTGAAGTTGTCATAAGGGCAGGCCAAGCATAGGTACATCTTTCCTTTCTCAAACATAATCAATCATATCTTGTTTTCTCCGTAAAAGTATTTCCTGCCGGCAGGCGTCTTGCCGAAGGCTTCCACCTTTTCCCTTAACTCGTCAAGCAGCTTCTCGCCGATGCCGTCTTCCATCTCGGCATAAGCCATGCTCATTGCATCCTTGCCAGCCTCGTCAACAATGCGGACGACACTGTTGGCCCTCGTTGCCACCTCCCGGCAAAGCGTTACAAAGTCAAGCAGTTCGTCCCGCTTGATGCCGACGGTCACGGCCTTGAACATGTCAGCCGCCTCATCGTAGAGTCTCGTCACGAAGTCCATGCCGACAAACATCATCAGCATGTACTGCACAACCTTGAAGTTCTGCTTGTACATCTCGGCCATCTTGCCGTCGATGTCAAACGTCAGGGCATTCATCTCCGCGATGATTTCCTTCTTCTTTTTCTTGAACTCCTGCTTGTCATGCGGAAGTTCCTTGATGTTCTCTAGTTTGAGCCGCAGTATTTCCCGCTTCTTGGCCAGTTTCGTGCCCTCCAACTGGGCGAGATAGATTATCGGTGATTGTTTAGTCTTCGCCATTGCCGTTGCCGTTTGTGCTGTCCATTGTTCTCAGCAGGGCAAGTGCCGCCATGTCGATGGCCGCACCAAGCTCAAGCGCCGAATACTCAAAGTCACATGGTTCGTGGTCTCCTCTGCGCCACACATTGTAGGCGAGGAGGATTTCAGTTGCCCGTTTTGCTGTCATTGTCTGTTCGTTTTGCGTTAAACCATTCCAGTGCATTGTTTCCGCACCGCTCCTGAATCTCTTTTACCGTGAGTTGCTTCTCGGCAGTGAAATGCATCGGCTTTTCCTCATCGGTGAACTTGACGTTATACACCCAACTCATTTGCGGTACACGTAAAGAATGGGGGTTTCGGTAATGGTGTGGAATCCCCAGTCTTCTACTGAGCTGCGCATATAGTCGTTGACCTCTGCAAGTGCGGTTGGCAGATCATCAGCCTGGATGAGCAGGAACATGTTGCTTTTCTTCTCCGCTGCGGTCTTCTCGTCGATGGTGACGATGACGAGCTTGACACGGTAGTAGTAGTCGCCCTCGGTTCCAGCGAGCACGTTGTCGTAGTTTCTGCGTCTTACGGCGCTTACGGTGAAGTCGCCGCTGATGTACGGCTGCATCGCTTTTGTGATGCTGTCTTCCGCTTCGGTGAAGTTGTCGGCTTCAACGAGGTAGGCTTCGGTGATACGCTTGATTGCGCCGTTCTCTTGTACTTTGTCGTAACTTACACGACATTCAAACCAGTTTTTCTCCATTGCGTTGTAATATTAAAGTTGTTGTTTTGTTTTGAAACTTGCGAGTTTGACAACCTTATAGGTCGTTTCCGGGATTTTCATTTCGCCGTCGATTCCTCGGTTGGCGAGTTCTTGCATCAGTTCCCTGGGAGTGAAATCAGCGAGCCGCATCTTCTTCGCGTTGGCGATTTCCTGTTCAAAGTCGCGCTCTTTCTTCTTTGCCGCTTTACCCTCTTTCTGTCTCTTGACAACGCACTCTTTGCAAGTGTTTGCCACTCCAAAACCAGTCTTGTGAAACTCACTCAACGGCAGTTCCCTGCCACAGCATTTACATTTCTTCGTTTCCATTTTCTTTTGAATTATTAGGCATTATAAATTTTGCGTTTCCGTTTGCTATCGTATAATTGACTCTTTTGTCAAATCCATAGTACTTGACATCAACCAATAGCATTCCGTTTTCTTTTTCAAACCTCTCAACGAGAGCTCTCAGATCTTCCTTGAAGACCTCAATGTTTTTCTCAATTTCGCTCATATTCTTTTGCTATATCCCCAAGTATCTGTGTTACGCACAACATTGCAGTGCTTGCGATGACGTTGTCTTTCTGGCTCGTATCGTCAAGGTTGATCAGGAGTTCGCCCATGTCCTTCAACCGTTCAAGCGCCGCTGTGATGAAAGGCGTTACATTTGGGTTGTTTACAATTAAAGCACGACCCGCCTCACGGATCAATTCATCTGGAATCTCGATTATCGCTTTCATTTTTTTTAGAATAAAACCAACATTTTAGGTATTACGGTGTACATACCAGTCTCTTCATTGTACTTGAATCCGTTTTCACGAAGTTCATCGTCCAAACCTTCAAGCAATGCCTCATCAGACAATTCGTCTTCCAAATCGTCCAAAAAATCTTCATCAAAAGGTATTTCAAGAACCATAATTTAGCCCTCTATTTTTTACCAACTAAATATTCCCAATCCAGCGATGGCCTGATTAGTTCAGTCAGCTCGTATGTGTTTGCCTTGACAACAACGGCGAAATGTCTTGTTGTGTATGTTGCCCATTCTATATAGTGATGGTTAACATTTGGACAGTAGTAGGCTTCAACGTGTCTCTGCTTTGTAAGCCAACCCTTCGTTATCAGTTCGTCATTGTCGCGCTGTGCGGTGCGCACACATACACCCTCAATCCTCGCTATGAGTTTGAGTGAAAAGCCATATTCCTTATACTCTTGATTCCTGTCGGACAGATAGCCAAGTTTAACGAGATTCCTCACTTGTCGCCTTGCTTTGTTATGCTCCTTTTTTGTTGCAGGGTTGTGCAAGGATTGAAGTATCCGTTTAATCTTCCCTTTCTTCTCCTCTCGAATCAGATGAAGGAACTGCCTTAACTGCTTATAAACGCTGTGGAATTTTCCTTGTTTGATTTTGTCAATGGGGATATTGCGGTTTTTGTGACGGCTCTGCACCTTATGCAAGATAAGATGTTTCCCGTGACCACCATAACTTACGAATCCCCGTCTGAGCAGCACAGGAAGGTACTTTTTCAGCGTTTCAGGCGCAATGCCAGTCTTCTGCCGTATCTTGTTTGGTGTGAAATTATGGATTACACCGCCTCGTTCCGCAACACATCTACGAAGACAAATATAGAGGCTCATTGCTTTTTGCAACGGCTTATTGCCTTCAAGCGAAGCGAATATTTTACGACTAATGTATTCCATAGTTACCGTATCAAAAAGGGGAAACCACAAAAAAGAACCCCTGTGTCGCTTATGGTGGCACAGGGCTTAACAAGGGTTCCTATAATGTGGGTCTCCCCAATTTGTTCGGTACTATGTCTTCTGTGCCACCAGAAAGCACTACAAAGTTACGCACGTTATCGGTCGCTCTGACAAAAGGTTATGGAAAATCACCCGTAAAATCAGGTTTCGTTTCTACTATGGTAAAATACCAATCAGTCTTTCGCTATATCAACACCTATTTGCAGTCCCACTTTTCCCGCTTTTGCAGGGTTGTTCACCGCAAAAGCGAAACGCAGCATAAACGCATTACACCGCTTCGGGTACTCGTCAAAGTAGTGTTTCTTGACGTACTTTTTGAGTTTCCTCGGCAGTTTAGGATAACGCACTAACTTGCGCAGTCCCTGTGCCGACTTTGCGTCAATCGTAAAGTTCAACGTGATCGGTTCTGATGTCCAATCCCAAACGCTCTCACTCTCTTCCTGCGGGAAGATGGTCTCAAGCGGATGGAACTGCGGCACCTCCACGTTGATGTCAAGTTCCTTCCAGTCAACAGATTGCAGGTCGGACGTTCCTTCTAATAACGGCTTGTCGGAGAAATACACCTTGCTCGGTGTCCCCCAAGGATTTTCATCACTTGTCAAACTATGCATCGTCTATATGTGTTTACTCCCAGGCGGTGTAGCCTGCTTTATCATTGTGTCAAACTGAAGCATCTGCATTAGGTTCTCGTTCTCCTGAATCTTCCGTTCAATACTCTCAATTAGAGCCGTCTCGCAATGCTTCAAATGCTCGTATTCGCTGATAGGAATTGCAATCAGTTCTTCATCCATACCGCTTCTCAAGTTCCTTTATCGCACATGCCCCGCGCCTGTTGAGTATGGGCTTTCGTAGCCAGTCCGCTGCCTTGCGGTTGAGGTAAATGACCGTGGCATGCGTGCGGTTAAGCATCTTCCCGACCTCCGTTGTGCTCAACCCGAGATTCGTGTGAAGCATATAACACACGACCGTCCTTGCGTCACTGTAGCGGCGTATGCGCCTTCTTGACAGAATATCGCTTGCTTTGATGCCGTAGATGTCGGCAACATCACTGATGATGTCTTGTTCTATCATCTTTGCTTCCTTTCGTAGATATCAATGACGGCATTAAACACCGCCTCAAGTTTGGTCTTACCTTTATAGTAGTGACCACCGAATATGGGGTCGTGCCATTCAACTTCATCGCCCTGCGACTTGAAGTATGAGGCTAACTTCATCAATGGTATGTTTGGGAAGCCATTGTGTCCATCCACATCAACGAGAGCGATTCGCTTTCTCATTTATCAAACAATTTGCCGACTTGCTCATCGGTATATCCGTAATCTAGTTTAAGCAGCATCTTGCAGTAACTGATGGCTTTCTTGATGTCATCTGCACCGCCTTTCAACTTGTGCCTTGAAATGTACTTGACGACATTGCCCTCAATGAAAGGCAATCCGTTTGCGTGGATGTACTCAACGGGCTGAATCTTCGTCTGGTAGTGGTCGCCACCAACCTGCATATTGCCGAGTGATGGCACCACCTGCTGGCTTCTCAAATAGTCCACGATTGCGGCCATTTCATCAAAGGAAATATAGTCGTCGATGTGCAGGCCGGTGCCTTCGTCATCGAATGCCATAGACACCCCGTTGCCGAGTTTCTCGACCTTATCTCTTTGTTCCTCGGATATTGCTCTCAGTTCACTCATCTTTCTTTACTGAATTTGCATTATTGTGTTTGTTTCTCTCGTTTTCCGCTCCGGCCTCCCACGCCCGCTCAAGATCGGCGATGGTGAACAGCGGTACCTTGTCGAGGATGCGGCGGCTCACGGTCACGCTCTCTCCCCACAGGTCGAGCTTCCTCGACAGCACCTCGTTGTTGATGTATGCCTCGAGACCGGGAGCCTTGCTGAACGCATCAACAAACACGAAATGCCTTCCGTTGATCATCCTGTTGTTTTTGACATACTTGTAAAGCGTGCCGTAAGGAATGCCCGTTTTCTCGCTGCATTCGCGTATCGACGCGTAGTAAACGCCAGTATCCACGCACAGCACGACCCTCGGCCACTTGCTTTTCGTTTCGCCCATTTTTTGTCTTTAGCGGTAGATGTCCTGAAAATCCTTGAAACGCTCATCTTCTGGTAGAGGAACTTTTATTCCGCACTCAGAAAGCATATACACTTGGATGCGCTCCATATAATTGTACATTTGTCTTTTCGTCATTTTCGACGTGGTAATTGGTTTGCGCCAAATTTCTCCGTCAGGCTTTACCTCATCCGTTGCGAATAAAACGGCAAAGTAATCTTTTACCTTGTCGGCAGTCCAATAACTATCGCCATATTGAGAATTAAGAGCCAAACTTATATATTTGAACCACATGTGAATCAAGGCGTTCTGGGAGAGTGTGCGGGGTTGCCGTCTCTCCCATTGGGCCTTCGGCTCTATGGTGGCTACATACTCCCCGTTGGGAAGAAAGGCGCAACACTCGTCCAAGGTCCGCTTGTCGGTGATGCGCCCGTCTTGTTTAAGCAAATGGATGACCATAGTTACTTCCAGGGCAGGTCATCTTGCTGGTTATACCCTGGAATGTCGCCTGCCGTGGGAGGCGGTGCTGGGGCAAAGTCCTGCAACGGGTCACGCCCGTATCCGTTCGACTGCTGCTGGTATTGCGGCTGCTGATAGCCTTGTTGGTTGTCGCTCTTGGGAGAGAGTAGCTCCATCTTGCTGTCCATGCCTCCGATGTGGATTTCCGTGGCGCTGCGCTCGATGTTGCTGCTATCCGTGTACTTCCGTGTCCTTATAGTGCCTTCGACGTACAGCATCGTGCCTTTCTTGACGAAGGACTCGATGACCTGCACCAGTTTGCCGTTGGCGACAATGTTGTGCCACTCGGTTCTTTCCGGGATGACCGTGCCGTCCTGCTTGGTATAGCCTCGTTCGGTAGTCGCAACGGAGAATGTGGCGAATTTTCCGTTTCGCCCATCCATGATTTTCGGGTCTTGACCGACTCGGCCAAGAATAATCGCTTTGTTTACTGACATGATTTATTTGAGTTTTAACGTGAATTTTCCTTTGACTGATGCAGTTTTCAAGTACTGTTTGTAGAGTTCGGGGTTAGCCTCCTGGAAAGCCTTTTTGTCGAAATCCTCTCGTGTTGACGGCTTGCCAATGGATGCCGAGAACTGGTCGCATTCAAACTTGGTGACGTTGTTCTTCTCCATCACCGAACGCAACTGCTCCTTCAGTTCCTTGGCCTTGGCCTCGTACTCAAGGATCTTGGCAACCTCACTGATGAAGTCTTGGCCGATTGCAAGGTCTTTCTCGGTAGCGACAACCTCGACGACGTCCTCGACCTGCATTTCCGGGTTGATGTAGATAAAGCCCTTGTCTGCGGGCAGAGCGGTTGTCTCGAGCAGGCACTTGACCTTTTCATCGGGCTGGCGCACGATGTCCCACGCCTCCCATTTGTCGCCCTTGAGCCACAAGCCAATCAAGCCCTTAACCTTTTTGCCTGGGTTGTTGTGCTCAAACATGAACGCATAGCACGACATCTGCCAAGACAGGTATGCTTTCAACCCGTCTTTTCCGCCTGGGTAGGCGTCTACATTGTTGGTCTTGTAATCGACAAGCCAAATGTCACTCGACTTGTTCTCGTCAACGCTGTCGATTTGCGATGCGTATTGCCCATAGTCAACAGTGTATTCGCTTGCAATGCAGTGCAGGCCGTATTGCTCGACAAACTGCTTGTATCCGTCAAGTTCAGGCTGTACGTCCTGTTCCGGGAATATAACCGTTCCGAAGTCCTGCGTTTCGTGCTCAACGGCGGGGAACTGCGTCTCTTCGACACCAAGCGTTTCAAGCGTCTGGATGGCATGGTGTACACATGAACCGTGGTAGCCAGCCCTGGGAATGAAGATTTGCTCAGTCCTTGCATCTGCATCGGGATAGATGCCGAGACGCAAAACGGAGTGGATGAGCGACGTAATGCCACTCAGCCTCTCCTCCCCACGGCAGTAAGAGTGTTCCTCTTCATTGAAGAGGACATCACTCATGTTAAGCATCGTCCCTTCTTCCATCACTGACCTTGTTTGAGTTGGTTGTTCCTTGTAACGAATGCCCTTGCGAGAATGCCGTCCTTGCGGCAGTATTGCGGGTTGAGCTTGTTGTACTTGCTCCAGACGGCCATCAGTTCGTCATACGAGTTGCAGTCGAGCATCTCCTGCTCTGCGACAAGTTCAGTCTCGTCGCTGAAGATGGACTGGCTCTGCGGCTGCTTTGCGGGTTGCGGTTGAGAGGGTTTGGGTTGCTGTTGCTGCTGCTGAATGGTGTCGTAGGCGTACTTTGAGTCGGTGTTGATCGCCTTGCCGTCCTTATCCCAGTAGACATCGGCTGCGATGCCGAGCGCCTTCATGGCTACGCCGAGAGCATCGGTCAATCCCATCTTCTCCGCTTCGTCGTTGACGAACAATCCGCTCTTTTCCCTGTCAACGAACCCTGCGCCGCCGACACCCGGGATGGGCTCAGACCACTCACCGTTCCACTTGTAGTAGAGGTTGATCTGGATGAAGCACTTGACTGCCTGGCCCTGCGTTTCAAACTTCTTTTCGACGATTTCGTATTTCCAGCCGATGCCGCAAGGCCCGAAAATCTCTGTCATGCGCTTGATGCGGAACATAGGGTTGATGTCGCTCATGCCCTTGAGCCTGCCGCCGTCGATTTTCTTCAGCGCGGACTCAGGCACCTGCCTCGCCCTCTCATAGATGGCAAGGTTGTCCTGTTCTTTCTTTTCTTCCTTTGTTGCCATAATGTTAGTTTATTGTTGTTTGTTGTAATCCCATGTCGGCACGGAGCGATGTTCCCACCATTCAGCACCATCATATTCACATCTTTCAAGCCAAGAACCATCCCTAAACTTGACATATCCAGTCACAATCTGATGACCATAACCTTCATCGTATGCAAAGTCCATTGACTTCATGGCTGAATCAAGTTGATGCTTCTCGTACCCTGGAGGAAGTTCGATTTTTGTTGACTCCTCATAATCATCAAAGAATATTCTAAGCCACTCCACTTTTTCGTAAACCTCATCAATAGTGAGGTTCTCAAAAGTTTCCACCAATAAGTTTGCCATAATGTTAGTTTTTATGAAAACCCTATAATTGCTTTCTTTGCGCATAAAGACAGATGAGTGTCGCATCCACCTTGTTATTGTCATATATCCTTGCCCTTTCACTTTTGCGGAAGTCCATATTCGGCAAAAGCCGCCTCGCTGCATTGTATGACGTCAGTTTTGTGTTGTCTGCCTTGTCAACGACCTCCCATATCGCTTTCTGCCACTTCCCAGGCGAACAGGTCGAATAAGGCACGCCGAGCGCCTCGAGCATCCCGAGCAGCATCCCGTAACTTGTACCGAACGAGAATGAGCGGCTTACCCCGTCGTGCGGCATCGAATGCACCTGCTCGATGACTGCCAGCGCCCTCCAGCCCATGCTTGATATGGACTGGCATTCGCGTATCAGTTCGGGGTTGAGCCGTTTCCCTTCAAACAGTGGATAATGGACATAGTTGCCTGAATCCCTGAACCAGATGCAGCAGAAACCCTTTGAACCCGGGTCAAAGCCAAGATATACGTCTTTCATTGTTTATCAATTTTAAAAGCCGCCCCTGTTAAGGAACGGCTGAGTGAAACAAACCGAAACGCCCACAAATGGACATTTTATATCGTATTGTTGCAATCAAAGAAATCCACCCTCGTTTCACAACGAAGATGGAAAAGGTATCTAGTCTACAGTATGAATGGAATTAGTAATGACTTGTCTGTGTAGGGAGTGACGGACTCGAACCGCCAACCTCTTGCAAATCGTAGCAAGCGCTCTTTCCATGCGAGCTAACTCCCTAAGTGCCGCGGTCAGCGCTACCTGACTCTTTTACAGGAGACCTACTCCACGGCTATCAAGAAGAATTATTAGCCTTCAACTTTTCTTCACGGTGGATCGCTCCACTTTCAGTATAGGCGGCTTTATCCCGCCAACCCATTCGGCTACTCATTTCACCGCGACGCAAGGGCTACGTCAATCTGCTTCCGCAGTGTGCGGTCTTACGGCTATGCACTGGTCCTTCCGTGCAAACGGGATAATCGCGTTATCCCAACAAGCCTGCCGCTATGTCTTTCTGGCGGTTGTCAGCGGGTCGCTATGTACCGCTCGTATTCCTTCATCAGCTTCGACGAGTCGAACTTCAAAGAAGCCTGTTTGGAACTCCCAGTCTTGATGTAAGAGAACCTGGGAACCCCGTTCTCGTCGTCCTTGATGTGGTACAACTGCATCACGGATATGCCGAGCATCGCGGCCGCTTCCTTTGCCGACACCAGTTTCTTGACGGGCTTACCGCCGATGGCTTTCGCCACCTTCTCGGCAAACCTGTCGTCATTCATAAGGTGCTCCGCAATCTTTGCGGCCAGTAAGTCGATTTCATCGATGCTCATAATATCTTTGTTTTAGTTGTTGCTGTTCTTCTTCTTGATGGTCTTGATGATGATCGTGTTCGTTTCACAATCAATGCTACAAGTGTAGGTCAAGCCGTCCTCGCGGGGGTATGCCTTCTTGACATACGTCACGATGTTCTTGGCCGACACGCAGGCTGCGTAATTGGGTAGACGCACCGACAGGGAACCGTCACGTCCGATTCTCCTCACGTCATCTACTCCTATTTTGTCTGCTACCATATATTATTTTTTACTTAAAAATACCTAAAAGGCTTGGCGGTTTGACGGATTAGCCGTAAATTTGCGTTGCTAACCATTGTTTGCGGCTTTTTACTGCAAACCGCCCGACCTTTGTTTTTACTTTTCAGTGGGCAAAGGTATAGTAAAAGTTTGTATTAACAAAAAATACAAAGCAAAAATTGTTGATTTTAACAATTTTTAATTGTATCAAACAAAAGACACGAAGTTATGGAAAACCTGAAACCCAACGAGATCATTCCGAGAATCAGGGAGTTGATTGACGATTCCCTGATGACGGAAGCGGCCTTCGCCACAAAGGTGGGGCTTGGGCCGAGCAACCTGCACAAGAAACTGCGGGGCCAGCAGAAGCTGACGCCGCGCGACATCAAACTCATCTGCGAGGCGAGGAACGTATTCCCCGAATGGCTGAAGAACGGGAAAGGGCCTAAGTATGTCACCGACGAAAACGAACCCACTCCGGGCGTTCGCAGCATCATCGTCAACCTTGCCCGCAGACTCACGCAGAACCAGGAGCGCATCGAAAACCTAAAGCGCGAGAACCAGGACATCATGAACCAGCTAACAACATTATACATCCAATTAGACAACAGGCTATGAACGAAGAACTCATCAAGAAAGTAGTTGCCTTACTCAATGAGCAATGTGGCAACGAGGACTGGAAAAACCTCACCGAAGAAGAGAAACTGCGAATCGTCAAGGAACACATCGACGAGAACAACCTGCTGAACGGAATTGTTCAGTAAATGCCGTGTTACCTCCGTGTTACCGATTGCATAAAAAGCATCATAACCAACTGGCAATCAGCACCCTCACCAAATCCCAACAGGATCACTTTTTAGTGGTATATTTTGGTAAAGGTGTCCGCAAAAGACACCTTTTTCTTATCCAAATACGATATTTATCTCATTGATAACCAAAATAATAGAAATCTTCCACTAAAAGAATCACATCTTAATAATCCTATTTGTTGATTTTTGTGTATTTTTGTTGGTATTATTGTGTAATGTGTTACCTAATTGTTAACCGTGTTACTTTGAACGGTAACACAAACAGTTCAGATCCACCCTGAACAAGAACCTATGACCCGTCAATAATATAGTTATGAAGATACCGACCATTCAATTCGTCTTCGACCGCAAGAAGACCGCCTCAAAGACAAGGAAAGGCATCATAGAGATGCGCATCACATACCTGCGGAAAAGAAAGTACATGGCCACCGGCATCAGGTGCTTCCCATCCCAGTGGTCACAGGACAAGGAGTCGGTGGTAAACTCCACCGATGCGGTACACTGCAACCAAATGCTTCTTGAAATGAAGAAGAAAGCGATGAAGGCCATCGCCGACATGGTTGACGATGGCACAGTTGACCTGTGCGCCATACCAGACCTCATCCGCAAGCCGACACAGGTAGGCATATCGTTCATCCGTTACATCCAGGAGCGCAGCGCAAAGCGCAACGTGTCCGAAGACACGAGGAAACACTACAGGTCGTTCCTTTCCATCCTCACGAACTTCGGGAAGATCGTGTCGTTCTCGGACATCAGCGAGAAGTCCATCCGCGACTTCGACGAGTGGCTGCACTCATACACATGGAAGGTGCGCGACCGCTACGGCAGGATGACCGAGCACCGCTACTCGCAGTCCACCATCGGCGGCATACACAAGCGCATGAAGATATTTATAGGGGACGCGGTGGTTGACGGCTACCTCAAGGAGAACCCGTACCAGTCCAGGCGCATCAGGATAGACCGTGGCGGCACGAGGGTGGACAAGTACCTCACGACGGACGAGTTCGAGAGGATCAAGACCGCGACGATGCCGACAGGCGCTGTCGCCGAGGCGAGGGACATGTTCGTGTTCCAGTGCCTGACCGGCCTCGCCTACTCTGACCTGATGGAGTTCGATTTTTCCACCGTACACCTTGAAGGCGATTTCATGGTCTATTCCGCAAGGCGCAGGAAGACAGGGGCCGAGTTCACTTTCGTACTCGTTCCAGAAGCGGTCGAGATCCTTGAGCGGTATGACTACAGGCTGCCAACCATATCAAACCAGAAGTACAACATAAAACTGAAGATAGTCGCGGATGCGGCAGGGGTTGACACCGAACTGACATCCCATGTCGGCAGGAGGACGGCGGGATACATCTGGCTCAACGGCGGCATACCGATAGAGGTGGTGGCAAAGTGTCTTGGGCACACGTCCGTGAGGACAACGGAAAAGGCGTACGCAAGGATTCTCGACAAGACGATCGTAGACGCCTTTACCAAATTCATCAATAAATAATGTGGTAGCCAGGGTGTTCGCTCTGGCTATTTTGTTTTTACCGCCTTAAAAGTTAAATATTCTTTCGTTTTGCAAAACTTTCATAACTTATTTTTAATACCAACAAAAGCAAACAAAAACGAACAAAAGAACAGAAAAATTGCGTTAACACGTTGAAACACATCGGTTTGCAAGACACAAAATTAAGGTTTTACTTTGCATCGCAAACATCGTTAGAGCAGTTTTCGATGTAGGGTAAGATATCACATAAGGGGATTAGAGGAAGCGCCTAACTGCTCATTAAGGTTGCCGACTCTTTTCCCCTTTTGAATTAGAAGAGATATGGCAGACACCTATATCATACAACTTTCAAGGAGCGGCTCAAAAGAGAAGGTAATCCCAGTTCTCCACTGCACAGAGCAGTATATCCGCAAAATCGTGAACAAATCGTTTAAAGGCAGGTTCAGCAAGCCGAGCGCACTGCGCATCAGTGACGGCGTGAAACTCATAGTGTCCAGTGCCGGCAAGAACATTTTCGGCAGGCGCATCTACAACAAGAGCATCCTGCAAGTAGAGGTCGAACTGCGTAAGGCGATCCGCAAAACTCCGCTTTGACATGGGAAGAGCCATTGACACATACGAACAGATACTCACGTTCCTCGGCATCGAGCGGAACATCACCGATGCGGAATACGAGGACATAACCGAAGAGAAAGATGATGACTTACACGATTGACGCTGCACTGGCCATTTCACTCATCGTCGGCACGGCATTGCAGGTTTCGATGTTCATAACGACACTCACATTGAAACATGCTGCAAACAAGGCGCTTGACAGGGCGCAGAATATGTCCGAAGAAGCCAACGACATCGCGGCAGAAGCCGAGAAGATACACAACGGCGCGATGATGTGCCTGAAGATGTCCAACGAACTGTTCTTCTGCCACACCAGTGACGAGAGGGCCGACCTTATCATCAAGTGGGTGCCGAAACTCCAGGAGGCGGGCATCAACATGCAGGACATAGACGATATCATCAACAACGAGTAGTTTATTTTTCATAATCGTACTGGTTTTTTTGGTTAGTTATTGGCCTCCTGCGACAGGGGCCACCGCAGTAGCTCAAGAGCAGAGCAGCCGAAAGGCGAGATGATGCGTGCGAATCCGTCCTGCGGGCGACAAGAGTTCTTTGACATTATGTGACAAAAAGAGCGCAACCCTCTCGCGCAGCCGCAAAGAGAGGGCGCAGAAACCGCCGCTGCGTGAAGGACGGCGGAATGTAACGGACAATTAGAACCGTGCCGCATCGGTACGCCATACTTGCGGCAGGGAAGACATAGGCACCGTATCGGGCTTTGCCGCCTGCGGTGCCACTGGTTTGATTTGTTAATGGTGTAATTCAGATCCTGCCGGGCCGTCATCGCCTGGCAGGTTCCGCACACCACTTTGCTGCGGTGGCTAAACGCAGCCGCTTTATTCATCAGTTGTGAAACCAGTGGATAATGTTTGCTAAAGTAACCATAAGATAGTTGATTATCAGGGGCAGCAAAATGCCCCGCACGGGCAGGATAAACAAAACGGCCTAGACCTTAGGGTTGACTGCGGGTTCGACTCCCGCCCCGCCCTCATGAAAAAAGGAATTAAACGACTGCTTGACTGCGAGTGGTACGGGAACACGAACATGGTGAGGCTGTTCCTGCACCTGCTCCTGAAGGCGAAAGAAGAAGACGGCGTTGATGTCAAAAGAGGAGAACTTTTGACTTGCGTCCCAAGACTGTCGGCAGAAACCGGGCTAACGCCGAAACAGGTGCGCACGGCACTTGAAGGGCTGGAAAAGGGCACGGTTTTGGGCAGGATGAGGGCAGGGAAAATGACTATCATAACTATCTGTGAATATGATAGTTACAACGTGTCGGAAACTAACAGAGGGCAGGATGAGGGCACGATTAAGGGCACGATGAGGGAAGAAACAAAAGAAAATAAAGAAGAGTTTCCCCCTGCACCCCCTTTAGAAGAAATAAAAGAAAACCCTTCAAAGAACAAAAAGAAAATATTATCTAAAGATAATATAAAAGAAAAAGAAGAAAGTTTCATCGACCCGCGGTTCGAGCACGCATTTTCGACCTGGCTGGAATACAAGCACCAGCGCAAGCAGACCTACAAGAGCAAAGTTTCGCTCAAGGCGTGCTACAACAAACTCGTGATGCTGTCAGGCGACGACCCGGACACCGCTATGGAGATAGTCGAACAGTCAATGGCTAACAACTGGGCGGGGCTTTTCCCGCTAAAAAACGATAACGCAAATGGAAACATACAACAACAAACCTACATCGCTGACCCGGTTGCCAGGCGCAACTACGAGCGCAGTCAGCGCCTGCAAGCCGTTGCCGCCAGAGCTGCGGCACTTGCAGCCGAGAGTGGACAGGTTAAGGGAGGCCCATTCTAACCTCAACGCATTCACAAAAGCCTATAGGCCGGAGTGCATGATGATGGTCAACGACAGCAAGCGGGCGATCATGAACGAGGTGGCACCCACGCTGACGGTGATAGACAAGGCTTACGGAGACGGTAGCGCAACCGTTTGGCTGATGCAGGTGCTTGCGGTGTTTAATGAGTACGTGGGCAAACGCGAGAAGATGGACGACTGGCAGCTTGAAAACCTTGCACGGAGCATCGTGGCCAACTGCGGATGGCTCAAGGCAAGCGAGATGATGCTGTTTCTCAACCGATACGCCAGCGGAAAGTACGGGCCATTGTACGGGGCCATAGAACCGAACGAGGTGATGCGCAACCTTACCGAGAACTTCATCCCGTGGCGTGCAAGAATTGTACAAGAGGAAGAGGACAAAAAAGCAAGGGAAGAGAGGGAATCCTACTACAACCGTCCAGGCATCCTCAAACCCGACGAGATCAAGAAACTCAAAGAGAGGCTGAACGAGATTAACGATAAACTGACAGGGAAATGAAAGAGAGCGGATATTATGCGCCTGGGACGGAGTTCGATCCACGCGCACCCTGGAACCAGGTTGACCCGCCAGAGCGGAAGTTTGACTGCGAGGCGATCATGAACCTGTCAAGGTCGGCAACCATAATGACGCAGAGCCTGTACCTTGATGACGAGGCTGGCGGCTGGGTGTTCGACAATGAGAATGCCGACCTGCGGCAAGACTACAGAAACTGCTATGCCAGCATCCCAGAACTGATGGACGAGCTTGTCAAGTACATCGACGGCGAACTGCAAGGTGATGTTTCAAGCGACCGCCGATGGGAACTTCAACGGCTGAAGGATTCGGCCACTGGCTGGCAGGTTGATGACGAGGATTACAGCATATACTGAGCATTAGGAATAGTGCGATTTTTTCATGACTTCCGCCAAGTCGGTGCGGGGTATGGCGCAGATGCGTTACCGAGGAGAAACTGGCGGTTTTTATAATGGGGGAGGACACAGGACGCTGCCGTAAGGCAACAAAACAAGAGTGATTTTCATAGTGTTTGAAAGGTTTTTAGGTTGATAGTAGGGGTTCGAGTCCCCGCCTCCCCTCAAGCAAAAAGTAAGATTTCTTTTCATAAGCAATAGTGATTAGATAATGCCAGCGGGATGCTGAGAAGCTGTGATGCTGGCTGTGTTTTACAGATACGAGATAAACGAAGCAATATCTACCCCGCCCATGTTGTGAAACACGGCGGCAAACGGGCAGAATGGAGTGACGTGTTCACTAACTACGGGTTCAATTCCCCTACTGCCTACACAATTTGTTAATTTTTTCGTCCGCTGAAAAAGGCAGCGGGGGTGTACGAAACCACCCAGGTGTGAATTAAGTTTTTATTGAATAAAATGGTGGGAGTCCGCAGTGGGCGGCAGGTGCATTTGTTTAACAATCTGCTAGTTTCTAAGGTGCAGCGCACTTGGTGGAGCGATACCACAACTCCCAACAACGTGTTAGATAGACGAATTATTGACAACAAAACGAAACGATTATGAAAGAGAAATTCGAGTACAACGGTCACAGCTACGAAGTGGTACAGGTGGAGAACTCTACCGACTGCCTAATCATCCGTGACGGCAGGCAGACAAGGCGTGTAAGCAAAGTCATCGCCGACAATGCGATGGAGAACGTGGACAAGTTATTCAAGTAAGTAAGGCCATGACTAAAATCGAAATCACCATCCGCAAACTGGATGACGGAACGTACAGGAGCTTCATGTCAGCATCGGGCGAGCAACTGCCAAGCTATGCAACAGAGGAAATCACCATCGGCACGTTGAATGCCGTGGACAAACTGAACAGGAGGAGATGACCATGACAGAGGAATCACTGAAACAAGGACAGGCACTCCAACGGGAAATCGGGATGCTTGAAGATGCACTTGAAGCACTCGGCAGGGTAAATCAGGCAGGCGTGTGCATCGTGCTGCCAAAGGACGATAAGATTATTTCAAAGGTCAGGCAAGACTTGACGGCCTTCCTGAAAGAATACAAAAACAAATTCAGCAAGTTATGATTGAGTTTTACATCGTTATCGGCGGCTGCATAGGTCTTGCACTTGGCTTGTTTATTGACCGCAACGCAAGGCATGAACGTGACCAGCGCATCGCCGAACTGGAACAAGAAAGGACAGTATTGCAGAACATCTGCGACAGCAACAATGGAACAATCTCCCGACTAAGGAGAGAGAATGACAAACTTAAAAAGCGCCTAAAAGGAGAATGACAATGACACCGACTAAGGAAATGCTCAACGCATACCTGCACAGCGAATTTAAGAACGTTGATATGGATGCTGAGCTATGGTATTGGGCAGGCATAGCTGCTTATGCACACCTGCAAAGCCCTACATCAGATGATTGGAAGAGACAACACGGATTTAAAACTGAGGAACAATGAACTACCACATTCAAGGCGATGCAGCAAACGCCGACAAAATCAAGGCTGCGTTTGAGAGAAATGGAATAGACACTTCGGCTAATTCCAACTATGGCATAAGCAATCTCTTTTATTTTTCATGCAATGGCGAGGTAGCGGTGACACAGAACGGAAGTATCATCAATCTTATCAAGACCCACCCCGACTACAAGGAGTTGAAACTGCCAATTCAACCCAAATTCAAGGTAGGGGATTGGATAACTAATGGTACGTTTACTCATTGTATAGTGTCTATTGTTGATGGCTTCTACTATTTTCATGGAGGTGGGTATCTTGATTTTGGTAAGATTGATGGATATTATCATCTCTGGTCAATAGCAGACGCCAAGGATGGCGACATCATCGGTTTCAATGACTGCACGCACAATGATGGCAGTTACACTGATTGGGTTGGCATCTATAAGCAACGAACAGCCTTGGCTAATCAATATTTATTTCATTGCGTAATACCCAGTTGCCGCACTTTTCGTTTTGATGGAATGTGGAGAGTGTTCACAGCATATCCTGCAACCAAAGAACAACGTGACCTGCTCTTTGCCAAGATGAAGGAAGCAGGGTATCAGTGGGATGCCGACAAGAAGGAACTTCGCAAGATTCAGCCCCACTACGACATCTCAAACTTCCATGCAGGTATGCCTGTGCTAGTGAGAGACAGTGATAATGATAATGATGAATGGGCATATACATATTTTTCACATATCACTGACAATGGAGATTTTAATACTGGTGGGTGGACTTGGAAACAATGTATTCCCTTTGATGGAAACGAGCATCTGCTAGGGACTACCGATATGTGTGATGAAATGTACATTAACTGGTAAACTACAATGATTATGGACTGCAAAGATTTAAAGTGGAAAGACATACCTGGGTTTGAAGGTTATTACCAAGTATCCACTGATGGCACAGTCAAGTCTATTCCTCATGTCATTTCTCAGGGGACGAGGTTTGAACATATTAGTAAGGAGCATATCATCAAGCCTTATTTAGATGATGATGGTTACTTGTTGGTAAAACTGTGCAAGCATGGAGTTGTTAGTACACATCGTGTTCATAGACTTGTAGCGTTGGCATTTGTTCCCAATCCAGATGATTTACCAGAAATCAATCATAAGGATGAAAACAAGGTAAACAACCATCCAGATAATCTTGAATGGTGTACAAAAGCATACAACACAAGATATGGTACGAGGACTCAACGAACATCTAAAAGAGTTTGCCAATTATCATTGAATGGTACATTATTGTGTATGTATAACAGCGTTAGAGAGGCAAGTAGGGAAACTGGTATTGCACCTTGCAATATTAGAAACTGTGCATCTGGCAAGTTAATCCACAACAAAAAGGGTGACTACATTGCAAGAACTGCTGGCGGATTTAAGTGGAAATTTGAAAATAATTAAAATATTATGGATTACAAAGAACTTATGTGTGGCGATTGGGTTAAGGTAGAACAAATCACCGAAGTAGTCAATGCCAAAGTACTTGGTGTCTATAAAGACGGAATCAATTATGAGGTGGATTACTCAGGTGTTAGAGCCACCAACCAAATCCATACTGACTATGTTTCACCGATTAAACTCACCGAGTCCATCTTGGTGAAGAACGGGTGGAGAAAAGAACCTATCACCATAGATGGTGACTATGCCAACTGGCATGGAGAAATTCCTATCAGCCAAGCCGAAGATGAGTATAACTATGCGGACATTGAGTTAAGATATGTCCACACCCTGCAACACCTGTTGCGCTTGTGTGGCGTGGAGAAAGAACTGGTAATTGATTGAACTATGAGCAGAAAAGAAGATTTCAAGAAAGCATCTCAGTCTTTAGAAATTCAAGTAATTAGTAATCCTTGGACATTATTTGAAAAAGGCTGCGAATATGGCTACCAGTATGCCATTGAGAAGGCTTGCGAATGGCTTGAATCATTAAGTGGCTATGTTGTGTGCGGTGAAAAGGCAAATGTGAAAGATTTCCGTAGAGCAATGGAGGAATGACTATGAACAGAGAAGAAATAACAAATAGCCAAGATTATAAGGCTACCGAGGCAGCACTTGAATGGTGGTATTCGTTACCAGAAGAACAACGTAAGGCTACTGATATTGATGCAGAACCAGACATCGTTGATGCTTATACCGATGGCGTTATCTATGGCTGGAACAATCCCAACTGGATTTCGGTTGAGGAGAGGTTGCCAGAGAAAGACAATGAATTTGAAGATTACAGCAAATTGGTTATCGTAACAAATGGAAAGGATTTTTGGAAAGGTATGTACAACTATGGTGGTGAAGAATGGCTCACATTCGATTTGTGGAGAATTGATGACGCTACACACTGGATGCCGATTGTACCGCCAAGAAAGGAGGATTGAGATATGATAGTACAAGAAGACGTTCCTTACACTAAGGGGGAAGTTAAAGCAATGGTCAAGACTATTCATGACCTGCGTAATCACCTCAACCAACTTCGTAAGGCAAACAATCGTTTAGGTTGGCATTCGGGCATTGAACTACCGAAGACGCCAAAAAATGGTAATGGCAAAATTATCATCATAACATTTGACGATGAATACGGTGTCAACAATTATGCTGACGGCTGGAACATGGACAACATTAAATGGTGGTGCTATCCACCAAAGGAGGAGTGAGATATGAGTAACAGATTTAGAAGATTGCTCAATGCTTTAATATTACTTGGAGCAATAACACTAGGAGCAAAGGCGGTTGAACTACACGACCTGTGGATGTGCGCTGCCGCTTTATTCGCAGCATATAGTTACACTTTATTTACGAAGGACAAAGAATGACAACATTTTATTTAATAGCACTATTAATAACAATTTTAATTGTAGTGATACTTCTGTTCTTTGGTGTTGTTTGGAAATTACTTGACGATATTAAAGAATGGCAAAAAAGTCAATGCAGAAAGTTGGATTTAATCAACACGCAAATTGCTGGTATTTGGCGAGGCCAAGACAAGATTGAAACAAATACTGCGATATCTGCATCCATTGTTGGCAAGATGTATAATAACTTATGTAGCATTTCAGACAATGAGAAACCTCAATGCAAAGCCGACATTAAATATAAGATAACACAAATGTCAGCGAGTAACACCGCTGCGATGTTAGAAAATATGACAGACATAAGAAAGGAACAAGAACAACAAATGAATCCTGGAGACATGCAGAAACTTAGACAGGAAGTCATCCGAAATGCAGTAGTTGAGCCACCAATCCAGGATGTGCCATACATCAAAGTGATTTTCTGCAAGGGACATGATGGATGGATGCCATTCACTGGCTATGGTTGTGACCTTGATACCAAGACAATGGTAGAGTTTATTGAACAAATCAACAAAGCAGCCGATGTGCTTAATAAGAAAGGAGGGAACGATGGTAAAAGTAATTGAAGAATATCCGAAGCCAGTTGCTCAAGTGCGCTGCCACAACTGCGGTAGTTTGCTTGAATACGGCAATGCTGACCTGCACTACAAGATGAGCAACGAAATGGTATGTGCAAACATAGTTGCTTTAAAAGGACATTACATTTGGTGCCCTGTTTGCGGATGCGAGGTTGCTGCAACACAAATACCCAGACCAAAGAAAGGAGGGAACGATGAGTGAGAAATATCCGCTGATCATTACTGAGGAGTACTGGGCAAACTCCCAGCTCTCGATAGTGCGCTACTACGGCCACATCAGGTTCATGGGACACGAATACGTCATCGTCAACAAGGACGGCATCGACATCTTTGCCCTGTCGATCATGGCAGAGAAACAAGGTAAAGACAAGGCTATCGAGCCTGGAGAACCCTGCGACCTGTGCATCAAGAGCCTTGTCACCAGCTACCACAAGCTGGGTCGTGACCGCATCATCGAACTTGTCAAGCAGGGCAAAACCGAGAAAGAAATCAAGGAAATAGCAAAGAAAGGTGGTAAAGAATGACAAATAAGATTAAAGAGCTGAAAGACAAGATTAGCCTGTGCCTGCTGTTGTGGAAACCGCTGCGGGTAACGGACGTATTGACAACCAACGATGGTATAACGATGAGGGACTACACCGTAAGGCTGTTCGGCATCGCAGTGTGGTCAAGGTGGCAGCAATGGCCGACCGAGAAAGATAAAGCAATAGGATTCACGCCTGTCGGAGACAGCTTAACGTATGTGGAAGATGAATAAGGCGAAACTGTTGAAGATGTACATGGGTGGAGAACACGTCAATAAGATCTCACAGGAGTGCGGGTGTTCGGTAAAGACGGTTTACAAAGTCGCAGCCGCGCATGGCCTGCACAGGGAGGGCCGCACCCGAGCCATAAAGCCGAAGCCGAAACCCAGACCTGTTGTTGAAGAGCCGATGTACCGGGAGATACCGCCGCACAGCAACACAGTCCAACAGGCGCTGCAAGAAGAAAGGGAGCGTATGCGCAAGATGGTTGATGATCGCAAAAAATGGCAAAACGACCATAAGAAATGGTTTAGCCTTCGCTCCAACAAACGAGAATACGACGAATAGTTTGTTTATATTGTTTATAGCCGCCATGCGTTGAGAAACGTGTGACGGCTTTTTGTATTAAAACCGCCACGATCATCGCTGACGGTGGCAGTTCCTCTAATTAACCTTTAAACCTCATAGAAGCGGGTTCATGTGTTTCACAACACCCCACCCGCCCAAAACTAAAACATAAACATCTCCTTTCTTTGAAAATGAAACAACTCAATTACAACCCAATGATGTCGTATGTCACTTTTGCCCTTGCGTAAGGCAAACCTTTGTTTTCTTTCGTGTCGTGCGAATAGCCTCCGTAAGCACCTATGCCTACCTTGCCGATTTTCAGCCTTGCGCCAAATTCTGCAAACGGCACTGCGGTCTTGCCGTTGAACTGATATTCGCAGCCTGCACCGACGTCAAGGAAGAAGTGCTTGCCCTTGTCATTGACCGTCTTTGTTATCGTTTCGGTGATGTACTGTGTTTCCTTATACACCTTGATGCTGTCAAGTGACGGCTCATAGCCGCTTACCCAAGCGTCATAGTCCTTGCTACCGTAGTGCTTGCTTGTGATAGGCACTTGTACTTCAACCGTGTCGTGAACCATGTTAGTGACCTCGATAAAATGGTCAACCCGT
>Ga0247611_10002410_pt1 | contig 30221 bp, 29 predicted proteins | sample 177DNAGHGhighgp2_FD_192422 | JGI IMG/M metagenome (GOLD analysis project Ga0247611, IMG submission 192422) | Sheep rumen microbial communities from Palmerston North, Manawatu-Wanganui, New Zealand - 1770 DNA GHGhigh gp2 | ecosystem: Host-associated > Mammals > Digestive system > Stomach > Rumen... | reverse complement strand
TTCTTTCCCTTTTCATAAAGCGTGATCTGATATATTCCACGTCCAACAGCTGCAGACATCTGATATGTTATCTCAACAGTTATATATCCTTCCTGTGTGACGGAACAGAAGTTCCATATCTGTGTTCCATCAGGTTTTGTACCGGCAATCAGAACGTTAGTGTTTTCTGCATCAACAACATACTGCCTACCGTTTTCTATCAGTTCTATCTCAACATACCGAACCTCGTTACCATCACCCTGAACCACAGGAACCTGAACAAAGTTATTGTTAGAGGAGAGGTCTATGATATAATGCTGATTTATCTCATTCACTGTTTTGCCTCCTTCCTAAATAAAATAAGAGTGATGGTCGTCCATCACTCTTCAGCCGGTTCTTCTTCCATCTCTTCCATGATTGTGGCAGAGTTCTTATTTCTTGTGTTATATGCAAGTGTAAATCCTGCATCTGTCAAAACTTTAAAAATCTTTTTCGCATGTACTTCATCCTCGGCATAGCAATTGCCGACAACATAAAGATTACTCATTATTATTTTCCTCCTGAATCATAAAATCGACTGACAGAATCTCGTTTGCATTTAAGTGCGAAGAAAGCAGCTCTTTCTGAGATATCATCTGAATCGGTACTTCATGAGCTATCTCATTATAGTCTTTCATTTCTTCAACATACTTATAAAAAGCTTCTGAACCTACTTCAATAGTAGATCTTCCGTCTTCGGTTTCAGTACCATACTTACGAATGGTATTGTCTTTGAGATTCCTATACTCTACTAGCTCTTCAGAAATCTTTCTTATGTTTCGGGCCACGGCATATGCAAATACACCGGTAACCTTTTCTGAAATTTTCTGAAGTGACTGTAAATAATTATCCATTTGGATATTTGTTAATTTCATTTGTTTCTCCTTTTAGTCATCAATAAACCTGTTCTCCAATGACGTCATAACCATGGCCATTTGATAAATCTAATCGCACAACAGAATCAAAATAAGATCCTGAAAATCTTATTGATTGTGTTTGTAATGTTGAACATGAAACAGTCATAGTACTTAACGAACTTACTACGTCATCCATATCAATCCTATTGGCACTAATATGTCCGGCCGTAATTTGGCTTGCACTAATAGTTATTGTATCTAAATCATTGATTGTAGCATAATTGGCCGAAAGATAGCCTGTTGTAACATAGTCAGCTTCAATATTTGATACTCTTGCTGAGACTGCATCCAACTCACCTATAGTAGCTTTGTTAGCATACAGATCGTTAATATCTGCATATACAGCTTCAAGATAGTTAGCATAGATATATTCAGCAGCTATTGATTCAATATGGTCAACGCATCCTCCTGAGAATGGTTGCGAAGACGAACTTCCATAAGTAGACCATCCGTCAAAACTACCATAATTATAATCGCCGCCACTGTATCCCATAGCTCCAAATGTAGAACCGCTATGGACACCGGTAATATAGACGTCTTCAAAAGATGATGAACCATCTTCATTGATATACCAATTACCATTACTTGAATGAATGCTATTGGAAGATATTACAGCACCTCCAATATCGCCTGATTCGGCCGTAAGATATCCTGTCTCATCTACAGAAAATGTATTCTCTGTTCCTAGAGCAATTCCATCTACACCAATATACACACCTCGTGCATTAGCAGATATTGAAGACTTTCCGTTATAGAGTTTATTAGACTCAATAATGAATCCACCCTCGCCATTATCATTACAACCAATATGACCCGATGATGCTTGGATTGTTCCATTTACTTCAAGAGTGCCACTGCTATTAAGCGTTAGACGTTTCTTGCCCGCAGAATTCATTTCGAACGTTCCATTAGTCAGGTTAATGTGAGTCCCGTAGTTTCCACTTGTCTTAGAATTACTTGTCTGATAGTTGGATGAATACAAATCACCTCCAACAATAGTAGAACCGGCTACATACCCTGCAATCAGGAAGTCCGCAAAAGTACCAAACAATGATGTTTCTGTGAATATCAGCCTGCCGCTAGAGTCAATGGACGGCATGTTCACATCGGCACGTCCAACACTCATTGATACAGATCGCCACCCATCATCAGTAAACAAGATCCTTCCTCCACCGAGATATATGGCATCATAATTATCTGTTTGTTCACGCCCATGTTCTCCGGTTGTTGTAGTAATCCACAACCCATTCTCATCAATCAGGGTTTCATTATCTTCTGCATTGGATAAATAATAACTCTGACTAAGAAGTCCTTTTTTTAAGGCGTCTCCAATAGAGTCAGTATTTTGTGCACTTGCATTCCATACAGACTGATTGAAAGAAACAGACGTTGCTGCGGAAGTTGCAGCATTTAAAGCGTCCGTTACATCGTCAAAGATTGTTTTGGATTTCTTTAATACATTACCGAATGTAACTTTAAAGTCACTCTGATCAAGGAAGTTGATATGCATGGTCAACAGTTTCGCTCTTACATTATAGTTATCACGGATAGTAACCCACACATAATTACCAATATCAAATTCTCCGGAATAGACATCAAATTCAGGCATCGTAAACAGATTAAGCATACTTGCGCTGAACTGTATCTGAGGTTGTGATACCTTGGCAAGCTCTTTTTCTCCATATGAAAGAAACGAATAAAGCATTTCAAATCTTTCGTCTTCAGTCATTATCTCTGTTACAAGATAATTGTCCGAAGACAGTTCCTCTTCGCGGATAAACGTAGACAGTTCCTTTAACTGCTCAGGAGTAAAGTTGTTTGTCATAGCAGTAAGGTTTGCAATAACACTTTTATCTGTCTGAATGATTGCCTGATCACTTTTTAGCGATGAAAGAGTATTATCGACTTCCGCAATCTGTTCATCAAGTGCATTCATCATATAGAGTGGTGGAAGATATGTATCCACATATCTAGCATGGCTTGAATCACCATAACCCGCTTTCATAGCTACTGCCTGAAGGTTTTCAGCGGATGCTCTCTTTTCTTTAAGTGTTGACACATTACAGTTAGACCACTTATTAACATCTACCCACGAACCATTCCATCTATACATATCATTCGTATTTCTGATAAGATACAAAGTATTTGCATCTCCTGAGGATGGAAGAGAAGAGACTAGTGTAGTACTTGTTGGCCTTTCAAACGTCACCGCATCCGTTCCGTCTTCAGTGTATGAGATAGTTCCATATCCAGGGTATCGCGTATTAACCAAATACGGCATTAAAGTACTCTGCCATTTACTGATATCAGTGTAATAATTCTGATATTTGGCAAGCAGAAGAGTATAAGCATCCTTATAACTTTTGCCCTCAAGTTCAGCCTGCGTGATAACGCCTGCCTTATATGTAAACAGTGACGTGTCCACTGTCTGATTTATAAGAGCTTTCCATGCACTAAATGCATCAAGTAGCGACTCAGACATATACTCATCTGTTGCATAAAAATCAAAATTGTAAATACGGTCGTTACCCATGTTGACTTCACGAACACTTAAATCATCCTGACCGGTAAGTGTTATACACGTTTTGATGTCATCAATGGAATAATCCATATCTGCCGTCATAAGCAAAGAGTTGAATGTCAGGTGAATATTAGTGTCATAACCATATTCATCTTCTGTATAAACATTTATCTTCTTGTTGATGGTATCAAAGATAAATACGCACTCAAAAGCTTCAGAAACATCATTCATCAGAAAGCTATAGATATCCTGCCTTGTGACATTGAAACTTCTCTTTATAGACCATAAGCTATCCGAAATATGTCCAAAGCTCCATTCAGGACATTTCTCAAGGACAAGATGCAAAAGACTATGAGACTGATTTCCAGGAGAATAGAAGCTTACTCCATCGATAGACTCTGTGAGTCCCTCGTTGATCGAAAATAGCTCTAAGTATTTCTGTGCAAGTTGGCATTCATAACTTTGGCAGGTTACTTCCTTGTGTTCAGTTCTTTGGCCCTCATTCTCAGTCTGAATATCCTTAATGGCAAACAATCCATACTTAGGCACAAGAATATACTTCATTACATCTATGTCCGCATAAAAAGGTGTTTCTTCATTATCAGTAATATATGGAATTTCAAAAGACAGTGTGTCAGTTTCCTTATGCTTATGCTCCCATATCTTAGCAGTACAATTAAGAATGCCAACCCTTTCTTCTGAAGCCTTACAAAGAATGAAGTCAGGATTATCCCAATGCCCCATATTGTTTCGGTTGATTTTCATGAAACATAACCCACCTTTCTAGCTGCCCTAAAGGTGAACTTTAAGGTGGCATTTTGGTTACACGTAAACTCATTCTTTCCTGGTCTTAACCTAATCCATCTTAGATTAAAATCATTCAATATAAACCTACGTGATACAGATGATGTGAGAAGGTTCTTACTAGAATCCATTGTCAAAATTTCTCCGGCAGTACAATCTGTTACTTCACTTTCCCAATCGTCTGTTATATTTTTTAAAGTGAGGGTTCCTGAGGTACTTAATGTTATCTCAACCTTAGGAAGAAGATAATCCCACAGATCATCAGAATTATTGAATACATAAAATGGTGTATCGGCTGTAGCACTGATATCAACCGTCTGTTCCTCTGAATAAGCTCGTCCACCATCAGTTTGGAATGTTACATCAAAACCTACTACATGAATGCCTAGACGTTCATATTCAATCTTAGATACCATTGCACGATAGTAGAAGTCAGTTTCCATGGACTGATTGTTGACTAACTTAAGCCACGAATAACCAGGTTTACCGGTAAGCAGTCTGTTATAGTGTCTTAACTCATTCTCAGTAAAATAGTCATTCTCTGAACCATTGCAATAGCTCCGAGCAAACTTTACAGTAAACTCATTAGCACTGTCATACTTCTGACTTGTAAATGTGCTATGTGCATTATCTCCTACAAAAACACTAGTAATCGTAGGAGTCAGCGACATATTCTCTGTATCGTCTATTTCTCCATCAGATCCGTTTCCACTTATTAGCAGGAAATCTTTCATCCTGAAGTCATTAAATATTAAGTCATCACATGTTATGACCATTCTTACCCTCCTTTCCTAATAGAATAGGCAGGCACACCTTTAAAGCATGCCTGCCCTTATTGCAAGTTAATGCAAGTTATTGTTTATTTCTTTAAAAGACTGTTTAATCTTTGCGCTAGCCTCAGTAGCTGCAATCTGCATCATCTCCATTGTATCATTGATATTACCATTTACAGTCACTAGGCTACCAACCTGCATTGTGTTTGTCTGAACATTACCAGCACCAACACCACTAATACTCTGAATGAGTTTTGAAGCAAACTCAGTTGGATTAAACTTAGACCATTCCCAAATATTTGCAGTCTGGTCTGTTGGCAATACGCTGTCACCACGAGACAAAGGAGTAAGGACAGCTCCATCACTTGGAGAAACAATCATCTCAGGACCGTTTTCTTGTGTCCATGCAAGTTGGTCATGAGTAATACGTTTAGCACCGGTAGCATAATAATATCTGCCACCCATGTTCTGTACGCCTTTTCCTTTTACTTTACCTTTGCCAACTATTCTAAGATTTCCATCCTCATCTTCTTCATAAATCCATCCGCTCTGATTTTCGTCAGATTCCTCTTTAGCTCTTAACAAATCAAGTAATGACTGTCTCGCTCTTTCAGCAGAATCTGCTAGTTCATCAACCGAACTTGTTATTCCATCAAGAGCTGTCTTAGCAGCTGTTCCGGCATATGAACCGTCAATAGTGGAAGAGAGTGAATCATGAAGTGCATTGGTCATAGCATTAAGGTTAGCCTCGCTTTGCCATGAACCCTCAAGCTGCTGAACAAGATTATCAGCCCTAGTTGAGAACATGGACGCAAGACCTTCAGAAGTTGCATTAGCCTGGTTCTGAAGTTCCCAAACCTCTGATTCAACACCCTGAATATTTCCAATAAAGTTAGATGTTGCAGAGGATAATACATCTCCATACTTGGCAATAGAATTCTCACCATTAAACCATGCATCTGTAAGAGCTTGACTCATCTCAATACCATGAGCCTGCGCCTGAGCTACAATAGTTTCGCCAATCAGCTGTGAATTAGCACGGATATCTTCAAATGTCTGCTCAAGAAGTTGCTCAACATTAAGAAGAGATTCTTCAAGAGTCTTGATTTCTGCCTCACGTGTCTCTTTATAATTCTTGAGTTGTTCATCAAGAGCATCTTCCTGTTGACTAATACTATGGTCATACTCAGTCTCTTCAAGTGTTTCACGAGCATCATGAAGTTCTTGCTCAAGTTTCTTACGCTTTGCTATTGCACTTGCACTTTGGTCATCAGCAATTGCCGCAAGTTGACGCTCGATATTTACGATTGCCTTAGACTCATCAGCAACTTGCTTACGATAGTCATGTAAATCTTTCTCAGCCTGAAGAGCATCCTTCTGTGCCTGAATAAGTTTCTCGTAGGCATCAATCTCTTTATTGATACCTTCCTTGACAACTTCTATACGTGCCTTATTAAGCTCACGCATAGCATCTTTGGCTGCTTCAGACGCATTTACAGCTTCCCATTGCTTAGACTTAAGATCCTGTAGCTTCTCCATGTATTCCATGGTAGAATAGCGACCCTCAAGATATTGCTGATTAAGCAGTTCAATCTCCTGGTTATATTGCTCAACCTGATACTTTGAAAGTTCATACTGCTGCGCCAAAAGACCAAGTTGTGCAAGACCTTCCTTAGTCCATTTATTATCAGCAGTAGCAACTGGCTTGGATTCATCATCAATGAGCTCTTTCATATTACTGAGCTCATCAATATATGATGAAAACTGATTTTGGATTTTCTCAAATACTTCTGTATGAAGATTAAGAAGAGCATTATCAAATTCTTCAATGGCCTTTTTACTATCGAGGATTTTGCTTTCTACCTCAGTAAGCGCATTAGCCATTTCAATCCACTCATCAGAGCCGACCTCAACACCTTTATTCAAAGCTTCATTAAGCTGTTTTACAAGAGCTGCCTGTTCATTCTGAAGAGATTCAAGGATACGCTTTTCCTGCTCAATGCTACGTGCATAGAAACTCTCACCTATAAGTTGACCTGCCTCAGATAAAAGATCCATCTGTTTTTGTATAAGATCTATACCGGAAGTTTGCCTGAAGTTTATAGAGTCAGTAAAATCTTTAATGATGTTGTTAAACTTCTTAAGTTCAAGTTGCCTTAAAGTCTCTTTAAGTTGAACTAGTTGAAGGCGTGCTTCATCAACTTTATCAGCCCAAGTTTGATAATTCTTTATAGCTTCAACTAACTCTCGATTTTCCTCGCCAATAAAATCATCCAAATCAACAGCACCACTTTGAAGTTTTGCTGCAATATCTGCAGGAATTTTAGCTAGTTCTTGCTGAGCCTTCTTTGCGTACATATCAATAGCAGAAGAATAGCTATTAATCTTTGATTGAACAAGATCTTCCTCTGCGCCAAGAAGTGTATTCTTAGCAAAAGCACCACTAACATCTTCAAGATGTGCTTCAAGCATGCTTATACTATTATCAAGTACTTTGATTAATCTTTCGAAATAATCAATAGTTTCTTTGAACGATTCTTTAGCTTTATTTGCTGCATCATCGGCAGCTTTTTTCATGGCATTGTTAAGAGCCTCAACCGTAGAAGCGGCATTCTTACCTGTCTTATCTTTTACCTTAGTACCGCCATTGTACTGCACCTTGGTATAATTAACTTTGGCAGTGTTCTTTGCAGCTTCATTGGTAAGCTTTTCCATATCAGCTTCGATACGTGCTTTATTATTCTGATACGTACGCCAGTCCATACCATGGCCGTTACCAGCCGCATAATCTTTTTCTAACTGATCTGACTGTGCCTGAAGACTTGCCATTTGTGCAGCGTACTTAGCTTTTTCAGCTGTATTAAGATATGACTCAGACAGTTTTTCAAGAGCCTTTATCTTTTCGTTTACGTCTAAATCCTGATTGTTGAAGATTTCTTGAGCTTTTACCAGGAACGCTACAGACTTCTCTGTATTTTCATTTGCATTCTGCTCTTTAAGAAGTGCATCAATCTTAGCTATTATAGAATTAGCTTCTTCATAATTACCGTCAGCAAGGGCCTGCTTATACTGAACTAAAAGATCATCCTGAATTACACTTACTATCTTAGCTTGGGTTTCATTTTCAACTGCATTAGCTAGCTCTGATTCAACTACGGCTTCAGCATTGATAATACCCATGTTCTTAAGGCGACCTATGTAAAGATTCTTGTTTTCTTCATTAAGGTTCTTAAGAACACCTGATGTCCTAAGATAGTTATCTGCAAGAGTATTGATGGCATCTGCATTTTCCTGTATAGTGCCGGTTCCTTCACCAAGAAGCTTAAGAGCTTTGTTCACTTCTTCGGTCTCGTATTCAACACCATTTTCTGCTTTTTCAAGAGCCGCAAAATAATCGGCAATCTTATCAAGATCACCTATCTCAAACTGACCATGCTCATCAACGTTAGCCATCATTGTGCCAACGTTATCAAGATTTGAACCAAGTTCTTCTAAATCAGATATGAGCTTTGCATAAGATATCTTCTTAGCTTCTTCGGCAACTTCTCCTACAGCATCTGTAGTTCTTTTAACAGATTTTTCGTACCTCTGAATGGCTTCATCTGCACTTTGAGCACCCTCAGTTGCTTCAAGCCATGCCTTTATTTCAGCAGTAGTAAAATTCTTAGTGTACTCTTCAAGTTTTTCTTTATCTTCCTTATTTCTTCCAACTATATGAGATATATTATTGGCAAGTTTATCATCAAGGCCATATTCTTTTAAATTCATATCTTCAATGAAATTTAAAAGTTTGGTGAAATCAGCAATAACATTCTCTGCATCTTTCTTAATACTGCCTTTTAGAACACCATCATCAATAAGTTTTTGAGTTGATTCGATTATTGTACGATAGTCTTCTGCCTTAGATAAAAGATCACCTTTATAAGTTAGCTTTGTTTCATTCAGTTCCTCAATTTGAGCAGTTAAATCACCGATAAGAAGAGTATAAGACTCAATCTGTTCCTCATGCTGACTTAACTGGTCGCCTTCAAGCGTACTTACATCTATCTTTTCTATTTCTTCCAACTCTTTTTGATAATTGTGCAAAAGAGTCATTTTTTTCTTGATGTCACTATCAGCCTTGTTATATAGGTCTGCCTTACGGTATACACTATCAGGACTCTGACGATTAGTCTCACCTAAGTAGATAGCATTATAGTTATCTTTATCAAACCAATCAGAGAATTTGTTGCCATAAACCTCAGCATATTTTCTCTTTTCCTCTATCTTAAGAATTCTTTCCTGAAGTGAAAGTTCATCTCGAAGTTGCTGAAGACGTACATCCTCTGCCTTGGTACGATTGTCACCAAGTTCTTCTAGCTTTTTAATTTCTACTTCGATTTCAGATATCTTATTTTTGGTCTTTTCTACCTTTTCTTCGGTTTCTTTTACTGTATCAGTAAATGCATCCCACGCTAAAGCAGCAGCACCTATAGCAACAGCAATCCACGTAATAGGGCTTTTCGCTACAGCAACTAGCGCTTGTCCTAGTTTTACAACAGAATTAGTTGATTTACCGGAAGCAACGCCTACTGCGTTTGCAGCATCCGCAGTTTCGCCCAAGAACAGTTCTGCTGTTTGTGCAGTGGACCCAAGTTCATAAAGATCACCTATGAACTTTAAAGAAAAATCGGATACTTTATCAAAATTAAGAATTAGTTCTTTTAATCCGAATCCAGCGATAAGAGTTGGAATAGGGCCAATGGCTTCAATTACTTTGCCGATGTTTTCAGAGAGTTTGATCAGCGCATCAATAAGGTCATTGATTTGACCACGCTCAATCATCTCCTGAAGGATGCCTACCCACGTTTGTTTTAGTTCATTTAATTTATAGGAGATTGACTGCTTTATAATCTCCATCTCGGCATCAGCTGCACCGGCTGCATTTTCCATTTCAGTAAGAGCGTTCTTAACCTGATCAAAATTCTGAAGTATAGCAGAACCTACTGAAGCACCTCTTTTACCAAAAAGATTGTTCAATAACTGTGTTTTGTTTTTTTCGCTGATTTCATCCCATATAGAAGCAATGTCTCCAAGATAATCTACAAGCCTTCTATATCTTGTTTGTTCAGCATCTGCCCATAAAGAAACACCGGCATAGTTATTGGACGCGACTTTCGTTAGATCTGCAACCTTACCGGTGGCTTTTATAACATCATCTGATAGTTCTTCAGTTTCTTCGTCAAACCCTCTTATTCTTAAGCTAAGGGTCTTAAGCGCAGTACCTGTGGTCTCAGCATTCTGAATTATTTCCTGTGCTCCTGTAAACAAAGCAAAGGAATCCTGAACACTCGTGCCAAGTGCTGACAATGTCGCACCGGCTCTTTCCATACCTTCGATAATATCAAGGTTGTCTTCAGCAAACTTATTACCCAACACATTAATGTTATCCATAAGTTCGCGTTCTACATCATCTACGTTAACTTTGTAGGCTTTCATTAAGCTGACAAGTCCAGTCTGAGCCTGTTCAGTTGTCATTCCGGGAGAAATAGAAGCAAACTGAGATGAGAGAGCAGCCATCTTTTCTGAAGTTTCAGCTGTATTGTATCCAAGTCTTGACCAAGCTGCGCTTTGCTCAATAATTGCTTTGGTTGAAACTCCCATCTCCTTGGCAGTTTTGTTGGATGAATAATAGAACTGATTTAGTTCTTTTTCACTCATCGCAGTAGTCTTCTTTAAGTCTACCAGTGCATCGTCCAAGTCATGGATAACTTCAAAAGCCTGTCTCCCATATCTTATGATGTCTTGCCAAGAGAGATACTGTGCTATAAGTTGAGCGTTTACTCCTATTGCTCTTTGACGAAGAGTATCAAAAAATCCTGCACCAAGTTTATCGGCTTCAGTCACACGCGCTTTCAATTTAGCAAATTCATCAGCTAGCTTTTGTACCTCAGCTAAAGAATGTTCTGTATCCCAATCGAGCCTCAGATTTTCAAACTCTTCACGGAACTGTCTTCCCATGCGAGTGTTCTTACGCATGAACTCAGTAATCTGAAGGTCAAGCTTTGATATGCTCACGCTCTGCGCTTTTTTGAATTCAGATAGCCCTTTTTCAGCATCAACTTCGTCCATTGTATCGTTGAGCTTTTTAAAAGCAGCATTTACATCCTCTATGGACCCGGTTACTGAATCAAATTCTTTCAATTGATACAATACTTCATCAAGTTTATCTGAAAACTCTTGTGTATACTTCTTTGATCTCTGGAGTTTTTCAACTTCTTCAATCCATCCTTTGACCTGAGATTGCATGTTATCACGAGACTGAAGTTCCTGTCGATTCAAGATATCCTTAAGAACACCGTCACGTTCACGGTCGAGCTTTAAGAGTTCTTCTTCTCGTGCTTCCTGAACAGCCTCAGCGGCATTGATCTCTAAGATAATGTTCTTTATACGTTCAGTCTTTTCAGCAATCTCTGCCTCGTTTTTAGCATTGTCTGCATTGCCAACATTGGTATTTTTATCAAGTTTTGCATTGGCCTCTTTCAGGTCATAAATCCTTTTAACATGAGATTCAAGTTCATCGTAAAGAGCATTACTATTACGAAGAGCTTCCGTGTTAGGAGCGAATTCAACTTCATTTAATTTGCCAGTACCATTGAAGAATATATCTTTATATTCGGCCGTTTTTTTAGCTCTTTCTGCGTTATATTCTTCAAGCTGTCTTTTTCCTTCTGCTAAATATTCAGCACGTTTCTTTGCGTACTCGGCATCTTCCTTAGCAGTCTGAATACTAAGAGCCATTGCGTCGTCATAAACCTTGACTTGTTCCGCAGTGTTGAAGATTTCCTCGTATTCACGTTCTCTTTCCTGCCGTGTTTTTTGAATAGCAGCGTAGTATTCTTCTTCCTGTTGTTTTCCTTTAGAACGCTCTTCAGTTAATTTCGCTTGGTATTCGGCCTCTTGTCTGTCAAACTCGGCAATGATGGCTTTGCCTTTTTCAAAATCATCAAGATCAACTTGAGTCATCTGCACAAGACGCTCATCTAATTTTGCATCTTGAAACTTTCTTATGTTCTGAGAGTTATAATACTCATCAACAGAGCCGTTTTGCTCTAATTCTTGACGTTGGATTCTTAAGGCTTCAGTTATGTCCTTTGTATTTCGACCATATTCTTCGGATTTCGCTATCAGCTTATCATATCTTGCAATTTCCTGTTCAATGGCAACAGTAAGCTCCTGACCACCCATTTCACGCTTAGTAGGGTTGTTAGCATCCTTTTTAACTTTAGCCAGTAACTTATACTCAGCTATCAGTTTGTCGAGATTAGTCAATTCTTGAGCATCAGCAGTACCATTACCTTTAATCCTGTTAATCTCAGTAAGTATTGCGGCACGTTTTTGCTCAAGTTCATTCAGGTCCTGCGCGTCACTTACCGGCTTACTTACACCGGGAGCTACAGACTTATCATAAGTCGCCTGAATGTTATCAACCTTTATTTCTGCTTCTGAAAGTTTTTTAATCACAGAGTCTATAGCTTTTTGGGCTTTCTGCTGTGTACTTTCTATTGCATTGTTATACTGGACATTGGCCTTTGATATTCCACGGACAGTAGCATCTGCAACATCAGAGTCAAACATGGACATAAAGTATTTTGTATCATACTTAGGATCGTTAATGAAACCTTCCGTTTCTTTGTGAAACTTTGACGCAGCATCTTTAGCTTCATCTAGACGTTTTGTTGCTTCCTGTATCTGAACGTTATATTCAGCCATGTTCTTGGCGTTTGGATTAGCTTTCTTACTTTCAACGTCAAGATCATATTCAGCTTTCTTAAGGTCTATAGTTGCTTTGGCGGCTTCACGTACTATGTCTGTATATCTGGATATCTTCTGATAAGCAATAGTATATTGCTGATTGCCATTCTTATCTAATACTGGATTACCTTCAGAATCATACTCAGGAATCCTTCTCTGTCTGAGAACCTGACCAACACGAGTCTGTTCACTAAATGAACGTCCTTGGTCAATAACGTTGCCTGCTGAATCAATAGCATAGGAATGAGAAGTAGATATAAGATCTTTCTTAGCCTTATCAACTTTCTCAAGAGCATCTAACTCTTCACGAAGAGCATTTGTGTTTTCTTCATGAGACTCTTCTTCTTGTCTTTCGGCCTGAGTAGTTTCACGAGACTCTTCTTGTGCTTCATCCTGAGCCTCGTTAGCTGCTTCATTAACAGCACGTTGTTCTTGCTGTGCTTCAGTATTTTCACTTGTTGCCTGACGTTCCTTATTCTGGGCTTCAGCATTTTCTTCAGAAGATTGTGCCTGTTCTTTCTTAGCTTTATTATCAGCTTTTCTAGCTTCGGCAAGAGCAAGTATCTCATCATCAAGAGCATTCATGGCCTGTTCTTCTTCACGCCATTCACTACCCATGAATGTACTATTTATCTCAGCAGCTTCTTCAATTGATTTACCCCAATTGTTTTGGAGCTGAATAAGGTTATAGAGTTCACTGCGTATCTCATTATAATCTTCAACAATTGCTGTTGTTTCTTCAGAAGCTTTGAGCCATTTATCATGATAATCATCATGTTCTTTTCCGGTAGTATTACTGCTAAGTTCATATAGCTTACGCTCTTTTTCTTCAGCTTCATCAATCCGGTTGTTGAGCTCGATCATCTGCTCCTTACGTTCCTTAATTGCATCAGAGAGCTGCTTTTGAGTATAAATTCCATTAGTTATTGTTTGCCAGTATTTTTTTTCTTCTGAAGGAATACTAAAGTTATTGTTTATACCCATTACAAAGTTTTCACGGTGCTGTCTGCTATATCTTTCAAGGACATCACTTTCCAAATCAGAAGTGGAGTAGAAGTTTCGAGGAATTTTTATGTTCTTAAAAGCATCCTGAAGAGCAAGCATTTTAATTTTGGCTGCGTCAAGCTGTTCGTTAAGAGAGGAGATAACAGCAGGGTCTTTTTCGTCTGCAAGTTTAGCAGTAAGTTCATCAATCAGAACTTGAGTTTTATTGATTTTTTCCTCTACATCAAAATCAGAGGCACCCTTATCAAACATCTCTTTGGAAGCCATAGCCATTTCTGCATAGGCTTTCCTTGTCTCTTCAGAAGTCTTGTTAGCCATGGCAATTTCTTGCTCGGCTATTTCTTTAAAAATACTTTCCTGCTTACTTGCAAGTTCTCTAGCAGCAGCATATATTTCATCGTCAGACTTCTTTACATATTCTGCTACTTTCTCTGAGGAGCCTTTAGCATCTTCGGCAACTGATTCAAGTGGAAAGAATTGGATGTCCTGGATTTTTTGAGCAGCTAATGAAATACCGTCTAATCCAAGAACAGTCTCAACTATTTCCTCAGAGCCATCTTTAAATTTGATGATTACTTTTTCATACTTATCACCAAATTCATCTACAGCAGTGTTAGCTTTACCAATGTGTTCAACAAGTTCTTCGTATTGTCTGATTTTGTTTTGAGAATCAGCCTCGGACTTAGGGCGATTACCACCTGCGTCCCAAGCTTTTTCTTCCATTTCTATTCGTCGTTCTTCAGCAGTCTCCAAGAACTTAGATTCTTTTTTAAGATCCTGAAGATACTTGAGCCGCTCCTGAAGTGGTTTACTGTTAATATCTACTTCAACAGGTTTTACTGTTCCTTCAATAGCATCTTTTAAATATGCTACTGTCTTTTTAGCAGCTTCTTTTGCAGCCCCTGTGTCTACTTTTGCATCAGGCTTTATAGACACGTCTGCTTTTACTTCAGTGCCATCAACAGCCTGCTTTAATTTCCTAGACAGTTGTTCTTGGACTTGTTTTCCTGTTACTTTAACTTGAGTGTTATTGACTTCAAATGTATATTCTGTTTCAGAGGCTTTATCAAATGCCTCTTGTGTTTTCTGCTCGACCTTTTTTTCAATGGTCTGCATAAGTTTATCTTCAAAATTCTTACCTAAACCACCATTAAATGATTTTCCAGGCATGTTCAATTACCTCCTATTCCCATCCTAATTCCCCAAACTTCTTAAAAAATATTGGAGTAGCTATGTTGTCAAAATTCTCAAAGAATGATTCAAAAATGCTATAAGGAGTTCCATGATATGAAAAATATTTACCGGAATATGAACCTTCCCATTCCATACGCTGCATTTGTTCGCCTTGTTCCCATGGGAAACGAACACCGCTCATAACAAAATCAACAATTTGAGCTTCGGAACCCCATTGGTAACCACCAGCAACATCGTCTGCATTGAATTTAATCATTAAATAAGGATACCCACCTTTATGAAGTTTTCTGCAATGAAATGCATAGTACATGTTAGAACCCTTTTTAGTTCCAGGTTTTCCTTCCCAATGTCTTACATAAGATGTTGTTTCATATTCATAGAACTGTGTGATCAATGAATTAAACATTTTTGTTGTTTCTTCCTTTAACTCATCAACCATATAGTCCATGGCAATAGGAATGTCTTTTTTTGCCTGTTCTTTAATTTCTTCAATAATTGCTTTCTTATATTCTTCAAAAGCCTTGTTAATTTCATTTGCCATAGTAAACCCTCCTTTCAGACGCCACTATGGCATCGAAAACGTCTAGACGCTATGACACGCCTAGACGCAATATATCAGTCCTTTTTCGCAATTTTAGCTTGTATTTCCGGAGACATTAATGCCTCACTTAACTTATCAAACGCCATTTCAAAAGCATCTGATTTTGTCTCAATATATGAGACAAGGGTTCTTGTATTTGCCTCGATGTCATCACGCTCCATGTCAAGCATTCCTCTAAGTATCTTTATTTCGGACTCCGGTATTTCCTGCATGAGTTTTTCCATCAGGCCTGATTCCATTAGAGCATCGTAAACAATGACAACATTATCTTTTTCATATTCAAGATCTGTATAATACTCAATCATTTTCATAGTGAAATAAAAAAGCATTCCTGCCGTGTTACGCTTATATAATTTTTTCCCATTTACAGTAATGTAAGAGGTGACTTCAACAGCATTTTTTACAAGTACACACTTCTCAGCATATGGCATGTATCTAAGCTTTATTCGCTGAGAAAAATCATAGTCTTTCTTTCCTTTTGCAAATTTGATTAGTTCATCAACCTTCATATAAACTCCTTTTAGTCATAACCATTGATATATGCATCAATGTCTTTATTTGTTTCTAATATCTTTCTCATCTCAACAAGGGCTTCATCAACGAACTTACTAAAGAGGTCAAAAGATATAACCGTCACAAGAGATGGGAACTTATCAATAAACATACTATAAGCCGCTCTAAGCTTGAGCTGGCCGGTGCCATGAGAATACTCTTTTTCTACGATCATTACTGCATAAAGTAACCACTCCTTTACCTTCATCAATTGAGTATCTGATGGAAGAGAAGAGAACTTCTTAACATAATGAGCACCTACGCCTACAACTGCGCCTATCACAACAAGCAATGTCCAATTGTTTACAAGCCAGGTCATTATAATCACCTCCCTTATGCACTGATTGTGCCGTCGGATATCTCATCTTCCTTAAAGTAAAGGGTAGTAGCCTTGTCATTAGCTATTACTTTTACCTGGTATACTGTTCCGGTCTCGTCTGTAGTTGCTGAAACTACCTTTGCTGAAATATTTACTGTCTGATCAACTTCATATTTAGCTCCCATGTTTACACCTCCTTTGTGCAAAAATGTTTTTTGCAATATTCAATAGCTTATCAGTAGGAATATCATCGAGAGATGATACCTCAAAAATATTTAAGAGCTGCTGTTCTCGCAATTCCCTGTTAGTGGAAGCACGGAGAACTTGTTCCAACAATGTTTCTCTTTTCATACATTTATCCCTTTAGCTTATTGCTAGAATCCCACTCCCTATATAGCTTTATCCAATCATCCATACGCATACACACAAGTGTTTCCGCATTATTCTTTCTGAAAAATACTGCCGGAAGATTACCTTTATTGTTCTCAGAACTGTCATGAATAGCCTGGGCCATCCAATCATAGATTTGTATTTTCTCTTGGTGCTTAGCCTCTATATGAATACCGTCTAGACCTACAACATCACTTGCGTCACCAGTGTTTCCACAGTACTGTGCGGTACGCCTTGTATCATATCCATAATCTTTTAATTTAGACGCAAGCTCACGCTCATAACGTGCACCTTTCTGTTTACTATTTATTTTCCCCATGCAATACCTCACAATTCATGACGTTTATACTTCTCGTACAGTTCTTGAGTTTCAGACTTAAAGAACACATAAACGGTATCTTGCTTATCTGCGCTCAAATACATATCACACGGCCATACACCATTCTGCATATACACAAAAGCCTGCTTTCGGTTTATGATTCTACAGACTTCATGAGGATAGTATTCCCTTAACTGAAACGCTGGTTTTACTTTTGGTTCCATTATTTCTCCTTTTAGTCATTGCAAAAAAAGGGACACCCGTTTTCTTAGGGTATCCCTTATAATAATCAAAATACCCAGTTTATCTACGTCCGCGCCTTTTGAATCGCTTACGTGATTGGCTTTCCATTTTATGCATGGGAATAACCGTTTCTGCCTTTTTGGCAGCGTCTGTTATAGAGGGTTCAACCCTCTGATTTTCTCCGAGTGCTCTAACAATACCAACCGCTTCATCAAGAACTTTTTGAATCGGTTCGGTATACTTCCCTGTGGTAGGATGTTCTGCAACATACTTTTGCACTGCAGCTTTGCCGACTCTTTTCATGTTATATGCCGAAACAATATTAAAGAGTTCCTTGCAAGGTTCGCTGCAAAATGTAACCATCCATTGCGGCTGATCTTTTTTCGCACAAGTAGGGCAGTACTCGTATTCCTTACCACAACATACGCACTTTCTTTTAACTGCCATTTACATTACCTCGTTAAAACACCCCGAAGAGTAGACATCTTCGGGGTGTGTGATCACATCATCATGCTGATGGTTCTGCCTCTTCAAGTGTTGCAGGCTGCTTTGCATCATATTCATTAGAATCTTCAGCAATAGCGATGTAGAAGAGGATCTGCTCCTTAGCACAATAATCCTTGAATGCTGTAGCAGAGAATGGCTGTGCAGACTCTGTATCAACAGTCCAATCGAAATCAGGAGAGATCTGGAACTTAGGGAATACAATATAGAATGCTCTTACAGTCTCAGAGTCACAAACATCTGAGCAAAGCACTCTAAATGTAGCCTTGCATTCCTTAGGGAAGTTTGTTGCGTCGTGATTAACTCTTGCGCCGCCCTTACCCTCAGCAATCTTGTACTCATACTTGATCTGTACATAATCAGTAGCATTTGTAGGAAGAGTGATTACATCATCTGCGATAGCGTAAGTATCTTCGCCAGCTACTGTTCCGAGCTCATACTTCTTAGATGTGTCAAGAACACCGTTATCAAGTGTTCCGTAAACCATAAGAGTTCCATCTATAGGGGCCTCAGGAAGCTTAAGAGCAGCTGATGACTTTGGAATCTGAAGGATTCTTGGAAGAACAACATCACTTCCTGAAAGCTTAGCTGTACCTGCCTGAATAGCTGAAAGGTCAAGTGAGAAGATAGCATTTTCACCTGTTACCTCTGCCTGCTTGGCTGTATAGAATCTCTTAATAAGAGCGCCCTGAGCATCTGTTTTATCCTTTGTTGTTGAACTTACAGAAATCTGGAAGTTCTGAAGCTGATCAAGAACAGCAAGAACTGAGTTATCAGCCTTGGACTCAAACCATCCATCAAGGACACGATCAACTACCAACTGATCAAAATTAATCATGATTTTTCTCCTTTCTTTTTATTGCATTAAAAAAGACGCTATTTGCTAGCGCCTGCTTTTTGAATCGCCTTGGAATCACCCTTAAAGAGTTTCTTTCCTTGACGTTTGCTATATTTATCTTCAGAATAAACCCACTGGAAATCTATCTGAGGAATCTTTGATGTATCGCAGAATCCTGACATGCTGCCCTGCAATAATGCACATGCAGCTTTCTTTCCCTGAATTTGAACCAAAGATTTGGTAAACTGAAAGAGTGTGATATCCCATATCGTATGATAGTTATACTTAAACTCTTCAGTATTTACCAACGAAATAATCCCATTAAAGAGCACTGACTCATATTCTTTCTTTTGTCTAGCATTACGAGCACGTTTTTTTCTATCGTCTTCAATGAGAAGTTTTCTTGTTGTTTCATTTCCAGCTTTCTTGCCGGAATGCTCAAAGCCAATCATGGCTCTGATGTACTGTATGAAATTTTTATATATTTTCTCATCTATTATCAGTTCGCCATCACAAAGAACTATGTCCGTAACTCCATCCGGCTGAGTTCGCTTCATCAATTTGAACTTAGTAAAATCTAAGTCGCCAAAGATAAGTTTTGTCTGTTCAGGTCTAAGCCCAATTACAAGACTTTGGAACAATTCCCACTCAGAAATCTTCATGAAATTTATACCGGCATCATCCAAGACCGATGGCATATCCCATGGAGATGAACACATAGTCCAAAAGGTATTATAGAATGATTCCTCTCCATAATCCCTTATTTCCCCAAGTGTAGGCTGCAGGATGGTCAGTCCATCACAGATAGTGATCGGATTACCACTTATCAACATCAACTTATCAATCATGATCTAAATCCTGTCCGCAGACCTGTCACACGGCTATCATTAGTAATTGAGTTTGTTGTTATCTGAGCAAACACTAGAGTTCTTGTGGCATAATCATTATCTGTTACCGAAGGTTTATCAGACATCAGTTTTAGTTGTGTTCCGAAATCATTACATCCCTGGAACATATTTATTATTTCTGCCGCTATAATATCGTGTCTTGGAGAACTAAGTTCCTTAACATTGATATCTGTTTTATAGCAGAGAATATAGAAAATTATCTGCTGTATTTTCATCACTGAATTTCCTCTTGAAACATTTTCAAAAGACGTTTCAAAACAGATAAAATTCTGCACATTAGTCTGAGTTGGAGCAATGATATAATAAGGAAGTATATTTATCCCTAAATATTCATCTGCTGCAGCATCTTCCGCTTCGAGTTCTTTGTTGTGGAGAAGATAGATGAGTTTGTGATTCTCAAGAAGTTTTTTCTTGATTATCTGTTTGTATCTGACATCATCCTCATCAGGTTCGTTACGATACCTACGGAGTTCTGCCAGTTCTTGATCTGTCAGTTTCATAAGCATCACGCTCCTGTTATTAAGATATCAACGCTAGATACAATTCCGGTGTTAGAAGAGTACTCGACTTTCAAGGTCTTACCCATATAATCCTCACTGCCTGTGAATCTCACTTTAATCTGATTTTGTTCCACATCCGTGGTATCAGTCTGTACAAGTGAAGACGCGTCCACACCGTCTATGGTAAAGGTCCACTGACCAAGTCTATGATCAATTACCTTATCACCATCATAGAAGATTACTGTGAATTTCTTATAACTACCACCAGCCTTTATATTTGGCTTACCCACATACTGAATCTCAGAATGGATATCTTCCTTAACCGGTTTTTCATCTGATGGGACAACACCATCATCGGTATAGTAGTCTGCCCACATGCCAATAATAGTAGTAGGATCACTTGCATCTTCATATTCGACGTAATCTGTATGAGCATTGAACTTATCTTGTGCCAATGTAACAAGAAGAACTCCATTGGAATTTATCCTGTTAACCTTTGACACCTTCCAAGCTCTAGGCTCATTTCCAGAATTAACGTCTATTTTGTTGTCAATGATCATTCGTTGGTTATAGAATATCTGCTCAGACAGACTGTTCATTGGAACAATAAACTTCTGCTGATCCTCAACGGATTCAATTATATAATCCTTCCAGACTCCAGAATTATCAATAGTGTTGTTAGCAGCTCGTTAGACTGCTAAAGAATTATCTATACCATAGTATTCCAAATAACGGTTGTATTTACGTTCAAGATGTATAGTAGAACCTTCATATAGCCAATCTAAGAATTTTTTCACTAGATTGCGACCACTTAAGGTATATACCTTTGTTATCCCATTTTTGCATGAAGCTTCGTATATCCCTCCTTTTACACCGATACTTTCATATACTATCTTTTGCATGCCTTCACAGAATTCTTTAGTGCATGTCATAGTTACTGTTATCGGCTGATTATTAGGATTACGATAAAAACGATAGATACTTCCATCTCCATCATAGACACCCCTAATAAAATGACGTACAAGATTTTTATCAAGAGTGGTAGGAAATGTAAGTTTCAAACTTTTGTTTGGAATTACTCCTTGTTTAATCAAATCATCGCATAAAATTCTGCTGAAGCATAGGAGCCTATACTGATTTTTATAGTGATATCCAAAATCATGTTTATTAGAATAATCTATATATTCTAATGGCTTAGTGCTTTTCATTACGTGATTAATTTTTTCGAGTAACTCTTTGTCTTCCTCTTGCATAGAAATTGAGATAGTTCCCTTTTTCGGATTGTTTGAACCATCCGAATAAAAGATGCCTAAAACGTAAGCTTTTTCAGGTGTGTCAATATTTTCAAAGAAATGTTCGTCAACTACATATTTACGGACAAACTTCTTTTGTTCAACGTCTATCCCATTAGCATGGAGTACCTTTAAGATTGGTTTATGTGTTGTTCCATATATCTTTCCAATCTTAACAGAAGACACACCATTGTTATACAAATCAATTATTTCCGCTACTTGTTCAGCAGTAAATACAATTTCGTTATAGTTTGGTTTACCATTCTTATACATTGTTAATCTCCCTAAAAATAACAATAAAGTAAAGACAGTAATCACAATGTTAGGGCATTGTGAAAGAGGAGCTACCTCATGTCCTGTCTTTGCTATCACAGTATAAATATTTTCTCTCTGTTTTTCAACAGACGTTCAGAGTACATCAACACCATATCTTTCGACTTAGGTGGATCCCGTTAAGGTCACTTGACCGTATACTCGTTGAGCACATCCCTGTTCAGGACTTCGCTGCGTCGATTATCCAATCCAATAACTTTTTAGAGCATTCACGCTTGAGTTTATTTCATCTCTACGTTGTAGCATATTGGCTCTTAGGAACTTCCCGCAATTAGAGATCTTTCGACATAGAGTTTCCCCTATGAAGCGCATAATCTACGAATTCTGGCTTCTTAAGCATCCTGCCATCTTATTCTTTTTCCCCTTATAAACCCAATTAAGGATTTTGTCACAAGGAAGAACTTCGAATGTAGGAAACTGAGATACATGGTAATTTGCAGTTCTTACTATCAACCAACGATTATAGATGCCATCGTCATCAGGGATATCTACGTATAGACCTACAGGCCAAGTGGCCTCGTACCGCTTTCCAAAGGAAGCAGGGTAGTAATCTACATTCATTTCCTGACTAGGCTTCATCTGAATATGGTTGGTAACCGTATCCTTGTCCATGGTCTGAGAAGAGCTTTTTCTCCACTTCAGACTTATTGCAACTTTCTTGGAGTCGTTCACCGGATCTAGGTTTGTTAGTTGAGTTCTGTGGTCATCATGCCAGTAATCATAGAGATAACAAACACGAGTGTTTATATCACTATCCCATGTGGCTTCCATGACCATATCTGACTCCTTTTTGTGAGCCTCGCCAATACTTGTTGCCCCGTTCATCTTTTTATATAAATCAAAGGAAGGCATAATTACACCTCCTTGATGGCAAGAACCGCATGACCTGCATCCAGGATTAGTTTACGATATACCGGCCATTGAAATTCTTCGGCGCCTTTAGAGTATTCCTGATAAGCTGCATTAAGCATAACCATTACCGTTACAAACTCCTCCGGATAACCAAGCAAATCATTTAAACTACCATATGTTCTAAGAACATTTTGGATGGCATCATTTACGTCTATGCCTTTATATTTCTTTGCAGTTTTTGTTTTTGGGTCTACAATTCTTAGAAGAAAGAAAATTTGCTTTCGCATTTTTTTTTTAATTTCCTTGATCTGCAACCCTGTAAAATCTCCGTAAGTGTAATGAAGTGCGTCTTCCATATCAACCTCCTAAATAGGAGTTGTGAATCCACCCTCTATCCTGTACGAATGATCTTGCTTTCTTATAAGCACTGTCTTGAAGATTCTGAAGCTCAGCCATGTGAGCCTGCTGAGAATAGAATTTTTGTTCAGAGCCACCAAAGAACTGCGCTGCGTTAACAATGCTGTTCACTTTGTTGCTCCACCATTCATAAACCATCCACTGTGCAATAGCATTCGCAACAAAGTCAGTTTCATCTTTTGTCGTTTCGTATGCCATCTTATATGTGAATGTTTGAGCAGTATCATCAAGAGCAGAAGTTTCAAAAAGATGACTTAAATACGACGCAGAAAGTGCCTTATGAAGGTATTCTGTCATTATCGCATTTGCATCAACCTCACTTAAAGAAGCAAGTTCATGATCCTTTATACTGCTAAGAAACATACTAAAGATTTTCTCATAGTTTATAGAGGCCATGATTACCTCCCATCATTTCATCAAGCTTGAAAGAAACTCCATATCAGTATCAAAGATCTCATCGAGCGCCTTGATCTTTTTAACAGAGTCAATGACCCCGCTTTTAACCATGCTTGCTGCAATAGACCTTACCGATTCCTTAGCTCCCGATGGAAGCTCTGAAATTCTTTTCGCCATCTGATTTATCGGAAGTTCTATGATTTCTCTCAGATCCTTTACACTAAGATACTGAGCATAGAACTGCTTGAGCTGCGGAAATTCCTCGATGAAGTCCTCGTTTTCAATAATGAGCCATGGCGCAAAAACAAAGTTTGATTTAACCCTGATTTCTGCAACAAGATCACGATATTCAACTTCTGACTCATCACCGTATTCATTCCACTGATACAGCTGTTTTGTTTTGGAACCCTCCATGAAGAGGCCGCCGGTAACAACAGAACGACACAGAATAAGATCTGTTTGCTGAAACTTCTTTTTCTCTTTTTTTACAGGCTCCTGTTCAATCTGTTCATTGCTCTCATTTAATTTTTCCGCTAAATCATCCATTTTTGTTCTTGGCATTTCTATTTCTCCTTTTAGTCATCAAATAAAAAGAGGGCAGTTATCCCACCCTCTTTTTGCAGCGCTTATTTTTATTACCATGTCCATTGGCCGAACTGATGTCCAATAACTACACCAACGCCGAAGCGTCTCTGTACTTCATAAGACATAAGATCTGAAGAGTACTTCTCATCAGGTTCTGTATGAACAAACTCAACAGTTCCTTCGTCGATGAGCTTAACAAACTTTCCGGAATTTCCAATAATAGGAATGATAAGGAGTTTCTTATCGCTGAATACCTTGTTTGTAAAAGTTCTATCTTCGAATCTATTAGGGATCTCAACAAGCTTGTTGCCCTCATAAAGGCCCATTCTTCCTGTATTGTATACAGCATCCTTTGCGAGGTTAGAGATCCAGTTTACATCTCCGAGATCATTAAGCTTCTGAAGGGCTGTCTTTGTACCCATGATAACAACCTCTGCACCGTTGTTAGCATCGCTAACGTTGGCGATAATTGTATCAAAAGCTGTCTTTGTTGCAGCTGAAAGAGTACCATGATTAACAAAGCCTGTACCACCAACAGGAAGCAGAGTAGCTGCAGTATCAACTGCGCTGTAAACTTCACCCTGAATCTTTTTCATGAATGCAATTGCGATTGCATTAACAAGCTTTGCCCAGTCTTCCTGGCCAACAAAGAAACGATTGATATCTGCACCCACCTTAACTACATAGAGATCAGGTGTAAGAGAGATTGTTCTGCCCTTTCCAAGTCTCTGCAATGGATGTGTGTGATGTGAAACACCTGCCTTTGCAACTGCAAGGATAGAATCTGTATCAATATAGAAATCCTGACGATCAAAGTAATTAAGTGTCTTGCTTTCTACCAGATCATTGAACCATTCAGAAGCCTGAATGCCGGTGTCAACAACATTGTCAACGGTATCCTCGATAACACGGAACCATTCCTTACCATGATCCTCAAAACCACGTCTGAATGACTTAATATCTGCCTTATCCTCGACACCGATAATACTCAAAGAGAACTTACGAACCATTTCATTTGCCTCAGCCTTTGAAATAGTCTTATCTCCGTATATAATCTCACGTCCAAGAGCAAGGTCTGTCATAAGATTTGTCATTCTCTCATGATCTGTTTTGTAATCTGAGAATACAGTCATGACATGTGAACTAAAATTCTTTTTCATAGTTAATTTCTTCTCCTTTCGTAAGATTTTTACTGAATTACAAACTTGCCAGCGTTATACTTGGCTGTCTTTCCTGCTGCAATAGTTCCTGTAAATGCAAGATCACTGAGTGAGAACAGGTCTCCAATAAGAAGAGGAGCACCCTGAACAACTTCTCCTGACTTGTTATAGAAAAGTGATTCATCTTGAAGTTCCTTTTCTTCATACTCACTAACAGGTGAGTTATAAAGATAAAGGACCTCTTCATCAGGAAGCTCTGTAACTTCTACAACCCAGTTACCATCAGCACCTTTTTCTCTTACATATACTGTTACATCATCATCAGTAACAGCTGCCTGCTCATAGTTATCAAATGGTACGTAATCTCCACGTGTTGAAAGCGTTCCATTATCTGTATCTGCTGTAAGCACGATATTATATACACGATGGAAAGTACCCATCATAGATGAAATAAGTGTAGGGAAACTAACAACGTGGCTGCCCTTACGGATATCAATTGCCATGATATATTTCTCCTTTCAATTTTTTGCAATAAAAAAGACGCATTGCTGCGCCTTATATCTTTTATTTGTTTATATCAAAAATCCCGCCATATCTGCTGGACTTTGATTCCGGTTCTCCAAAACCAAATCTCTTAGAATTGGAGCCAGCATGTTCCTGCTGAACATTTTCTCTTGAATCCTTCTTTGCATACTGAAGAAGAATGCCATCAAGTTTCTGAGTAAGATCTTCCATTGAGAGTGAGAAATAGTTTTCTCTCTTTGAGAGCTCTGTAAACTCAGCAGTATTCTTGATCTTTGAATAATCATCATTGTCAAGAAGCTTAATCTTATCAGGCTCAGCCTTAAATAGATCAAGTTCTTTTGTCGCCTCAGCAAGTTTTGCACCTACTTCTTCAAACTCTTTGGTCTGAGCATCAAACTTAGACTTAAGGTCATCAAGGGCTGCAATTTCTTCCTCTGTCAGATAACGCACAAAGATCTCTGTTCGCTCACCCTTAAGGGTAAGTTCGCCGTCCTTGTTACCGTATTTCTGTTTGAAGTGTTTGCCATTCCACCAGTCATGCATGTAAACTGTGTGATCATCAAATACTTCAACATCATACCATGTGTTATCCTCTGCACCGTATTGAGCATTAACAAGTTCAGAAATGGCTCTAATCTGCTCATTGAGGGATTTTACAAAGTTCTTTGATGCTCCCTTATAGGCAACAGTAAACTCTACATTCTCAGTCTGAGGCTCTCCACCTTCAGGAGTAGGAGCTTCCTCAAATGCTTCAGCAAATGCAGCATCCAATTCCTCATCTGACAATCCTTCGTATGCAAAAGTAATTTCTTCAACTTTCTTTCCATACTTCTGAAGTAACTCTTCAAAATGATTCATTTGATTGTTTTCCTCCTTCCTTTGGTTATTTATATCCTGGAGAGTCTTTCCGACTACATCCTTGATAACGTTTGTAAGCTCATCCATATCAAATGAACTGTTATTCTTCTTGCTGAAGTCAGCAATATCAAGACGGGCACCTTTCATTCCTTCTTCTACGGATTCTGTCTCCGGATCAGCACCTTCTTCATATACTCCTAAAAGTGTAAGACCTGACACTTCAATATCCTCTAACAGAAGGAGGTCCTCATTTTCATCATATGAAAACTTGTTGACAATCAGCTCCACAGATACTTTTGTACCGCCTTTGCGTTCAATAATATCTGCCGCATGAGTATATTCTCTAGGAATAGCAGCAGTAGCAAAAATCCAATTTTTGTTTTCATCTTCTTCATCAGGTTCAATCCAAGGTTCATCCTCAGTAAAGTTTCCAACCTGACGTTCAATGTAAACGACATTACCGTCAGCATCCTGCTCAATCTCATGCGCCATAAAGTCCTCATCGCCGTTTTTGTCTGTTGTGAAAGCAGCAAGAATAGGCTTGTTTGCAAATGTGGACTTTGATTTTTCCATAGCTTCTTCAGTAACCGCAGAATCATTTCTGTTTCTGTTTGTATGAAAAGCTTTAATTGTGGCATACATTAGAAGAGAATCTTTTTCTTCCTTTTTCTTAAACATTGCCGGCATGGAAACACAAAGAGGTTCACCGTTGTTATCTGCTTTACTAAAAGAATATAGCTTACGTTCTCTGCAAAACTTTGCGAGGTCTTCAAGTGTTAAGATTTTTCTCTTCACATCAAACCTCCATTTTATTCGTATAGATCACTTTCTTCTCATCATCTGATGAAAAGTGAACTGTACCTTTGTTTATGAATACAAAAAACTTGCCCTGCTTTTTTAACTCCTTAAATCCCTGGAGTCTCAAAGTTTCGGCAAGTTCTGCATCACTTGTCTTTATGAAATTCATACTTTTCCTCTTAATCATTAACGTCAACTATCAATGAATACTGTAAAATCATATTCTTTTCGCTGATCTGCTGTTAATGATTCCCAACTTGATACAGTACCAACATAAATGTTTTTTCCTTGTATCATTGCGGCCCATTCACCATCTCCACGCAAGAATTTTTCTTGATCTCCCTGTTCAGGAGCTGGTACTAAACCGGAAGCACCATCTGCTTGAGATGATGCTCCGGTAAAAGTTTCCATTGCGGAGATTTTAGCATCCATAAGACTTGCAAGAAGGCCCTTAAATAAAGACAATCCGGCGAAGTCTACATAATCTTTATTTATATTAGACATGCTAATCTCCTTTCACAAAAAATTATGCGGATACAGAGCTGAACAGAGCCTGGATCTGAGCATTTGTAACAGGAGTGAATATAACGTTATCAGCTGATCCTGCCCCAATAACACCATCTGACTCAGCAATACTTCCTGCAAATGTAACAGCTCCTGTAGCTGCAGTATGTGTTGCAATAGCAACATCACTTGCTGTATCAAGATCGCCAATTGCATCAGCGATTTCCTGAGTAACGTCAGTTGCCATCTGTGCAATCTCATTCTCAATTGCATCAATCTTGCCTTTTACTGTGATCTCAGGAAGGCCCTGTGTCTCATCGGCAGCCTGATAGATAACCTTTGTTGCAGCAACCTTGTTGATTGTTACTGTGATTTCGTTTGTTGCTGAAATAGCAACAGTAGCCTCTGCAGTTGTTCCGCCTGTGTATACATCTATAAGATCCTGAACGTTAATGTAAATAGGGGTAACTACATTCTGAAGAGTAAGCTTTACATATGTACCATCTGCAGTTCCTGAAGGTACTGTATCACCATCACTATCAACACCGTCTTCAACAGTTACAATATGACCGTCCTGAACAACCTTGTCCTTTGCAATGTTGATTGCACCAACAAGAACGTTCTGTGTCATGTCGGATGAGTTCGCTCCCTGATAAAGCTTGTAAACCTTTGCATAATCTGTCTGTCCTGCAGACTCGTCCTGAAGGTATACAGTCTTTGACTCAACGCCGCCTGCAGATGCCTGAGCAACCTCGTCAAGAGCTGCCTGTACATCTGTAGCAGTAAGTCCGGATGTAGTGTTGTCATATGATACATCTGCTGCTTCGCCTGACTTTGCTACATCTGCAAGTTGATCATCAAGATCCTTTACAGCCTTTGCAACAGAACCTGAAGTTGTGTCATCACCATTAAGTGTATTAATTGCACTCTGAAGTCCAGCCTCAACACCTGCGGCTCTTGCAGCCTCTGTAGCGATATCAGCCGCCATCTGACCCTTTAACAGTTCATCGTACTTTGATAAGCCCGCGTAATCAACATATGTTTTTGTAATATCTGCCATTTTTTTCCTCCTTTCAATTTGGGTTACGCTGAAACAGTTTCAAATAATTTTTCTATATCTTCATTGCTTGTAGTTGCAATATTGATATTGCCGTTTGAGTCCAAAGTTACAGCACCATCCGAGGCAAGCTTTATTCCACCAAGTTTTTCAGTCGTAGCTTCCGGGAGTACGTACTGATGCTCAGCAACATAGTTTTCCAAGTACTGTATGGTCTGATCGATAGTCCAATAATCTGACAGATCAACATCTGTGGATCCTACAAATTCCCATTTGTTATCAATCCACATATATTCATAACATCCGTCAAGTCCTGAAGCATCCTTTGGAACAAAATAAATACAGTTTGGTATCTGGCCGGTTAAAGGAAGTTCCTCAACCTTCTTAGTTTCAAACTGCTTAAGTTGTGAAATCATACTATCGATTTCTTCTTTGGTATAGGTGTCACTACTAACGCCACCTATTAAACCCAATAGAAGAGCAATCGCTTTTTTATCCATCCGTGCCTCCCCTCTTGGCCTCCTTCCATTTATCCTCGCTGTTCAAAACATATAGGCCAACTGGAGAGATACAAAAGCATGTTGATCCTTTTGCCACTATTTGGTTTGATACAGTGTCATCCCCCTGTTGTACGCCAAGATGAGTACTTGTGGGAAGATTTTCAATATCATCTGCTGTATCGCACCAAAAGTCTCTCTGAGGAGGAGTGCCAGCATCCGCTGAAGTAGGATCTATCCAATACATATCAGCCCTCCTTTCTTATTTTTCGTCAAACACAGGAGTCATCTTCATGCACTCCTCATATTTAGTATCTATTTCTTCATCTTCACCATTAAGGTCTTTCCATGATTGATAAAGGCCTCTTAGATTCGTTTTATCACTTATAGTCATAACTTTGCTCTTTAATATCTTAGTGGTAACCATTAAAAGCCTGTCGTAAGTGTTATTACGATTTGCTTTAGCAGTAACGTTAAGTGTAGAGTTCATTCCATCAATAGAAGTAACAAGTTTATGAGTCAAGTCTGCTAATTCGCTTATCTGTTTTGAGTTAGCTTCAATTTGTTTAGTAACCTCGTTGATAGCTTTGGCATGAGTGTTGAATCTTTCCGCACCCTCATCACCGCGTGCTTTTAGACCTTCATCAAGCCTTTGCAAAAATTCATCCTGCACTTCATGGATTGCTCTATCACCAATAACACCGCAATCAATAATGCCTTGCTGAACAGCAGCTTTTAGTACTTCCG
>Ga0247611_10002409_pt1 | contig 30234 bp, 26 predicted proteins | sample 177DNAGHGhighgp2_FD_192422 | JGI IMG/M metagenome (GOLD analysis project Ga0247611, IMG submission 192422) | Sheep rumen microbial communities from Palmerston North, Manawatu-Wanganui, New Zealand - 1770 DNA GHGhigh gp2 | ecosystem: Host-associated > Mammals > Digestive system > Stomach > Rumen... | reverse complement strand
AAGGCCAGTCCGCCGAAGTTGCTGCCGCCGCCGAAACAGGCAATCACCGTGTCGGGATACTCGCCGGCCATCTGCATCTGCTTTTCTGCCTCCAGGCCTATAATGGTCTGGTGCAGGCTCACGTGGTTGAGCACCGATCCCAGCGTGTACTTGCAGTTGGGCGTGGTGGTGGCCAGCTCAACGGCCTCGCTGATGGCGGTTCCGAGTGAGCCGCTGTGGGTGGGGTCAATGGTTAGGATGTCCTTGCCGGCGCGGGTCGACATGGAAGGCGAGCCGGTGACGGCTGCTCCGAAGGTGCGCATGGCGATGGAGCGGTAGGGCTTCTGCTGCATGGTGATCTTCACCTGGTAGACGGCACAGTCCAGGCCGTAGAGCTTGGCTGCATAGCTCAGGGCCATGCCCCACTGTCCGGCACCCGTCTCTGTGGTCACGTTGGTGGTGCCTTCCTGCTTGGCGTAGTAGCACTGGGGCAGGGCAGAGTTGATCTTGTGCGAGCCTAAGGGGTTGGTCGACTCGTTCTTGAAGTAGATATGTGCCGGTGTGCCCAGCGCCTCTTCCAGGGCGTAGGCGCGTACCAGCGGCGTGGAGCGATAGAACTTGTACTTTTCGAGCACTTCCTCGGGAATGTCAATCCAGGCGTGCTCCTGATCCAGTTCCTGCACGCAGCATTCGCGGGGGAAGATGTGGGCCAGGTCGTCTACGCCAAGGGGCTGCTTGGTGGCGGGGTGGATGGGGGGCAGCGGCTTGTTGGGCATGTCGGCCTGGATGTTATACCATTGCGTGGGCAATTCGTTCTCTTGCAGAATAAATTTCTTTTGTTTGCTCATAAAGGTTTTAAAGAATAAGGGTTATTTGATTATTGGGTGCAAAGGTAGTAAATTTTTGCCGATAGCGAATACATTTCATCCGCTTTTTTGCATTATTATTATTGTTTTTAGCTTGAAATGAATAAATAAACAGAAAAGTGTCGGTTCATGGATGTTTTTGCAGCGATTGTCGTTCAATTTCGGAAAACTATTTGTAATTTTGCACGCGCATTGCTGAACAAGATGAAGACTGTTCCCATGATGATCCTCTTGACCGTACTGTTTTACTTTGCCGTGCTCTTCGCCATCAGCCGGCTGACCTCCCGGCGTGCCACGAACGACACCTTCTTCCGGGCCAACCGCCGTGCGCCCTGGCCCATGGTGGCCTTTGGCATGGTGGGTGCTTCCATATCGGGCGTGACGTTCGTGAGTGTGCCCGGCATGGTGCTTACCAGCAACATGAGCTATGTCCAGGTTTGTTTGGGCTTCATCCTGGGCTATCTGATGGTGGCGTTTGTGCTGCTGCCGGTCTATTACCGGCTGAATCTCACCACCATCTACAGCTATCTGGGACAGCGTCTGGGCTCCCGTTCCTACACCACCGGGGCGGCATTCTTCCTGCTGTCGAAGCTGGTGGGCTCGGCGGTGAAGTTCTATGTGGTCTGCATCATTCTGCAGCAGTTTGTCATGAGTGCGCTTGGCGTGCCCTTTGTGGCGACGGTCTTGGGGCTGGTGCTGCTCATCTGGCTCTATACGCGTCGCGGTGGCATAGGCACGCTGGTCTTCACCGACACGTTCCAGACGCTTTGTCTTTTCACCGCGCTGCTCCTTATTATATATAAGGTAATGGAGACCATGGGGCTCTCAGCGGGCGAGGTGGTGGCGCGTATCGCTGCCGACGACCGCAGCCGCATGTTCGTGTGGAGCGACTGGATGAGCCCGCACAACTTCTGGAAGCAGCTGCTCAGTGGTGCCTTTATCGTCGTGGTGATGACGGGACTGGATCAGGACATGATGCAGAAGAACCTGACGTGCCGCACGCTGCGCGAGGCACAGAAGAACATGTGTACCTATGGAGTGGCCTTCCTGCCGGCCAATGTGCTGTTTCTTTCGCTGGGCGTGTTGCTGGCACAGCTGGCCGAGGGGGCGGGAGCGACGATAGGGAAGGGCGACGAGCTGCTGCCGGCGTTTGTGGCCGGGCAGGGTGGGGCTGTGGCCGTGCTGTTCGCCATTGGCATCGTGGCGGCGTCGTTCTCCAGTGCCGACTCGGCCCTGACGTCGCTCACCACGAGCTTCTGCATCGACATCTGTCACCGTCCGGCCGACGAGCGGCTGCGCAAGCACGTCCATGCCGGCATGTGTGTGCTGTTTGCCGTGTTCATCCTGTTTGTCTATGCGGTGAACAGCAGCAGCCTTATTGATACCATCTACACCATCGTGTCCTATACCTACGGGCCCTTGCTGGGACTTTTTGCATTCGGGCTGTTTACCCGCAGGGGCGTCAACGACCGCAGGGTGCCTTTAGTCTGCGTAGCGTCGCCGCTGGTGTGTTTTGCAGCCGACAGCGCCTGCCGATGGCTATGGGACTACCGCTTCGGCTATGAGCTGCTGATGCTCAATGGGTTGCTGACATTTCTGGGGCTGTGGCTGTTTTCGGCAAAAGCCTCGGCACGGGCCGGTCAGCCGCTTTAGCCTGTTCAGGGGTTGTTGACCTGTTCTATGAACTCGCTGGGCTGAATGCCAAAAGTTTTCTTGAAACAGGTGGCAAAGTATTTTGGATCCTTGAAGCCCACCTTGTAGGTGAGGTCGCTGACGCGTATTCCGGGCTGGCTCATGGCTATCTGTTTGGCTTCCCTCATGCGGATGTCGCGGATGTAGTTCGACACGTTGAGCCCCGTGATGGCCCTGAGCCGGTTATAGAGCGTTGAGGGCGAGGCTCCCATTTCCAGGGCAAAAGTGTCGCGGTCGAAGTCGCTGTCGCCGAGATGCGCCATCACGCATTCCTCGGCCTTGTGCAGGAACTCCTCCTCGGGTGTCGGCGCCGTGACCAGAACGCTCTCGTCAGCGCCCTGCTGCTGATACTCGCGTAGTATGCGCTTGCGGTTCTCCACGATGTTGTTGATGCGCAGTTCCAGGTCGCCCAGGCGGAAGGGCTTCGTGATGTAGTCGTCGGCACCGATGAGCATGGACTGCCTGCGGTCCTCCTCCTGCGTCTTCGCCGTGAGCAGAATGACGGGTAGATGGCTGAAGGCTGGGTCTGTCTTGATGTGGCTGGTCAGTTCGTTGCCGTCCATCTCAGGCATCATCACGTCCGAGATGACGAGGTCTATCTCGTGGCTGGCAATGGTTTCCAGTGCCTCGCGGCCGTTCCTGGCCGTGAGCACGTGGTATTTGTTGCTCAGCAGGGTGCGCATGAGCATGAGCAGGTCCTGGTTGTCCTCGACCAGGAGAATCCTGTAGGAGTCGTCGGCGGGCGTGTCGAACATCACCGGTTGGATTTCTGAAGGCTCTTCCTCGGCGTACAGCAGGCTCTTCACGTCGAGGAGGGCGGTTTGGGGATGGCCAATCTCAATCTGGTGGTGCTCGTCAATCTGGTTTGCCGCGAATGCCTCCTTGTTGATGGGCAGCCTCACGGTGAAGGTGGTGCCTTTGCCCTCCACGCTCTCGCAGTCAATGGTGCCGTTATGCAGATACACCAGATCGCGCGTGAGCGCAAGCCCCAGCCCCGTCCCTATGACTTTCATCTGCCGGTAGTCGCCGTCGTAGAAGCGCTCAAACAGGTGCTTTATCTTGTTGGGGGGAATGCCGATGCCCGTATCACTCACCTTAATAATAATATGGTCGTAGGTCTTGTTGGTGATCACGCTGAGGCTGACCTGACCGGGGCTGTTGGTGTATTTGGCTGCGTTCGATAGCAAGTTGTAGATAATCTTGTCCAGCTTGTCCGTGTCAATCCATCCCATCATGGAGCGTGGCGAGCACTGGATGTTGAAGTCCAGGTTGCGTTGGGCAAGAAGCGGTTCCAGGCAGAGTGCCGTCTGGTTGATGTACTGCATGACGTCGCCCTGGGCAACGAGCAGCTTCAGTTCGCCGGTCTGCGACTTGCTCGTCTCAAGAATCTGCTGTAGCAGCCGCACCATGCGCTCAATGTTCAGTTCCATCAGGGCATAGTCCTTGGTGTATTGTGGTTCCTGCATGCGCAGGCGTTCTACCGACGCAGAAATCACGGTGAGGGGGGTGAGCAGCTCGTGGCTGATGTTGGTGAACACGCGTTCCATGAGCAGACGGTTGCGTATACGCATGCCACGGAGGTAAATCCAACGGCCTAAACCGACCATTGCAACCACCACAATCACGGCAAAAAATACTAAAAGTGTCATCATCTGTCCGATGGATATGTTTAATTTCCGTTGCGAAATTACGTTTTTTTTCTGAATTCAGTTCAAAAAAGACATAAAAAAGTGGGTCAAAGGTCGAAAAAAGGTTCATTTTCCGTGATTTTCGGTTCAATTTGCGTGAAATAACGCATTTTAAACCATAATTAATTATAGTTGGATATGCGTTTTGGGGAAATGCCTTACCTTTGCAATCGAATCAGAAATAGTACTCTTGTTTTGGACAAACTGTTTCTATTCTCCGAATATAGAAAAGGCGATGTGAATCGCGTATGCGGCTGCTCTTTTTTGGCAGCTGAGTAAAAAAGATTTTTAATGGTTAAGGTTTATGGTTGATTAATTTAGTTTTAAGTAATCAAAGAAAGTCTCGCTGTGATAGCGGGACTTTTTGTTTGTCTGGTCAGCGTAGGGGGCTTGCCGCCCGTCGCGGCGCTCATGAAAAAAAATAATGGCCATTATTTTCAAAATTTTGGCCAAAATTCAAAAAATAATGGCCAGAATTTTTTTCAACGCCTACGCTATTCGTTTGCCATGTCGATGTTTTTGAGAAACGAATTTCCCTAATTGCTCTTAATTATATCCACAAATTTTTTTAGAAAAAAAGAATCTGTGAAATCTGTGGAATCTGTGCGACCTGAAAACTTCTGTGCGAGAACATGCTAGCACTCGTGGGTCTTCGACAAATCTCGTGGTCAAAAAAAGAAGAACTTGAGAAATTTGAATACTGTAACAACAAGCCCCGCCGACATCGCTGCCGGCGGGGCTTGTTCTTTCTGGTGTATCGGGTTCTTACTCTTATCGGATGAAGAGCAGTTCACGGTATTTGGGCAATGTCCAGAGACCGTCCTCGACAATCATTTCCAGGTGGTCGGCCTCGTTGCGGATGAGTTCCATCTTCGGACAGACGGTGTCGTGATACTGAATGGCGCGCTGGTGAATGTCGTGAATGCGATTGGCCACACGGCGTGCTTCGGTCAGTTCGTCGACTAATTGCTCTATGCGTTCGGTGCGCTCGGCTATCTCCTCAATCAGCTTGATGTTGCGTGCAGACAGGCGTTGGGCTCTCTCGCCCGGGAACACGCTCTTCATGCCCTGCACGTTCTTGATGAGCTGGCTCTGGTAGTGAGTGGCCACCGGTATGATGTGGTTCATGGACAGGTCGCCCATGACGCGGGCCTCGATCTGCACCGTCTTCACGTAGGTTTCCCATTTCACCTCGTTGCGGGCCTCCAGTTCTTTGCGGTTCATCACCTTTGTCGACTCGAACATGCTGATGCTTGAGTCGTCGAGGTAGTGCTCGAAGATGACGGGGCAGGATTTTTCCACGTCCAGTCCGCGCTGCGCGGCCTCCTTGACCCATTCCTCGCTGTATCCGTTGCCGTCGAAGCGAACGGGTTTGCACGTCTTGATGTCGTCTTTCAACGTTTCGAGTATGGCCGAGATCTTGCTCTCGCCATCGGCCATGCGCTTGTCTACGCGCTGCTTGAACGAGGTGAGTGCCTCGGCCATGGCCGAGTTCAGTGCAATCATGGCTGAGGCGCAGTTGACGCTGGAGCCGGGTGCGCGGAACTCGAAGCGGTTGCCGGTAAAGGCAAAGGGCGACGTGCGGTTGCGGTCGGTGTTGTCGACGATGAGATCGGGAATCTGCGGAATGTCGATCTCCATGCCCTGTTTGCCTTTCAGGGTGAAGAGCTCGTTCGTGTCGCTTTGTTCAATATGGTTGAGCAGGTCGGTGAGCTGCGTGCCCAGGAAGCTCGATATGATGCTTGGCGGTGCCTCGTTTCCTCCCAGTCGGTGGGCATTGGTGGCACTCATGATGGAGGCCTTCAGCAGTCCGTTGTGCTTGTAGACGGCCATCAGCGTCTCGACGATGAAGGTGACAAAGCGCAGGTTCTCCTCGGGGGTCTTCCCAGGGGCGTGGAGCAGTGTGCCGTTGTCGGCAGAGAGGCTCCAGTTGTTGTGCTTGCCCGACCCGTTGATGCCGTCGAAGGGCTTCTCGTGGAGCAGCACGCGGAAGCCGTGCTTGCGGGCCACCTTCTTCATGAGTGACATGAGCAGCATGTTGTGGTCGACGGCCAGGTTGCACTCTTCGAAGATGGGAGCCAGTTCAAACTGGTTGGGGGCCACCTCGTTATGGCGTGTCTTGCAGGGTATGCTCAGTTCAAGGGCCTGTATCTCAAGGTCTTTCATGAAAGCCTGGACGCGGTCGGGGATGGTGCCGAAGTAGTGGTCGTCCATCTGCTGATTCTTGGCGCTTTCGTGGCCCATGAGGGTGCGGCCGGTGAGCATCAGGTCGGGGCGGGCAGAGTAGAGTCCTTCGTCGACGAGGAAGTACTCCTGCTCCCATCCCAGATTGACCTGGACCTTGGTTACGTTGTCGTAGAAGAGTTGGCAGACATCGGTGGCCGCCCGTCCTACGGCATGCAGGGCGCGCAGCAGCGGGGCCTTATAGTCGAGTGCCTCGCCCGTATAGGCAATGAAGATGGTAGGTATGCAGAGCGTGTCATCGATGATGAACACAGGGCTGGTGGGATCCCAGGCCGAATAGCCGCGGGCCTCAAACGTGTTGCGGATGCCGCCGTTGGGGAAGGACGAGGCATCGGGTTCCTGCTGAACGAGCAGCTTGCCGCTGAAATTCTCCATCATGCCGCCTTTGCCATCGTGCTCGACGAAGGCATCGTGCTTTTCTGCGGTGCCTTCGGTAAGCGGCTGGAACCAGTGGGTGTAGTGGGTGACGCCCATCTCCGTGGCCCACTGTTTCATGCCGGCCGCCACGGCGTCGGCAATGGAACGGTCGAGGCGTGCTCCGTTGTCTATGACGTCGATCAGGTTGTCGTAGACGTCCTTTGGCAGGTACTTGTACATTTTCGCCCGGTTGAATACATACTTGCCGAAGTATTCCGAAGGACGCTCTTTGGGAGCCTTCACGTCAAGTGCTCTTTTCATGAAGGCTTCCTCTACTACTTGGAATCTGAGGTTGTTTGCCATTTTTACTTAATCACTTAAAGGGAATGATGCGCATGCCAATTAGGAAATTGGCCTTCTGCAGGTAGGGATTGGCGTGGAATTCGGCAAAGACGGGGGTCTTGATATCGCCGATTTCAAAGTTTTTCGTGGCGCGGAGAGATGCCCTGACGCATGAGGCACGCTCGGAATAGAGATACTCTGCCTGGGCAATGCCGTCGGGATAGACCACCCTGCCCGCGCTTTCAAACGGGGTAATGCCGGCGTAGGCATCCCAGTCGAGCCCTGCAAAATAGAAGGGAATGCCCAGTTCTATGTAGGTGGAGTAAGCCCGCTGGTACTTTCCCTCGCTGAAGATGTCTATTTTGTAGTCGTTGCCCCAGAACATGGTGTAAGCCTGAAGCGAGAAATAGCGACAAGAGAAGCCCAGGTTGCCTTCTAACTGGTGGGCGGTGCCTTTCTGATTGTAATAGAAGTACAGGTCGCGTCCGTTCTTGTCGAGTCCGGTTGTCCAATAGTCGGTGACTCCGATATTGAAGCCTCCGAGGCGGTAGCCCAGAGCGACGTTGATTTCCTTGGGGTCGGATTTCTCGATTCCGGTGCTTCCTGAGAGTTGCATGGAAAGCCCCTTCCAGCCGATGCTGGCCTGTGGCTGTATGCTGATGCCGCCTTTGTCAGATCCGCGCCACATGTAGTTGCTTACGAATTCGGCCTCAATGCGGCCTTTGATAGCTTCTTTCTTTTCCTTTTCCTCTTCCTGAGCCGACAGTCCTGAAGCATAGATGGTCAGTGTCAGGAGTGCCAGGAGCAGTTGCTTGATGCTGTGCATGATAATTGTTTTTCCTTCTTAGTCAATGAATCGTTTGGTAATGTCGCCGTAGTTTTCTATCCGTCTGTCACGGAGGAAGGGCCACCACCTCCGCACCTGTTCGCTGCGCTCCAGGTCAATGTTTACGATGATGCTTTCCTCCTCATGGGTCGATGCTTCGTAAATGATTTCTCCCTGCGGTCCGCATACGAACGATGTGCCCCAGAAGGGAACGCCATCCTCGTCGCCTACACGGTTCACCGCCACCACGGGCAGCCCGTTTGCCACGGCATGTCCCCGCATCACCGTCTGCCAGGCCATCCGCTGGCGTTGCTGTTCGTCGGGCGTGTCGTTCGGATCGTAGCCAATGGCAGTGGGGTAGACCAGTATTTCGGCTCCTTGCAGTGCCATGAGCCGTGCGGCCTCCGGATACCACTGGTCCCAGCAGACCAGCACGCCGATGCGCCCTAAGCTGGTGTCAATGGGGCGGAAGCCCAGGTCGCCCGGCGTGAAATAGAACTTTTCGTAGTAGCCGGGGTCGTCGGGGATGTGCATCTTGCGGTATTTGCCTGCTATGGAACCGTCTTTGTCGAAGACCACGGCCGTGTTGTGATACAGGCCGGGGGCGCGGCGCTCGAAGAGCGAGGTCACGAGCACCACGTGCAGCTCCTTGGCCAGTTTGCCGTAGAGCATGGTCGAGGGGCCGGGAATGGGCTCGGCCAGGTCGAAGCGGCTCACGTCCTCTGTCTGGCAGAAGTAGAGCGTATTGTGCAGTTCTTGCAGCACGATGAGCTCGGCTCCTCTTTTTGCCAGGTCGCGAATGCCGTTGCACAGCCGTTCCATGTTGTTGACTACGTCGGCAGTGTTATGTTGCTGTAGAAAGCCAATTTTCAGTTCTTTCATCTTGGGGTGGTTTTGGTTGGGGCTAACAGGGATTATCCTGGTGTTCTTGACTGGTGTCTTGCGGAATGACTCCCAATGGGTATTGCATGGTACAGCAGTGCAGCGAGCCGTGCTGCTTGATGATGCTGCAACAGTCAATGCCTACAATCTCGCGGTCGGGGAAGGCGTGACCGATGGTGCGCAGGGCCTCGGCATCCAGGTCGGTTTGCCCGTAGGTGGGGCAGAGCACGGCACCGTTGACAATGAGGAAGTTGGCATAGGTGGCTGGCAGGCGCTGGCCGTCCTCGTCAAAGATGGGACGGGGCGTGGGCAGCCTGAGCAGCCGGTAAGGCTTGCCTTCCATGGTGCGGAATGTGCGCAGCTGCTCTTCCATGAGCCGCAGCTCCTGGTATTGCTCGTCATCGGGATCGTCGCTCCCCATATATAATAAGGTGTCGTTGGGACAGATGCGCACCAGGGTGTCGATGTGCCCGTCGGTATCGTCGCCTACGAGTTGTCCGTGGTCAATCCATAGCACCCGTTCAGCATGTAGGTACTCTTTCAGCCGCTCTTCAATCTGCTGCTGGCTCAGGGGCTGGTTGCGGTGTGGGGCCATCAGGCAGCAGGTGGTTGTCATGATGGTGCCCTTGCCGTCGCTTTCAATGGATCCCCCCTCCAGCACAAAGTCCAGGTGGCTCACGTAGTCCCCGCAGACCCGTCCTTCGTCGTAGATGCGGCGGTTCAGTGCATTGTCGAGTTCTGCCGGGAACTTTTCGCCCCATCCGTTGAACTTGAAGTCGAGCAGGAGCGCGTGGTCATTCTGACGGGCGTCCGTCGCTACCAGGCTGATGAATCCGTGGTCGCGTGCCCATGTGTCGTTTGAGGGTGGTCCCACAACAATCAGGGGCTCGCGCATGCTGATTTCCCGTGCCATTTCCTCATAGGTCTCCGTTATTTCGTCGAGCATGGGTGCCCAGTCGGTTGCGGCATGGGGCCATGTGAGCTGAATGCCGCTCTGGGGTTCCCATTCGGCTGGCAATCGGTATTGTTTGTTCGGAATCATGATGCAAAGGTACAAATAATTCATCATTCATCATTCAAATTCATAATTATTTTCTATCTTTGCACGTAAATTATTGACGAAAGATGATACTGGAGCTAAATCAGGTGCTCATAGAAGGCGAGGCGCGTACGCTATCCATGATAGCCGAGACGGGGCGAATGACCTGCATTACCGGTGGCACTGCAGAGCGCCGGAGCCGCTGGCTGCTTGCCCTGCTGGGCTTTGAGCCCGTCTGTCAGGGCTATGTCAGCATAGATGGCGAGCCGCTCACCGCGCGTACTGCCGATGATTTCCGCAGTCAGATGTCCTACTCGCCGCGGATGCTGTCGGCCATTGGCGAGGTGCATGTCTATGAGCCTCCGTCAGTGCAGGATGTGTTCCATCTGGCAGCCAACCGCGATTTGCCCATCTCCAACGGCATCCTTGCCGAGGAGATGCGCCGCATCATGGCGCACGGTTTGTCAGACGGCGCTCCGCTGCCAGAGTCTGAAGTCGGGCGTGTGCGGTTGCTTGCCGTTGCGAGCCTGTTGTCCAAGCCCATCATGCTGGTCGATACTCCACCAGACTTCAGTGCATCGTATTTGCACCGTCAGGCTGCCGGAGGCAAGTTGGTCGTAGTGGCCAGTGTCGACAAGGCATTGCTGGCAGCCAGTGATGTTGTAGTTGAATTAACTTAGAGAAAAAATGCAGATAGGTGATATTTCGCCGTGGGGAGCCGTTGTGCTGCTTCTGTTGACAGGTCTGTCGGTCAGCCTGTTCCTGTTCATTGACCGTCGCATGGTGCAGCGCCTGTGGCGTGCGGCCTTGATAGCCACGTTCCAGCTGGCTGTGCTGGCCGCTTTGGTATGGGGTGTTTGCCGCGTCGATACGTGGTGGGCCGATGCTGCGTGGGTGGTGCTCATGGTGTGTGGAGCCACCTTTTTCTCAGTGCAACGTGTTAGTTGGGGATGGCAGCGCCTGTTGCTCCCGGCAGGGGCAGCGGTGTCGGTGGCACTGGCTTTGTCGGGTGTCTGCCTGTTGTGGGCTTTGTCAAGTGGCAGCCCTCTCTTCACCCATCATCTGCTGGTTCCTGTTGCCGGATTGCTGGCCGGTCAGTTGACGGTCTCACTGGGCCAGGGCATCCAGACGTATGTGTCCAGTCTGCGCAACACAAAGGCTCACCAGCGCTATCTTCAGGCCAATGGTGCCACGCGCTTAGAGACCATCATTCCCAGTGTGCGCCGTGCTCTTCGTGCATCGGCATTGCCTTCGCTGCGTGCCATGGCCAAGCCTGTGCTCATGTCGCTGCCGCTGGTGTTCTGCGGCATGCTGCTCTGTGGTGCATCGCCTGTTGCGGCAGTACTTGCCGTATGGCTTCTGCATGCGGCCGTCCTGCTGGCAGCCATAGTGGCTCAGATGGTCTTCTTCTGGCTCTATGAAAAGATGGGTGCCGAAGGCTGACGGGCATCATCCCTTTCGGGTTTCACTCGCCACCTCCTTATAAAGGCTGAGCAGTTCGCTGGCCGTCTTCTCCCACGAAAACAGCTTCACGCGCTCCAGCCCTATTGCCCTTTGCCGTTCGTAGAAGTTGCTGTCGGTTTCCAGTTGCAGCAACTTCTGTGCAATCTCGTTGACACTTTCCGGGTTCACAAGAATGGCGTCGGGACCTCCTATCTCGGGCATTGACGATGTGTTCGACGTGACCACAGGTGTTCCGCATGCCATGGCTTCGAGCAGGGGTATGCCGAAACTCTCGCGCAGGGAGGGGTAGAGGAAGGCAAAGGCATTGTTGTAGATATGGCACAGATCGCTGTTGGGAATATAGCCGGGCAGCACCAGGTGGTCGCGTATCAGTTCTATGCCATTGCGGCTGATGATGCCGTCCAGGTAGTTGCGGTCCAGGTCGGCCATGAGCAATGGTCTTTTCACTTCAGACTGTTCCAGGTATCGGGCGTATGCCACGAGCGTCCGTTCCGTGTTTTTCTTGGGGTCGGTATTGCCCAGGAAGAAGATGTAGCCGTTCTGGGGAATATATTTCTGGCATACGTGGTCAGGGTCGTCCGTCGGTCTGAACCATTCATTGTATCCATTGTAGATCATGGCCATCCGTTCTTCGGCAATGCCCAGTTTGTCCATGATGTTCTTTTTCTCAAACTGGCTCACCGTGATGATGCGCCGACACTTGTCCAGAATCCTTGGCACGACAGCCTTCCTGTATATCCAGCCCATGTTCTGGTAGAGCGATCCGCTGCGTCCTTCGCGCGGTTCCAGGAAGATGATGTCGTGCAGGGTGAGCACCAGCGGTAGCTTGCAGCACACGGGAGCGGTGTTGCTGGTGCAGTGCAGCAGTTCCACGCCGGCTTTGCGTGCAGCCCGCGGCAGGGCCACCTGTTCCCAGAGGGGATACGACGGCATGCCCACCTCCACCACGTGCACGTTGTCCGTGTCGTGGACGCACCGGTCGGGGCCGGGCTTCACAAACACGAAATACTCGTTGTCATGGTCGGTCTTTTGCAGCTGCAGAATCTCTTGCAGCACCACATAGTCCATGCCGTGCTTGTTCTTGCGGAAAATGCGTTGTGCTTCAATACCTATTTTCATTTTTCTGTTCCGGGTGTTGATGAGCCTGTTGATTCTTTCTGACCTTCTGTTCTTTTGATGATGCGGGCGGGAACGCCGGCCACAAGCGTGCCTGCCGGCACATCCTTTGTCACCACGGCACCGGCGGCAACCACGGCGTGGCGGCCAATGCTCACACCTGGCAGAATCACGGCATTGGCGCCTATCCATACGTCATCGGCAATCACTACGGGACTGGTTATTATGCCCTGTTCGTCGATTCGAAGTCCCGGCTCGGAAAAGTTGTGGTTCAGGGCGGTGACGGTGATGCCTTGTGCCAGATTGACGTGGCTCCCGATGGTTACGGGGCCTATGATGGTGTTGTGCAGGCCTATGCGTGTATAGTTGCCGATGATGACGTCGCCTACGGCGTTGTTGATGCATGAGAACGATTCCACCACGCTCTTCCTGCCGATTGCAAAGCGCCGGTAGGGTGGGGTGTCCATGCGCACACTGCGGTAGATCACCGAGCCCTTGCCGCGATGCTGGTAGAGTGGGGCCAACAGGCGCACATACCAGCGGGGGCGTGTCCTCACCGGATTCATTATCAGCCAGTCGGCCAGGCGTTTCAGCCGTGGTGCGTTCTTCAGCGTTTTGCGTAAGTTGTTTCTGTCCATACGTCTCAAACTTGCGGAGGTAGAATTAAATAAGGTAAATGATTACCACAAACGAGGCAATCCATCCCAGTACGCATATCTGCAGGAAGCGGTCCTTTACCATGGCTTTCGTCGGGCTTCCGCTGCGTTTGTACACAATCATGTTCTGCAGGTAGCGGAACAGTCCGGCCAGGACCCAGAACGAAGTCAGGTAGACGTAGCGGGTGCCCATGCGCCGGGTCACGTCGGGCGACATCGTGTACATGATGTAGCACACCAGTGTCACGGCGGCCACGATGCTCACCACCTCGTTGATGAATTCATGGTTATAGCCGGTAATGCTCTGGCGGGGCTTCTGTCCCGTGAGTTCGTAGATGCGGAAGTCATCGTTGCGCTTGGCCAGGGCCAGCAGCAGTGTGAGCAGGAAGGTCATCAGTACCAGCCACTCCGAGATCCAGATGCCCGTGGCCATGCCGCCGCCCAGCACCCTCAGCACAAAGCCAATGGCTATGAGTGCCACGTCGAGTATGGCCACCTGCTTCAGTTTCAGGCAGTAGGCAATGTTTATCAGCAGGTAGATTCCGATACATACCGTGGGACCAGTCCCTACAGACAGTGCCAGGACCACCGCGCCGACCATGGCGGCAACCATGACGCCGTAGCCGGTCTTCACCGACACTTTGCCGCTGGCAATGGGGCGTAGTCGTTTCTTGGGGTGAAGGCGGTCGGCCTCGGCATCACGCACATCGTTCAGGCAATAGATGCTGCTTGCTGCTAAACAAAAAGCAGCCATCACCAGCAGGGTAGGGCCCAGCAAGGAAACCATCAGCAGCTTTCCGGTAAAGAAAAGCGGTGCCAGCACAAACACGTTCTTCATCCATTGCAGTGGGCGCAGCAGTCTCACGATGTCCGTCATGCGTTTCATTCTTTTAGATGGTGCAAAGATACTGTTTTTTCTAATTTCTTCACATTTTGCTGCAAAGATAATGTATTTCTTCGTAAATAGCATCGTTTTTCTTTTTTTTGTTGTACTTTTGTAGCCAAAACAAATTATTTATGAAGACAGACATACAGATTGCAAGAGAGTGCCAGTTGGAGCATATCAGCGAGATTGCCACACGATTGGGCATTGCCCCGGAAGACATTGAACCGTATGGACGCTATATGGCTAAGGTGCCGATTAAGCTCATTGACGAAGAGAAGGTCAAGAAGAGCCGCCTGATTCTTGTCACCGCCATCAGCCCCACAAAGGCCGGTATTGGTAAGACCACAGTCAGTATTGGTCTGACACTGGGTCTGAACAAGTTGGGCAAGAAGGCCGCCGTGGCCCTGCGCGAGCCCTCGCTCGGTCCCTGCTTCGGCATGAAGGGCGGTGCTGCCGGTGGTGGCTATGCCCAGGTGCTGCCGATGGAGAAAATCAATCTGCACTTTACGGGCGACTTCCATGCCGTCACCTCTGCACATAACACCATCAGCGCCCTGTTGGACAACTATCTGTACCAGCACCGCAAGGATGGTTTTTCGCTGCGTGAGATTTTCTGGAAGCGTGTGCTCGACGTGAACGACCGTTCGCTGCGTAACGTGGTGACGGGTCTTCGTGGCGATGGCGTCGTCTCAGAGACGGGTTTTGAGATTACCCCTGCCTCGGAACTGATGGCCATCCTCTGTCTTGCTACCAGCGAGGAAGACCTGCAGCGTCGCATCGAGAATATCGTGCTGGGAATTACTGCTGACGGCAAGCCTTTCCGGGTACGCGACTTAGGTGTGGCTGGTGCCATCACCGTTTTGCTGCGTGACGCCCTCAACCCCAATCTTGTACAGACAACGGAACATACTCCCGCTTTTATCCATGGCGGTCCCTTTGCCAATATTGCACACGGCTGTTCCAGTGTGCTTGCCACCAAGATGGCCATGACCTTCTGTGACTATGTGGTCACTGAAGCCGGCTTCGGTGCCGACCTTGGTGCCGAGAAGTTCTTCGACATCAAGTGCCGTAAGACTGGCTTGAAACCCCGGTTGGTGGTCATCGTCGCCACCACACAAGGACTGAAGATGCATGGCGGTGTGGCGCTCGAACACATCAAGGAGCCCAACGCCAAGGGCCTGACGGAAGGTTTGAAGAACCTCAACCGCCATATCCGTAATATGCAGGGCTTCGGACAACCCGTCATCGTCACCCTGAACCGCCACGACACCGATATTGCCGAGGAGATTGACATTGTGCGCAAGAACTGTGAGGACCTTGAAGTGGGCTTTGCCGTCAACGAAGCTTTCCTGAAAGGTGGCGACGGTGCCACAGAACTGGCCCAGACCGTCATCGACACCATCGAGAGGCAGCATCCGCTACCTATCCACTTCACCTATAAAGAAGCTGACTGCCTGGAAGACAAGATTGAGAAGGTGTGCAAGAGCATCTATGGTGCCTCGGGCGTAGAGTACAGCAAGACGGCGAAGAAGAAACTGGAGGATCTGCGTGCCATCTTTACCGACGACGACGGTGCCATTGTCCACTATCCCGTCTGTATAGCCAAGACACAGTTCTCCTTTACGGCCGATTCTACGCGCTATGGTTCCCCCGAAGGTTTTACTATCCGCATCCGTGACGTCATCCTGAACCTGGGCAGTGAGATGATTGTGGCCATTGCCGGCGACATGCTCCGCATGCCTGGTCTGCCCAAGAGTCCGCAGGCAGAACGCATCACCATCGAGAATGGTGAGATAGAAGGCTTGTCGTAAGTACGCTCATGCTCGCCGCATAGGCATCACCCGTTCCTCAACGTAACTTTGCAACGGTTTATCATGTTTTTACCATGAAGGTGTTGTTTCTTGTTTATCATGGCTTCTCCGAGGTGAGCGGCATCACGAAGAAAATCCGTGCCCAGGTGAAGGGGCTCAGGCAGAACGGCCACGAGGTGAGTCTGTGCTATTATGACTTCTCGCCCGCCGGCCACCGGTGCCGCTATGTCGATGGCGAAGTGTTGCGCGATTATGGGCAGGGGGCATTGGCTGCATTGCGACAGCGGACAGACTACGGCTGCATCTACGACTATTGCCTGCAGCACGGCATAGAACTGGTCTATGCCCGCTGTTTCCAGAACGCCAGCCCGTTCCTTGTGAGACTGTTCCGTCGCCTGCGCAAGGCAGGAGTGAAGTCTGTTACCGAGATACCCACCTATCCCTACGACCAGGAGTTCAAGGGGTTCACACGCCTGTCGGTGCGTCTTGGCCTGCAGGTCGATCGCCTGTTCCGTAGCCGGTTGGCGCGGCAGATGGAGGCCATGGTGACGTTCAGCGACGCTACCGAGATTTTCGGGCAGCGCACCATTCGTATCAGCAATGGCGTCGACCTTGATGCCCTGCCGTTGCACCAGCCGCCAGCCGACCTGTCTACCGTTCACCTGATAGCCGTGGCCGAAGTGCATTACTGGCATGGCTTAGACCGCCTGATTGACGGGCTGGGACGGTATGTGCAGCGTGGCGGGTGGGCATCGCGGCCCGTGGTGCTGCATATCGTGGGCGGTGTGGCCGAGACCGAGATGCAGGACTCCATGCATGCTCCGGGTTTTGCCCCCCTGATGCAGCGCTATGGCCTGACAGCAGAGCACGTGGTGATGCACGGTCAGCTGTTCGGGGCTGCACTCGACGAGGTTTTTGCCCAGTGTTGCTTCGCCGTGGGTTCGCTGGGGCGCCATCGCAGTGGCATCAGTGTTATTAAGACGCTGAAGAATCGTGAGTATGCCACGCGTGGACTGCCATTCATTTATAGCGAACAGGACAGCGACTTCGACTGCCAGCCCTATGTGCTGAAGGCTCCCGCCGATGAGTCGCCCATTGATGTGCCGCGCATCGTTCAGTTTATCGACAGCCATCACTTCCGGCCGGAGGAAATCCGCCAGACCGTAGAGCATCTGACGTGGAAACGGCAGATGGAGACCGTGATTGAGCAACTGACTATCCGATAAGCTGCTTCCACCTTTCGGCAATCGCACCGACACCGAAGCGCGTGGCAATGGCCATGGCTTCGGCCGACTTTCTTGGCCAGTCTATCTGTGTGGCCTCAAGCAGTCGCTGGGCCAGCTGCTCTGTGTCGCCGTTGTCGAAGTAGATGCCTGCCTGCCCCATGATTTCCAGGCTGGTGGGCAGGTTGCTCGACACCACAGGCAGACCGTGGGCCATGGCTTCGACGAGCACCAGCCCGAAGCCTTCCCAGCGTGACGAGAGCACGTAGACCTGAGCCTGGCTGTAATATTGCTCAATGTGGCGCGTAAAGGGCTGCAGGCTGATGCGGTCGGCCAGTCCGTAGTCGGCAATTTTCTTCTCGTAGAGCTGCTGTTCGGGTCCTTCACCCACAATGCAGAGAGTCCACTCGGCATTCTGCCGGGCAAAGAGGCTGAAGGCATCGATGAGCAGGTCGAATCCCTTGTGGCGGTAGGAAAAGCGTCCCACGGCCAGGAACTGCCGCGACGTACCCTTCGAGGGCGGGGCGGGCTTGAGCGTCAGGGGGTTATATATTACCGTGGGCCGCAGCCTGCTGTCATAGTCCTGGTAGGCGTCGGCATCGTGCTGGCTGAGCACCACCGTGTGGTCGAGCCTGCGCAACTGGCAGATGTAGTAATGCTGGCGTTCAGGACCGATGTATGGCGACGTGGGGCCGAACAGCGCCTCGAACGAGTTGTGTATCCACCCCACGAGCATGGTGTCCGGTGAAAGCAGCGGCTTCATGGTGGCCAGGCGTGCGGCCAGCGGGGCATGCACGCCTACGATGACATCGTAGTGTCCTTGCTGCAGTTCGCTGGCAAGGGCCTGTCTCAGTTCCGAGGGGAAGGAGCTGCGGGCGTACAGCCGCGACAGCTTGTCGGCCAGCGGGCGCGACAAGGCCCGCAGTGGGCGTGACGTCTTGAGGTACAGTCCGCTGAACGCCCTGCATGCCATCTTTTTCAGCTTCGACAGCTGCGGGTAGCTCACAAAGCGGTAGGCCAGATGCGCCTCGCCGAGGCAGTAGAGTGTCGTGTCCTCCATTTCCGGCTTATCAAATGTCATGATGGTCACATCGTTGTCGCGGGCCAGTTGGCTGGCAATCACAGCTGTGACGCGCTGCACGCCGCCGATGCTGAACAGGGAGTCCATGAGAAAGCAGATGCGTTTCATGCTATTTGCGGGATTATTGCATTTATTATTGCTATTTACTTCCATCATTGAAAAGTGTGCTGCAAAAATAGCAACAAAATTTGAATTGTGCAATAGAAAAGCCCCGCAAGTTCGCTTTTCTTATTCGCGTTGTGCCTGCAGTAGCACCTGTTTGTTTTTCCGTTTTGCGGCAAAACGCCCTCTATTATGCGGCAAAACGCATTGCATTATGCGGCAAAATGCAGTGCATTATGCGGCAAAATGCAGGTATGTTATGCGGCAAATGACCGCATGATTTGCCGCATAATACAGATGTGGAAAAACAGACAATTTCCATCGGTGTTTTCATGGGAACTCATTTAGTGTGCCTTTACACCCAAAAAGCACTAATAGCCATTTATCATTGTATTTGTAAGTGATGTAATGATAAAAACGTTTTTTTTAGGGTTAAATTGTTACTTTTTCTTAAATTTTTGTTAGGGAACCAAATTTTTTTTTTAATTTTACCCACGATTTTCGCGGGTTCAAGCTGAAATGCAATTTCGGACGTGTCCGTAACCGCATAGCAAAAGACAGTCTACGCCGAGCCATGTGAGGCAATGCTGCTATATCAAGGCGGGCATTGGGTGGGAAATGCGAGAGTCACTACATTTTGTAGAAAAGGCGTTTACTATGCGCATGTCTTCTACTCTTCAAACGTCGAACACTTGAAGAAACTCTGTAGAAGTATGCAACGGTAGATGTCCCGGGATGTGTCTATACGCATCCCCTTTGTTGGCCACGATGCAGCCGCATTGTGTTATCCAAGTTATAAGGGGTGTTATATTCATATCGGCGTGGGCTTCGATGTTGCTTATCTTTCAGAGTTAGGCAAGTTCGACGGCCTGGAGAGTGAGGTAAGTGGCAAGTACGGATCTCACGCTTCTTTTTATATATGTAGGTTTAAGTCGAATGTGAAACTATCTTGTTGGAGATCCGTAAGAGTAATGGGGGGGAACTCCCTTGAATGGCATGCGTTGTAAAAAGTGCGGATTGGAAAATCGTCCAGGAATAGTATTATGTGTAAACTGCGGTCAGTCTCTTTCAGATCACTCTGTTATGGGTTATAGGGACAACCATGGAAGATCATTGTATTCCGATGGTGAGCTTGGACAAACAAAGCTTCAACCTGATTGTATGCAGCAGGGGGCATTATTGAAGAAAACTACTTTGCAGAGGAATGGCTGGGAAAAGTTGGAAAAACAGACACGAGTTCAGCCAACATGTCCGCGTTGTCATTATCCTATGATTGGTAATTTTTGTGCTAATTGCGCATATGAGAAACCGGCTGAGAGTCCATCCGTTGATAATCATAAAGATCTGGCAGTTGAACGATTAACTTGCAAATGCCAGAACTGTGGAAAAGAGGTAGCCTTTAGTTTCCGTTTCTGCCCTGATTGTGGAACCGAAATAGAAAAGCGAACTATTAATCCGTTTAACATCAATGAAGTCTCAAAACTAGAAGAGTCCAAACATCAGTGCTCCTTGACTCTTCTGAATGAAGTTGAAGGCGATTTGAAAGATGGAGAAATAAAGGAATATACAGGCAATAGTATCATCCTCACTCGTGATAACACGGAGTCTGGTAATCGTACTATATCAAAAGAGCATGCTGAACTTGTATACGAAGACGAGGGATGGACAATACTGAATCGTAGTGGCTATGGTGCTACAATGGTTGCTGCTAATCGCAAGATAAGTTTACAGTCTGGGGATATCATTTTACTCGGAAACCGACGTTTTCGTTTTAATGTTATTCAGTAATACTTCATTCAGATGGCTTACGAATTGGCAGATAGATGTGTTCTTCAGTCAGGCGACTTAGTAGATGGAAGATACTCTATAAAAAAAGCACTCGGCGAGGGTTCTTTTGGCATTGTCTATTTGGTAGACGACCTGCAAGATTGTAAACCTCGTGCATTAAAATTGCTCCGTCTGTGGGAGGTCCCCTCTGATGTTCGTAAATCGTTGAAAGATCGGTTTAAAATGGAGTTTGATACTGGACAAATATCTTGTGAAAACTTAGTCCAGTCGCTCAATTATGGCTATGTTAAGGGCAATCCATACATTGTTATGGAGTTTTGTTCAGGAGGCGATTTGACTCCTTTTCTTGGAAAGAATAATGCCAACGTGATAGGTATAAGCCACGATATATTGAAAGGACTCAATGCGTTACATCAACAAGGAAAAGTTCATCGTGACTTAAAACCTGAAAATGTACTATTCAAACAGAATGGAAGAGCTGCATTGACGGACTTTGGTATTGTGGGTGATAGCAGACATCGTATGACTCATATTGGATTATTCGGCCTTGGTCGACCAGACCAAATCTTTGGAACTTATGCATACATGCCTCCAGAGCAAGCTAACAGGGCAAGAGGTGGTGCAACGGTACTTCCAACTACAGACGTTTTTTCTTTTGGAGTTTTAGTCTATCAATTACTGACTGGTCAACTTCCATTTGGCCCTTTGGAGTCACATAATGACTTGCCTGTATATCTGAAACGGGGAGAGAAAGGGAATTGGAATTCAGAGGCATTGCGGAATGTTGTTGATGGTAGTCATTGGGTCAAGCTGATAGGCGCATGTCTGCAGTCTGATTATAAACAGCGCCTCCAGTCTGCTAAAGATGTAATATGTTTGTTGCCATCAGATAAAGAAAATAATCGAATGTCGGTTCTTTCTGATAAAAAGTGTAACCCTTCAGATTCTAATGAATACACACCAAAAGAACACACACAAGGGTATTGCCTCAGGATTCTACAAGGAGAAGAGCATGGTCGTGTCTATGACCTTACGAGGCTTGTAGGACAAAATCGAAAGATGTTGACTCTTGGACGTACGCCAGAGAATAGTCTTTTTGTCAGGTCAGAATTTAGCGACTATATGTCGCGTAGGCATTGCACTATTGAGACTGATAAACTTGGACAACAGTGGGTTGTACGTGATGGGCAATGGATAAAAACTACGAACTGCTGGCAACTATCGCGAAATGGTACCTATGTTAATTCGCGGCCAGCAAATTCCATGGGGTATTATCTTCAACCTGGTGACATCATTACAGTTGGTGATGTTACATTGCGATTTGAAAATTATTAAATAGAAATATAACTTTTATTTAAATATGGAGTTATTTGATGGAAGATATGAAAAGTTAGATCACTTAGGAAGTGGCGCATTTGCCGAAGTGTGGAAGGTTCGTGATGTTGAGACTGGAGTTGTTGAGGCATTGAAGATTTATGCCTCAAGGGCTGGCATAGATGATTACAGCAAGAAGCTTTTTACCCATGAATTTTCATTGCTGGCCAATGCTACACATCCTAATTTGGTCCGGCCACTACATTTTGCAATTTCAAAGCCAGAAGGTTTCCCTTATCTTAGAATGAAATACTGCAATAATGGCAGCATGAAACAAAAAATTGGTAGACTTTCAGAAATGGAAGCATGGTTTCTGATACGCGATATTTCCAGTGCATTAGCATATCTATATAAGATGGATCCACCAATTATTCATCAGGATATCAAGCCGGAAAATATTTTGAAAGATAGTGACAAGTATATGCTCTCTGATTTTGGTATAAGTACGCGTGTAAGGTCAGCGATTAATCATTTCTCTATGATGTCCAACACCTTGAAGCAAGCAGGAACGACAGATTATATGGCTCCAGAACGCTTTTCAGAGAATAAGACTCCTGTCATGGCAAGCGACATCTGGTCGCTTGGGGTTACAATTTATGAAATGCTTACGATGGAATTACCTTTTGCTATGGGGGGACTTTCACAGCTACAGGGAGAAATAGTTCCACATTTGGAAGGTAATTTTTCCTCTGTACTTAAACAGGTCGTAGAGGATTGTATGATTTTGGAGACCTGGAAACGTCCTCGTGCAGAACAACTTTTTGAAGTTGCAAGTGAAGTATTAGAGGGGCAACTCCATCCAGAACTGCCGTGGGAAAAGAAGGATGTCCAGGAAAACAAAATTCCAAATGCAGATGATCAAGATTGTGCGAATACTCCTGAAGAAGACAAGGAGGAATGGCCGACCCCACTCAAGCCTCCCGTACCCCAAGAAGATGGTGTTTCTAAAGTAGTTGTTTTAGTACTTGCAATTGCGGGACTCGCTATAGGAGTAATAGTTGCACTAATATAAATTTGATACAAAAAAACTAACAATATGAAAGATTTATTACTTACATTTTTGCTCCTATGCATTCCATTATTGTGCATTGCTCAAGGAGAAGAAAACAACAATGGAGACGAAGGACTTCTCTCTGAAGAAAACTGGCCAAAAGTGGTGTTTACAAGCAATGTCGATGGCACAGACAGAAACATTCTTCCCGGTACGGAAGTCAGAGTGGAATTGAAGCTTGAAACTGTAGCCGCAAATTACAAGTGGCAATGGGACAATGGTAGTGATTCTGTATATGTGTTCACGGCAGAAGATAATACAGAGGCAGAAAAGGTCGCAGAAAAGAAAGTGATGCTAACGTTAATAGATTCGTTGGATCGTAGAAAAATGGATAGTATTTGCTTCTATATTTGGTCTAAGCCAAGTCTGGACTCAGATATAGTGATTGGCATATCAGACAAAAGCAATACTGCCAATTTGGACGTCATGTACATTCGCGAAGGTAATAGTGTTAGTTTACAACATCCCATAGCTCATGGTGGCTTTAGTGAAGGATGGATATACGAATGGGCTATTGGCGGAATAACCATAGACAGGAGTAACCCAGTTATTCCTACAGGATTGAATTATACAAAAGGACTTGCAGAAACAAATATAACTTGTTTAATACAAAATACTTGTAAGGACTCAATATGGTATACAGATACCCTCACACGCCCCATTATCATATGTCAGCAACCTGCTTTGCCCACACTCTTTACGAAGAAAGGCGATGGTACTACGGGTACATGGATAATCAAGGATTACCAGAAGCAGATGGGAAACCTCAAAGTTGCATTGAAGATGGGCAATAGTGTTAATGATGTGTTTATTGTTTCAAGCGATTCTATTGTGGAAGCCAACAATGGTTATTGGTGGTTCCGTTCAAACTATGCCAACGAGCATGAAGACATCAATGAGAAAAACCTTTGTATCTATACAGAACGCAACTATGGAGACAGCATTAAAGTAACAAGCCAGTTGCTGATGCTTGATGCTGATAGCTTCTCATTATGGGATGGCTCAACATATCCTGATGAAGAAGTTGGACCTGTTGTTGACGATGAAACCACAGATGATGGAGAGAATGGGGAAGGTTCTGGTACTTCGGAAGAGAATGGAAGTCTGTCACGTGTGACAACATCGTTCTCCATTAGTGGAGCACGGACAGGTAAACCTCACCGGGGCTGGAACATCGTAAAAATGGAAGATGGAAAAATAAGAAAAGTAATTATAAGATGAAAATGACTATGCAGAATAATATATTAATAGAATCATTTGTATTTGTTTTTTTTATGGCAGGTGCGATGTCGGCATTTGGCCAACAAGGTGATGCATCTATAAAAAGTGAAATACGTGACAAGGCATATAATGCTATAAGCAAGGGTTATGATACGTATGCAACCGTAAATGATGAAGAAACACTATATGCTTTTTTGCGCTTGTTTGTTGATGAGGAGGTCTCCGTATATAATGATTTGTTAGGATTGTCGCCAAAGCGTACGCTACCTGTTGGTGAATATGCCCGTATTTTGGCTGATGGCCAGATTACGACGAAACGCATACATATTAAGAACCTTCAGATTGAATACGATCCAGTAAAGACCGATGCCGGCTGGACAGTGGTTGTATCCTTCGATAAGGAAATGTCCTATTATAATGGTTGTAAAGTGTATTTCTCTAGCCGAGAGTTTTATGATGCAGACTACCATCTTACTGCTACTTTATTATATGATGAGGTTGATGGTCAATGTCGTATATCTCGCATTGACGGAACCGTGGCAAGCAGTAATATATTGCCGACAGACTATGTCGTGCTACAGCAGACCAGTAATAGGGATCTTCAACTCAGCTATCATCAGCAGCCCTTGTCGTTTAATAGCAGTCAACAAGCAATTCTGTCTGGCTTTTTTGATAGCCATGGTTTCACTCATCCAAAAATTGATGCCAATCGGTTAAGTCCACGCATTGATAATTGCAACATTGTGACGATGGATTACTTGTCACCTTCAAGTGTCTGGAGGATAAAGCCTCATTTCGGGTTCGGACTTGGCAATGCTTTAGATATTGAAGGCGATAGCATCATGAGTAGTACAAGCAGTTCCTCACTTAATTATGGAGTTGATTTTGGCTTTAAGTTCTTAGAGGCAGGTCCATTGAAATTTTCTGCATTTGTTGGACTTGGTGTAACGAAATCATCGATGGAGTTGGGATATTCTGACAGCCTTTACATGACAACAGCTGGAGCCGATGCTGATGGCCAACAATATAAAAGGTATTATAGTAATCTTAAGCTAAACCAGACTGTAAAATTTACGGATCTGTCAATACCTGTTTATCTTGATGCAGAGGTCGGTATTGGCTCTGTGTTTTCTGCTTATGCAGACTTTGGATTCAGATTCAATTTTAACATGAGTTCAAAGGTAACTGAAACATCAGGAAGTTCTGATGCAATATATGGCATTTATCCGACTCCTTTAGGTATCTATTTTGGGGACTTATGGCCCTTTAATGGTTTTGTCAAGGCTTGTGATTTTGGAGAAGCTCAGACGGAACAACCTGCAGGTGTAAAGAGTATGAGCATTGATATGATGGGTGGTATGGGATTTCGATGTGCCATTCCCAGTACACCGTTTTCCATTGATTTAGGGGCAAACTTCCTAATGGGCTTGGGTGAAATGATGAAGCCGGAAAAAGTGGAAGATGGACCAGCTATCGTCCATAACGTACTTTCTGAGGACAAATTGACAAGTTCAGAACAGGTCAATTTGCATGGACAAATTGAGAAATTGAAGCGGAAGTCGCTACAATTTAATATTGGACTGATTTATAAATTCTAAAATAGGATCACTTTGTATGCAGAGAAAATTTGAATGTCTCAATTGTCACAATCAATTTGAGGCTGATGACCAGACAGTTGTACAATGTCCGAAATGCGGAGCGGACAATATTGAGATTGCCCATTTTCACTTGCCGAAAGGATGGTGGAAATGGGGGCTTGTAATAATTATTCTAATAGGTGTTGGCTATTTCCTTGCAAATAATGACTGGTCGATGTGTTTGGAAGATGAGCCAAAAACGGATATTGTTGAGGAAGTAGATACAACAGATGTCTTTGTTGAAGATTCCCTGTATATTGACGAAGAAGCTCCTAAATTTGAAGTAATACCAAGTATCGTTGTAGGAACTCCCTCGTATGCAGGTGATGGATATGTATTTACGGTTAAAGTGAAAAATGCGCCCGCGGAAAAGTATTATGTGGCGTTGTTGGAACATAATGGAACTAAGGTGATAGCTCGTAGTGATGATGAGCATTTCAGTAAAGTTCCTCCCAGCAATAACGAAGGTGCGTATGATGTGGCTGTGTTTTTAGCATCCAACGACTCTATGCTTTGCGAAGCGATGCCTGTAATTGGTTTTGATAGTCAGGAAGTAGTGAAAGAAAAAATGACCAAGGAAAGACTACAGGAACTTCTTGAGGATGTCAATTCAAATCTGACAGGATCCCAAGACTGGATAGTGGCGAACTACAAACTGCACTTTACGGGATTGTCGGCCGATGACAAACTTCCAACCCAGTTGTCTGAAGTTCAGACACAGGTGGATTTGCTTTGGGAGAAAGCGATAATTTCTCAACTGAAGTATGATGCCAAGAACCGCATTACTGACATTTTTATAGATGTACAGAAATGAAATAAAAGAACAGAAAATGCAATGAAACAGAAAAAAAAGATAGTATATGCTGCAACTTTTGTGCTATTCTTAATAGTTGGTTTTTTTGTGGCAAGACATTTGAAATCCAACAAGGTTGCGCAACCTGATTCTGTGAAAGTGCCGGCGGCTCCTTTTGTAAATAATCCTACTCCAGAGAAAAAAGATTTCTCTTATACTGCAACTTTTGTTCGTAGGGAAACGCACAAAGGAAAGGTTCGTGGCATGAAAAATGATACTGTGATGGATGTAACTTACGAAACCCGTTATACTGGTTACACGTTGGACGGTGACACTACAGAAAAGCATGTTGAAACCAGAATGGTTTCAAAAGCAATTGTAAAAATAGTTAAGGAAGAACCGAAAACACAAGTAGACGGGCCTGTCCCTGTTGAAAAGGAAATGACAATAGGACAATTTTCTGCTATGCTGAAAAGCCTTGACGAGAACTTGGTGGGAAGAGGCATTGTAATTAATGCAGTGAAATTAAATGATGGCGATAAAAATGTGAGAAATATCACCGATGTGCATGAGAAAATCGAAACTAAGACCTGGCGTAGTGTAAAAGTCGTAAGTTTGCAATATAATGAAACGACGGGCAAAGTCACATCTGCAATTGTTGAACCGATATATCCATAAAAAATGAAAAGTAGAATCCTTTTGTTTGTTTTGTTGGCAGTCTGGAGCCTTGCTTCAACTGCGCAAGATACAGCACAAGATACAACCGACGTTTTTGTACAAGTTCAAACCAGTCAGGTAAAGGAGAATTATAGAGAGAATCATTTCAGGTTTGTTTATATTGACCACGAAGAGAAAACTCCAGTAGCAATTCTTCACCAACGTTTAGAACAACTTCATAAAGATGCGGTAGAGAGTGGAAATTATTTGATTGTCTATTTAGCTGATGAGGATGAACCTATCATCTCATTTACAAATCTAACGGATCCAAATCCAGAGGGTGGGCGTGATAAAGAAGATGCTTTTAATTATCTGATAAAGCAAATATATAGAACAACGCACGAGGTGAAGGCATCTGCAGATTTGGATTCCTTAAAGCGGTTGTTTGGTACTGATGGCATTTTTCCGCTGTTTGATGAACAAGATGAACAGGTAACGATGAATTTCAAGTCTGTGGCTTTAGATTTCTATGTAGGCCCACATTTCTGGAATCTGCGATGCAATGAAGATCTGATTGCACAATTGTTTGTCAGTTTGAAGATGGACAAAAGACTTAATACAAGTTCATTTCCGCCTACAAAATTATCATTCAACGTACTGAAGCCAAGAGGCGTGCAACTGATGTATCCTTCAGGAATGCCATTTGGAAGAAAGGATCCTGGCAAAATTAATTCAAAAATTATAATAAAAGATTTTTATTAAAATGAATAAAATGAAAAATAACAACTACGGTTTAACTCTATTGGTTACTTGTGTAATGTCGTTTGCAGTAAATTATTCTGTTTCTGCTCAACCGGCATTAGGGCCACAATGTAAGGTGTTTATGCCTAGCATCCTCAAAAAGTATATTGTTAAGGAAAGTGAACTTTCAAACTTGTTTTCAATAGACAAGAAAAGGAAAGCTGTAACTTATGGACAGGTTGGCGTCAGCACAAACCAATACTGGTATGTGTATAGTGACCGGAGCAATAACACAACCTACGACTCTCCCTCTATGTCAGGCAATAAATATGGTAGTCTTGATTTTAACGAGGAAGTTGTTATAGCCCAGATTCAACGTGATTTTGCTTTGGTTTATACAGAACCGGGTAGTCCCCAGTTTCCAAAGGTATCATCCCGGGCAAAGTGCAAAGGATGGGTGCCAATGAGCCATTTGCTTTTGTGGAACAGATGTCCTGCTAATGAAAGAGGTATTTATAATAAGGCGATTATTGTGGGTAATATAGACAAGCTGAAAGGTGATAACACCGTAGGTTTTTATTATAAAAACCCCGAGACAAAGGATGGACAACAGAATTTACACTCGGCAATGAAGTTCTATTTTGTCATGAAAAAGGATCCCAAAACAGGTATGCATCTTTTAGCAGAATACAGTAAGGTTGGTGGAAGGGTGAAAAGTGCACTTTTTGGTTGGGTAAGTGAGGGCATGTATGCTCCATGGAGCCAGCGTACTTGTCTGGAACCAAACTGGGATAAGGATGTGGTAGACCAGCTTAAGGGGTTCAAAATACCAGTTGGGCCATTGGAGTATTCTAATCCGAAAAAGAAAACTGGCGCGGTAATCAAAACGGCTACACAGATAGAAATGGGTAGAAAGAAGAACAATGTGACAAACTCCGAATCGCTTGCTTATAGGTTTATGCCCAGAACTCTCCGGTATCCACTTTTGGGAAATTTGACAGATCTTGGTTTTTACAAAATCACTGCATTTGCTAGTAATGGCAATAATGAAGCCTCTGTTGATGCCAGTACCGATGCAACAGATAAAGTTCAAAAAACTCTTGACAACATGCGAGTGATTAACTTGATATTTGTCATTGATGGTACCAATGGAATGAAGCGATATTTCAATACTGTGCAGTCTGCCATTAACAGAGCTTCCAGCAACGATTACTTTGGGCGGGATAATCGGGTAGTCAAGGTCGGTGTGGTTATCTATCGTGATCGAGCTGACGGCAAATATGTAACTGAGCATCTGTCTATGCGTAAGCCTACAGACTCAAAACTTTCTGAATGGTTGAAGAATGGTGGTGAATATGGCGTTAAGAACAGTCCAGATGACAAATCTGATTATGAAGCCCTTTATGAAGGCCTGAAAGTGGCCCTTGATGCTGGTAAAATGGGGTATAAGCGTGAACAAAGTAATCTGATGTTTGTAATTGGTGATTGTGGAAATGATCCGGTCGATAAGAATAGTATTTCACAAGAAGAGATTGTACAGAAATGTATTGAGAATAGGATACAGTTGTCATCTTTCAATGTCCGTAATGTAGACTCTGGACCTTATCAGCAATTCCGCAAGCAAATGGCGCGTATCGTTATGAAAAATATGGAGGGACAGTATGCACAGCTTGGTGAGACGGCTAAGCATGAGTATGTGTCATTGGAAGATGGATATGATTTCAAACCTGGCATTGATAAAGAAACAACATATTTTATCGGCAGTTTTAGAAATGTGAAATCAGGAAAGGAAATGGATGACAAGCAACTCTATTCCTTGGTATATAGTACATCACAAAGATTAAATGAAGCTATATCACGCCAAGAAAAGATTGTGGGTAATGCTGGGGAAGTAGTGAATAGATCCGGGAATACGGCTGCATCTGAAATTGAAAAGAAATTCCTCAAAACGATGCTTGATTCTGCTACAATTGAGGCACTTAAAAGATCAAATTTTTTGATGGCATTTGAAGGATTTACGCCAAAAGGTCAAAATGGTGTTGATTATTGGCAGCCGGTTATCTATATTTCACAACCAGAACTTGTGGGCCTATTAGGCCAGTTGAAGCATGTGAACGATGAAGTAGATAAACAATCAGATGACCGGAATGCCTATGTCAATGCGATGAAATCGTTAGCAGCAAGTATGGTTGGAGATATGAGTGAGGACGAGATCATCAATATGAAGAATGAGGATATCATGAATATGATAACAGGTCTTAATGTTAGGACAGATGCCTTGAACTATCGTCTTGTTGACATTCAAAACAACAGGAAAGTTACACCCCAGCAATTCAAGGAACTTACTTCAAGGTTTGTTGATCAATACAAAAAATTGGATGCTATTAGGCAAACGACCTATCCTTTCTCCTATCGTGACAATAATGGTGAAACATGGTATTGGATTCCGGCAGAAGATTTGCCATAATGATGAATTAGTATGACAGAGAAAAAACTATTTGAGTTGCGTCACTTGCGTTGCTCGTATGACAAGCACTACCGCGAGGGTATCTCGCGTGTAGTGCTTGAAATTGAACATCTTGCATTGCCACGTGGAAAAAAAATATGGTTCTACTGGATTTAGTGTGAGTTAACTTAACGAATTTAACAATAGATGGTCTCTATGCAAGACAAGCCCACCGTGGAAGAACAGTATGGCGGTTCTGAAATGCTCAGCAT
>Ga0247611_10002408_pt1 | contig 30235 bp, 22 predicted proteins | sample 177DNAGHGhighgp2_FD_192422 | JGI IMG/M metagenome (GOLD analysis project Ga0247611, IMG submission 192422) | Sheep rumen microbial communities from Palmerston North, Manawatu-Wanganui, New Zealand - 1770 DNA GHGhigh gp2 | ecosystem: Host-associated > Mammals > Digestive system > Stomach > Rumen... | reverse complement strand
GCCTCATCGGTAAAGAACGGTTACGAGAGCATCACGGGACAGATCAACGTGGAGTTTAAGAAGCCCCAGGCCACACCATGGGCTGATGCAAATCTATATTTTAACAGCGACCTGAAACTGGAGGCAAACCTTGGTGCCAATCTCAAGCTGTCGGACAGGTGGAGTACAGCGCTATTAGGCCACTACGAGATATTGGACAAGGCCCACGATGACAATGGCGACGGCTTTGCCGATATGCCAAAGATGCGTCAAGGTTCACTGATGAGCCGATGGGCTTATATCAGCGACAGCTATATGTTCCAGGCTGCCGTCAAGGGACTCAAGGAGCATCGCGAGGGCGGACAGATTGCACATGGACACTACACACACAATCCTTACCTCATCGACATCACCAACGAACGCTATGAGGCTTTTACCAAAAACGCCTTCATCCTGAACCATGAACACATGACGAATATCGCCCTGATACTCAGCGGATCTATACATCACGAAAGGAGCAACTATGGACATAAACGCTACGATGCCGATCAGCGTAACGGCTATGCCTCGCTGATGTTCGAGACCGATTTCGATGAGCATCACAACCTCTCTACGGGCCTTAGCCTCAACCACGACCACATGAGTCATGATTCCGATACTGACGAGACAACGCCAGGCGTGTATGCCCAATATACTTATAAAATAGGTGAGCTGCTGACACTGATGGGCGGGCTGCGCTGGGATCACAGCTCACTGTGGGGCTCGTTTGTTACACCACGCATGCATGTGAAGTATTCGCCCACCGACTGGCTCACCTTGCGAGGTTCTGTAGGCAAGGGCTATCGCACACCCCATATCCTTGCAGAAAACAGCTATCTGCTGGCTAGCAATCGTACCATAGTCGTCGACGAGAATATCGGGCAGGAGAAAGCCTGGAACTACGGATTCAGCGCCCAACTGAAGATTCCGGTAGGTGGACGGACGCTCGATCTGAATGCCGAGTATTATTACACCCGTTTCAACCAGCAGGCCATCATTGACTACGATGTGGCAGAAAGGATGATTGAGGTGCATGGCCTGAACGATCATGAAAAGTCATACTCTCACACCATTCAGGTGGACGCCACCTACGAGATACTTCCGAAGCTGAACGTGACCGCCGCCTGGCGATGGAACGATGTGAAGGCCACATACAACGGCAAACTGCGACAGAAGCCCATGAATAGCCGCTATAAGGGTCTGCTCACAGCATCCTTCGCCCCAGGACTGGGCAAATGGCAGTTTGATGCCACTCTGCAGCTGAATGGCGGTGGGCGCCTGCCCGACAATCATGACACCACTTTAATGCCCGAGCACTTCAAGGCTTACGAGCAGGTGAGTGCTCAGGTTACCCGCTTCTTCCGGCACTGGAGCATCTATGCAGGCGGAGAGAACCTGACGGGCTTCAAGCAGAAGAATGCCATCATCAGCGCCGACAATCCATGGAGTCCCGACTTCGATGCTACTATGATCTATGGTCCGGTGCATGGTGCCGTATTCTACATCGGCGCACGAATTAATTGGAACAAGATATAAATATATATAATAAGGTAAAGATCATTATGAGAACAAAAGTATTATTCATGGCTCTGGCTATGGCTGCCGTGAGCACCGCCAAGGACATCAAGACTGTTGTGCTTACCACCAATCCGGAGATGCACTGCACTGGTTGTGAGAAGAAGATCAAAGACAACATCCGCTTTGAGAAAGGCATCAAGTCGATTACGACCAATCTTGATGACAAGACAGTGGTCATCGAATATGATGCCGACAAGACCAATGTCCAAAACATCATTGAAGGTTTCAAGAAGATTAAGTACGAAGCCTGTGAGGTGAAGGGGAATTCCCCCAGTCAGGTAGATGCCGAAACAGGTGCTACGAAGAAATAATATGGCATTACAACCTATTTTCCGCAGGGCAGAACTTCTGTTGGGCGATGAGGTGATGAGCAGCATCGGCCAGAAGCGTGTGATCATCTTCGGTGTGGGCGGTGTTGGCTCGTGGTGCGCCGAGAGTCTGGTACGTTCAGGTATCACGCATCTCACTATCGTCGATTCAGACCGCGTCTGCATCACCAATATCAACCGCCAGCTGATGGCCACCTCGAAGACCGTAGGGCAGGTAAAGGTAGAAGCCCTGAAGGAGCGCCTGCTCAGCATCAACCCTCAGGCAGAGATCACTGCCCTGCAACAGATATTCACAGCCGAGACTGCCGACAGCTTCGATATCGGGAGCTACGACTACATCATCGATGCCATCGACTCGCTGAAAGACAAGACGCTGCTGATTCTGATGGCGACACAGACACAGGCAAAGTTCTATTCCTCAATGGGAGCAGCACTGAAGCTCGACCCCACAAGGATCAAGACTGCTGAGTTCTGGAAGGTTCAAGGTGACCCGCTGGCACGTGCCCTTCGTAAACGTTTCAAGCGCGACGGACAATATCCCAAGCGCAAGTTCTTGTGCGTGTATTCGGATGAACTTCTTGAGAACAAGGGCCATAACGCCACCTGCGGTACTGAACAATGTATGTGTCCAAAGGCAAAGATCGGGCCAGGCGATCCTACCTTGCTGAATCACGAATGGTGCTCTTCGAAAGCCCAAATTAACGGCACCCTGGCTCACATCACCGCCATTTTCGGTTTTATGCTGGCTGGATTAGTCATTCAAGACAGCACAAAATCTGATTAGAATTCGATTTGTTTTTTACAACTCTATTTTTTCTTCTCCCACAATCCCTCGTATATGTTATGCAACAATACCATACGTATGGTATATTTTGAAATTGCATCAAAAAACATATACGTTTATCGGGAAAAGGCTGTACCTTTGTGCCTGAAATATAAATATATCTGCGATATGAAAGTAATTAGCACGACAAGCGCACCGAGCGCCATTGGCCCATATAGCCAGGCCATGCAAGTAGGTAATTTCGTTTACACATCAGGACAGATTCCCATCGATCCTGCCACAGGTGCTTTTCCCGAGGGGGGCATCCAGGCTCAAGCACGTCAGTCATTAAACAATATTCGCGCGATATTGGAGGAAGCAGGGCTCAATATGAATGATGTAGTAAAGACAACCGTTTTCTTGGCAGACATGAACGATTTTGCAGAGGTAAACAGCATCTATGCAGAGTTTTTCACCGCACCCTATCCGGCACGTTCTGCAGTAGCCGTCAAATCACTCCCTAAAGGGGCACTGATAGAGATTGAGGTTGTAGCTTATAAATAAGGAAAATACTCAAACCAACACAGAAACTTATGTATATCATTCCCAAAAGTCTGATAACAGACATTCAGTATAATCAGAGGCTCATCGAACAGTTTAAGAAGGGTGAGATCAGTGGCGCACAGTTGAAGTCAAACCGTGTGCCCATGGGTATCTACGAACAGCGACAGGATGGTCACTATATGCTGCGTATCCGTTGCACAGGTGGTCTCATCACCCCCCGACAGTTACAACGTGTAGCAGAAGTTGCCCAGCAGGTAAACTGTTCACATATCCATATCACCACGCGTCAGGAGGTACAGATTCATGACGTCAGCATTGACCAGGCCACGCCTGCGCTGCTGTCTTTACAGAAAGAAGGACTGGCCACGCAGGGTGGTGGCGGTAATACCATCCGTAACATGCTGGTGAACGAGCAGGGCGGCATCAACAATCGTCAGACTTTCGACCCTTACCCCTATGCCATTGGTCTGACGACCCGTCTGATAGCCGAGAAAGACTCATGGTCTATGCCGCGCAAGCTGAAGATAGCTTTCGACATGAACGAGGCTGATGCCAACTTCTCGCTGGTAGCCGATCTGGGTCTGATACCCGTCCTACAGAATGGAGAACGCGGCTTCCGCGTCTTGCTGGGTGGTTCGGTAGCCAGTCATCCTCATAAGGGTTGGCAGGTTTTCGACTTCCTGCCAGAGAAAGACCTGTTCCGTGCTGCCAAGGCTGCCAAGAACTTCTTTAACCTCAATGGTAACAGAAAGAACAGGCACAAGGCCCGCATACGCTACATATTCTATAAGAATGGTGAGGAAGAAACACGGAAATTGTATTTAGAGGAGTATCAGAAACTTGTAGACGATGCGTCGTTAGACTTCGTACCTGCCACGCTGCCCTTCGAATACAAGACACCAGCGTTTGCTCCTGTTGATGACGACAGCGAAGCCTTTAAGACGTGGAAGAAGCGCTATGCACAGCGTCAGACGGTAGGAAACGGGTTTGCAGTCATCATTCCTTTCCTTCACGGCAACACCTCGCCAGACGTCTTTAGTAAGATTGCTGCTTTTCTGGAACCCTTTGGCAACGACGTGATTCGCTTTACGCCTCGCCAGAACATGCAACTACGCAACATCCCAGAAGCATACTTGCCCAATATCTACCAGTTCTTTAAGTCATTGGGATTGTTACTCGACGAGCCTGTCATCCTCAATAACCTGACATCTTGTACGGGTGCTGACACCTGCAGACTGGGCATCTGTCTGCCTAAGGGACTCGTAAAAGGCATCCGTCGCAAGCTGGAAAAGAGCGGACTTGATCTGGACCAGTTGCCCGATCTGAAAATCAATATCAACGGCTGTACTAATTCCTGTGCGCAGAACGCATGGAGCGACTTAGGATTCAGCGGACGTATAGGACGCGTTGATGACCATCCTTATCCTGCCTATACCGTCTGGGCCCGTATCAACGGAAAAACAGAGCTGGCCGAAGCTTTAGGCTATCTGGCTGCCAAGGATATCCCTTCATTTGTGGTAGACTATCTTGGCAGTTACCTGCAGGTGAAGGATCAGTACGAGAGTTATGATGCCTTTGTGCGTGCCAAGGGTGCTGAGGTCATCAAAGAAGCCATTGCTCGCTATCAGGACGTCCCCTCGTTCGACGAGGATAAGAACTACTATTTTGACTGGGGTGCTGACGAGGTGTTCTCGCTGACCAGCCACGGACAGGCAGAGTGCTCTGCAGGACTTTTCGACATCATCGAATTAGACCAGGCAACCATCAAGGAGAAACAGGATGCACTATCTTCAGCTGGCGCCGATGTGGAGAAGCTGTTGCGTGACATCGTTTTCTCAGCCTCTCGCATGTTGTTGGTGACACGTGGTTCAGACCCCAGAACAGACGACGAGGTATACAGCAGTTTCGAAGAATTGTTTATAAATGCTGGTATCGTTCCAGAGACCTTCAAAACTGTTGTTGAGAAAGCCCGTCATGGTGAGTCGTTGGCAGCTGATAAAATCCAGGTGGAAACACTGGCTGCTAAGGTCAATGAACTCTATGCTTCGATGGATGACTCACTGCAATTCAAGGCAGTAGCTCCCGTGGAGCAGAAGAAAGAGAACCAGCCCCAGACAGAGAACACGACAGACAGTGTCGATGTGAAGAAGGACTTCCGCGGTGTCGCTTGTCCTATGAATTTCGTGAAGACAAAGATACAACTCTCGACCATGCAGAGTGGTCAGCTGTTAGAGATACTGCTGGACGATGGTCAGCCCATACAGAATGTGCCGGGCAGCGTGCGTCAGGAGGGCCATGAGGTGTTGTCTACAGAAAAGGTTGACAACTATTGGAAAGTTTTAATCAAGAAGAAGTAATAATGGATTTCCTGCCTATCAACATACGTATCAGCGGTGCCCGGATATTGATAGTCGGTGGTGGACGAGTAGCCACACACAAGGCTTCGATACTGAGCCGCTTCACAGACAGAGCTACTGTCATTGCTCCCGAGGTGAGCGATGGTATAAAGTCTCTTCCGTTTCAGTGGGTGGAGCGCAACTTTGCTGAAACCGACCTAGAGGGCGTTACCTTATTGTTCGTATGTACAGGCAATCATTCGTTGAACCACGAGATACACCAACTGGCCCGTGAGCGAGGCATCCTGACCAGTGTCTGCGATTCGCCTGCCGAGTGTGACTTTACCTCACCAGCCATTTATCGCAATGGTGACCTGACCATCAGTGTTGCCTCTGATAGTAAAGATGTGAAACGAAGTATCAGAGTACGTGACAGCATAAAAGAATTAATAGAACATGATAGCTTACAAATCGATTAATCAGCAGAACTTCTCCCTGGAGGAGCGTGAGGCTTACTTTCATGGTTTGAAGAAGCAGGAGGGGGCAGTGTTGCTCCAGACCTGCAACCGTGTGGAGCTTTACTATGGCGAGGGCGATGTACCTGACGATGTGGCACGTCACCTGTTCCGCGTGACGGCTGGTCTGGAGTCGGCACTGATTGGCGAACGTGCCGTGCAAGGTCAGGTGAAGGACAGCTATCAGGAGGCCCAGCGCCAATACCATCTGCCAGCAGAGATTCATAAGCTGTTCACGTGCGCTTTGCAGGTTGGCAAGCGTGTCCGTACGGAAACGGAGATTTCGCAGGGCGCCGTTAGTCACTCGCTGGCTGCCATCGAGATTATGGAGCAGGAACAGGTAGACCTGAGTAGTAGTCGCATCACTATCATCGGTGTCAACAAGCTGACATCTGACATCTTGAAGTTCCTGAAGAACAAAGGTGCTCAGCTGGTTTTCCTGGCTAACCGCAGTCAGATCAAAGCACATCAGTTGGCTGATCCGTTGGGCATCAGCGTCTATGAGCTACGTGACAAGAAGCGATTTCTGGCAGAGACCGATATCCTCATCAGTGCCACCTCAGCGCCCCATGCCCTGATTCATGCTGAGGATATTCCTGCAGAGAAGACGCTGTTGGCTATTGATCTGGCCTTCCCACGTGACATTGATGCCCTTGTGGGTACACTGCCTAACGTTAAGCTATACAACATTCGTGACGTGGAACAGCGTGTTCGTCGGAACATCTCTGTCCGTCAGAGTGAGGTGGTGCGCGCAGAGGCTATCATTGAAGAAGAGATAACAGAGTTGCAGGATATCCTGCGCAGACGCAAACAATATTTGAGACAAGCAATATGAGTATACGAGTCATCGCACGACAGAGCCGTCTCTCGCAACTGCAAGTGCAAGAGGCAATGGCACGTTTTCCAGAGACAGACTATCTGCTGGAGACTCTGTCGTCATATGGCGACGAACACCAGCAGATATCACTGCTCAATGGCGAGGCTCCTGCTGATATGTTTACACGTGAATTGGATGAGGCACTCATTAATGGACGTGCCGATATTGCCATCCACTCTGCCAAAGATCTGCCCTATCCGCTGGACGACCGTTTGGAGGTCATCGCCCTGTTCCCGCCTTTTGACCAGAGCGATTCGCTGGTAAGCAGAGAACACCTGACGCTGGCGCAGTTGCCTGCAGGCAGCAGCGTAGGAACCAGTTCCCCCATGCGTCGTCGTGAATTGCTTGCCCTGCGTCCTGACCTGAAGATTGTTGGTATCCGTGGTTGCATAGAGGAGCGTGTCCGCCAGGTGCGCGACGGCGAGATTGACGCAGCTATTGTCGCCACCTGCGCCCTGAAACGTCTGGGCATGGAAGGCGACATCAGTGAGGTGCTACCCTTTGAGACTCATCCATTGCAGGGCTATCTGGCCATTACTGCCCGTCGTGGACGTACAGACTTAAAGGCGCTTTTCGAGCGTGATGATGTGTTACACCGTCAAGGAAAGGTCACCTTGGTGGGCTTTGGTCCTGGCGACCCGGAACTGCTCACCGTCAAAGCTGTCAAGGCGCTTCAGCAGGCTGATGTCATATTCTATGATGACCTGATAGGCAAGGACTATCTGGAAACGCTGACCGCTGAGAAAATCTATGTCGGCAAACGTAGTGGAAAGCATCATGCCGAACAGTCAGACATCAACAGACTGTTACTGAAGGCTGCTCGTGAGGGTAAGGAAGTTGTTCGTCTGAAGGGTGGCGACCCGATGGTGTTCGGTCATGCCGGCGAAGAAATAGAATATCTGCAGAGCAACCTCGTCAGCGTATTGGTTATTCCAGGCATCACGACGGCGTCCGCACTGGCTGCCACCACCAAGGTCAGCCTGACACAGAGAGGCATCAGCTCCAGTGTGTCGCTGGTCAATGGTCATGCCGACAGTCCCATCGTTCCTGATACGGATACGATTATCTACTATATGGGTGGTAGTCGTCTTTCCCACATCCAGGCATCGCTGAAGGCTGCCGGATGGGCTGACACGACACCCGTTCTCCTGGTTCACAACGTATCACTGCCCGACGAACAGACTTTCGAGACAACAGTCGGACAGTTGGGCAGCGCATCCTATCCTACACCCGTCATTGCTTTGGTAGGTGACGTTGCCCGACTGCGCCATCAGACTGCTGCCGACGTGAAGCGGACACTCTACACGGGTTCCGAATGTCCTAATGCCAGCTATATCCATACGCCGCTGATTGCTATTGAGCCTATCAGCTATGCTGTTCCCACTCAGGACTTCGACTACCTGCTCTTCACCAGCCGCTATGCCGTGAAGTACTGGAGAGGCGGTTTCCAGCACCATATAGTGTCTATTGGTTCCACAACAACGCAAGCCTTGAAGGAGGCTGGTGCCGTTGACATAGAACAGGTTGAAATAGCTGACAGCTATGGGGTCATCGACTACTTCAGCAGTCAACCGCGCGGACGGGTACTGATACCCCGTTCCAATCTGGCTCTTGACATCATTCCCGACGGACTGCAGAAATTAGGGTTTGAGGTCATCACCCTTACTATATATAATAATGTGTACCCCCACCATGTTCGTCGTGTTAACCTCGCGAACATCCAGCGCGTGGTATTCACGTCACCCTCAACGATTGACAATTTTATCAAGACATATGGTAGTCTGCCCTCGCATATCGATTATGTGACGCGAGGCAGGATTACCGCCCAACATTTAAAAAGCCGACAAAATGAAAAGATTCAGAACATTCAGAACAGACCAAGCCACACGGGATAGGTATGCCGATGTGAGCTTGAACGTTCAAGACTTCATCTACCCGTATTTCGTGGTGGAAGGAGAGGGCATTGTGGAGCCGATTGCCACGATGCCGGGTATTAACCGCTACAGCATTGACACGCTCGTTGACGACGTGCTGCAGGTCAAGGCCTTGGGCATTGACAAAGTGCTGCTCTTCGGGGTCGTCAGTGATGAGGTGAAAGATGAGCGAGGCACTGCCGCCTATGCTGAGGACAACCTCATCTCGCGAACAGTAAGAGCCATCAAGAAGGCTTCGCCCGAGACGATTGTCTTCACGGATGTATGCCTCTGCGAATACACCAGTCACGGACACTGCGGACTCTTGCACCATCACGATGTGGACAATGACACCACCCTGCCGCTCTTGGCCGAAATGGCGTATCAGCACGCAAAAGCTGGTGCTGACTTCGTGGCACCTTCTGCCATGATGGACGGACAGGTAGAGGCCATCAAGCGCCGACTCAGCGTGGCAGGACTCTCCACCCGCGTACTGGCCTACTCTGCCAAGTATGCCTCCGCTTTCTATGGTCCCTTCCGCGATGCTGCCGACTCCGCACCATCCTTTGGCGACCGCAAGACTTACCAGATGGACTATCGTACCCACGACCAGGGACTGGAAGAGATTGCGGCAGACCTTGAGGAGGGTGCCGACTGGACGATGGTCAAGCCTGCACTGCCCTATCTGGATGTCATAGCTCGTGCCGTGGAGCGTTTTCCCCGTGTACCCATGGTCGCTTACCAGGTCAGCGGAGAGTATGCCATGCTGAAGGCTGCTGCACGGGCTGGCTACCTCGACGAACAGCGTGTCGTCTACGAGAGTCTGATCGCCATCAAGCGCGCAGGAGCAAATTATATCATTACGTATTACGCTAAAGAATATCAGCAACGATGGGCATAAACAACCGACCTTTATCCGCTGCTGCCTTTAAGCGGGCTCAGCAGGTTATTCCCGGTGGTGTAAACAGTCCCGTCCGCGCACTGCGCAGTGTGGGTACCACACCACTCTTCATCGAACGGGCCAATCGTGCCTATGTCACCGACATCGACGGCAACACGTTTATCGACTTCTGCATGTCATGGGGCGTCTTCATCCTCGGACATAACAACCCGGCTGTCAGTCGACGGGCCATCGAGGCCATACAGCGCGGTTCCAGCTATGGCATACCCACTGAGAACGAGACTCTCTTGGCTGAGCGTGTCCGCGATGCGTTCCCGTCGATGGAACGCCTGCGCTTTGTCAATAGCGGTACAGAGGCTACCATGTCGGCCATTCGTGTGGCTCGTGGCTTTACCGGTCGCGACACGCTCGTCAAGTTTGAGGGCAACTATCACGGACATGCCGACCACCTGCTGGTCAGTGCCGGTTCGGCGGTGGCTAACATCAGTACGGCATCCAGTGCCGGGGTTCCCGACGACTTCACCAGACATACCGTTTGTCTGCCGTACAACGATGTGGCAGCACTGCAACGGTATTTCAGTGAGCACGGCAACCACGTCGCCGCTGTCATCCTCGAACCCGTGGCTTGTAACATGGGCGTCATCGTACCTACTGAGGAGTTCCTGAATGCTGTCCGCCTACTGACCAGCCAGTATGGTGCAGTGCTCATCTTTGATGAGGTGATAACGGGTTTCCGACTGGCCTATGGCGGTGCCCAACAGCGCTTCGGCATCACACCCGACATGACGACCGTCGGTAAGATCGTTGGTGGCGGCTACCCGGCAGCAGCCTTTGGCGGACGTGCTGACATCATGGCTCTTCTGGCACCCGACGGTCCCGTCTACCAGGCTGGCACCCTCAGCGGTAATCCCGTGGCAATGGCAGCTGGGCTGGCGACGCTCCACCAACTCGCCACCTCAGGATTCTACGATCGGCTCGAGGCGCGAAGCAGTCAGTTTATCGCAGAACTGCAGCAGATCATTCGCGACAAGGATATCCAGTTGAATCATTGCGGTTCCATGTTCACCTTGTTCTTCAACCCCGACCCCGTCCGTAACTTCACCGATGCGCGACGCAGCAACCAGGAACGCTTCACCCGCTACTTCCAACGCATGTTGGCACATGGCATCTACGTCTCGCCGTCGCAGTTTGAGGGCAACTTCATCTCCGAGTGTCATACCGACGACATCTTAGAATATGTATTGAAATCAATTAAAGAAAGTATAGCATGAGCAACATCACCCATTTAAAAGAACTGGAGTCGGAGAGCATCTACGTACTCCGCGAGGTGGCGGCACAGTTTGAGCGCCCCGTCATCCTCTTCTCTGGTGGCAAAGACTCCATCGTCATCGTCCACCTCGCCTACAAGGCGTTCTACCCCGCCAAGATTCCATTCCCCTTGTTACACATAGACACAGGCCACAACTTCCCCGAGACCATCGCCTACCGCGATGCACTCGTCAGGAAGTTCGGAGCAGACCTCATCGTCGGGTCCGTGCAGGAGTCAATAGACAAGGGACGCGTCAAGGAAGAAACCGGCTACTACGCTTCGCGTAATAAGTTGCAGACCACCACCCTCCTGGACACCCTCGAGCAGTACCACTTCGACGCTGCTATAGGCGGAGCACGCCGTGACGAAGAGAAGGCACGCGCCAAAGAGCGCTTCTTCAGTCATCGCGACGAGTTCGGACAGTGGAACCCCAAAAACCAGCGACCGGAACTGTGGAACATCTTCAATGGTCGCAAGGCGATGGGCGAGCACTTCCGTGTCTTCCCCATCTCCAACTGGACCGAGATGGATGTCTGGCAGTATATCCTGCAGGAGAAGATAGACATGCCCAGCCTCTACTTCACCCACGAGCGGCAGGTCTTTCAGCGCGACGGCCAGTGGCTCGCCGCCGAACCGTGCATCAAACTGAAACCCACCGAGCAGGTCGTCACCAAACAAGTCCGTTGCCGTACCATCGGCGATATCACCTGCACAGGACTGACACTCTCCACAGCCCACACGCTGGAAGACATCATCGAAGAGATTGCCGCCACCCGCGTCACCGAACGCGGCGGACGAGCCGACGACAAGCGCAGCGAAACCAGCATGGAAGACCGCAAGAAAGCAGGCTACTTTTAATCGATAATTTAAATAGAAGAATTATGGCAACAGAAAGAGGATATTTAGATATGCAGCTGCTGCGTTTTTCGACAGCGGGCAGCGTTGATGACGGTAAGTCGACACTGATAGGCCGACTGCTGTATGATTCAAAGTCAATATTTGAGGATCAGTTGGAGGCAGTAGAGGCTGCCTCGAAGTCACGTGGCAACGAGGAGGTCAACCTCGCCCTGCTGACTGACGGCCTGCGTGCCGAGCGTGAGCAAGGCATCACCATCGATGTGGCCTATCGCTACTTTGCTACTCCCAAGCGGAAATTTATCATTGCTGACACGCCGGGACATATTCAGTATACCCGTAACATGGTGACAGGTGCTTCCACTGCAGACCTTAGCATCATATTGGTTGATGCCCGTCATGGTGTTCTTGAGCAGACCGTTCGCCACTCCTACGTCTCTTCACTGCTCGGCATTCCCCATATTGTCGTCGCTATCAACAAAATGGATTTGGTCGACTTCTCGGAAACAGTCTTCAATCAGATTGTAGCCGACTATCAGCGAATGGCACAGGTACTCCATATCCAGAACGTCACCTTTATACCCATCTCTGCTAAAGAAGGCGACAATGTAGTAAACCGCTCTGAACATACGCCGTGGTACACGGGAGCACCCCTGTTGGAGTACCTCGAAACTGTACCTGTCATCAAGTCTGCCTCCAATGTCGAGACCGACGTACTGCGTGCCTTCCGCTTCCCAGTCCAGTATGTCATACGCCCCATCAGCAGCAAATACCCAGACTTTCGCGGCTATGCTGGTCGCGTGGCAAGCGGAGTCATCCATGTTGGTGACCGTATCAAGGTGCTACCAAGTGGACAAGAGTCTGTCGTGACACATATCACCCAAGCTATCGAAGAACTCACAGAGGCCAATCCTCCACAGAGTGTCACCATTCAGCTTGCTGACGATATTGATATCTCCCGCGGTGACATCTTGGTGAAGAACGATGAGCCCCAGCCCCATCAGGAACAAGACCTGACACTCGACGTCTGCTGGTTTAACGAACATCCCTTGCATCCCCGTGCAAAGTATATTGTGCGCCAGACAACCAAAGAATCACTCGGCATCGTCAGATCCATCAATTATCGCCAAAACATCAATACACTCGAGAAAGAACCCGGTGTAGCAGAGATAAAGATGAACGACATTGCCGAAATCACCATCCATACTGCCCAACCCTTGGCGTTTGACGATTACAGGCTGAATCGTATTACCGGTAGTGTCATCTTCATTGACCCGGATACGAATGAGACTGTCGGAGCTGGTATGATAAAAACAGAGACGATATGGAACAAACACAACTCATACGTGATTTGAACGAGCGATTCCGCGATGCGCCTGCTGAAGAGGTAGTCGGCTTTTTCCTCCAGGCATATAAAGGGCGCATCGCACTTTCTTCATCGCTCAGCATCGAAGACCAGACGCTGACGGATATAATAGTCCGTCAGGGTGGAACGCGTATCTTCACACTCGATACGGGGCGACTCTTCCCGGAAACGTACCAGCTCATCGACAAGACGAACCTGACGTATGGAATCCAGTTGGAAGTGTTTTTCCCAGACTATAACGAAGTGCAGCGTATGGTGCAAGAAGAGGGCATCAACCTTTTCTACAACTCCATAGAGAGTCGGCATCGTTGCTGCCAGGTTCGAAAACTGGAACCACTGCAACGTGCCTTCAAAGGTCTCGATGCATGGATCTGTGGACTGCGTCGTGAACAAAGTGTTACCCGTCAAGATATGCAGGTCGTGGAGTGGGATGCCATGCACCAGCTCATTAAGGTTAATCCGCTTATCTCGTGGACCGAGAAACAGGTATGGGACTACATCAAGGAGCATCAGGTTCCTTATAATAAGCTGCACAAGCAGGGCTATCCGAGCATTGGATGCGAGCCCTGCACTCGCGCAGTAAAGCCTGGTGAGGATGTGCGTGCGGGGCGCTGGTGGTGGGAGTCTCCCGACCACCGTGAGTGTGGATTGCATCAGAAACACTGATAACAACATCGTATAAACTAAATACAAGACAACAATGAACAAGAAACATTATATTCTTTCGATAGCAGGTGCCGTCGCACTTGTTGTGTCGCTGATGGCTTGCGGCGGCAAGAAACAATCAAAGGTGGGACCTAATGGCGAACTTAGTGGTGAAATCTCTTTGTCGGGCGCTTTTGCTCTCTATCCTCTGGCTGTACAATGGGCTGATGAGTTTCAGAAGTTGCATCCAGATGTAAAGATTGATGTGTCGGCAGGCGGCGCAGGTAAGGGAGTGACCGATGCGATTGCTAACGTAGTGGATTTTGGCATGGTAAGCCGTGAACTGAGTGAGGCTGAGATACAGCGTGGAGCTGTTGGTTTTGCTGTTGCAAAGGATGCTGTAGTGCCAACTATCAATGCCAAGAACCCTGCTATCAGCGACTTGAAGAAGCATGGTGTGAAGCGAGACGACTTGATCGCGCTGTGGATAAATGGCGAGAAGAAGACATGGGGCCAGTTGGCTGGTAGTCAGGATGAAACACCTGTTTCGGTATATACACGTAGTGATGCCTGTGGTGCTGCCGAAACCTGGGCACTGTATCTCGGCAAGAAACAAGAAGACCTGCAGGGAACAGCTGTGTTTGGTGATCCTGGATTGGCTGCTGCCATTCAGAAGGACGTTAATGGCTTGGGGCTGAACAACATTGGTTATGCCTACGATACCAAGACTGGTAAGCCTAACCCGGGTTTAGCCGTCGCTCCAATCGACGTAAATAATAACGGCCAGATTGATCCTGAAGAAGATTTCTACGATACAAAGGAAGGTGTTGTGAAGGCCATTAAAGATGGTCGCTATCCATCGCCTCCTGCTCGCGACCTCTACTTTGTTTCTAAGGGTGTGCCTACCGACCCAGTGGTTATCGCTTTCCTACAGTATATCCTGACAGACGGACAGAAGGAGAATGGTCCCCAGGGCTATATCGGCATTCCGCAGGATAAACTTGATGCCGGACTGAAGAAACTGGGCGTAAAAGAATAATCATGGTGAAGAAAGACAAAAGATTATTGAAAGATCGCATAGCAGAGCTACTGATGGCTATTCTTGCCATCAGTAGTCTGCTGTTAGTGGTGGCAATGGCGGTGGGACTGTACCTAAAATCCGCGCCTATCCTGCAGGAGCATTCGCTCTGGAACCTGCTGACAGAAGGCGAATGGCGCCCGATGAGCAACAAGTTCGGGTTTTTCCCCTTCCTGATGGGCACGCTCTATGTTTCATTGTTGGCTCTAAGCATAGCTATCCCCATCTCGCTGCTCATGGCTATCTATCTCACGGAGTATGCCCATTCCGCCATGAAGCGCTACATATTTCCGTTGCTCGACATCCTGGCAGGACTGCCGTCGGTTATCTATGGCGTGTGGGGCATGCTGGTCATTGTGCCGTGGGTGGCCGATGTGGTGGCACCATCGCTGAACAAGAACAGCAGTGGATACACTGTTCTGGCCACAGGAGTAGTGCTGGGCGTGACGGTGATACCATTGCTCGTCAGCCTCTTTATCGAGATATTCAGCAATGTGGGGCGCGACTATCGCGAAGCAGCTTGGTCGCTCGGCGCAACACGCTGGCAGACCACCAAGGATGTTGTTCTGCGCAAGACTGCTCCGGGCGTGATTGCTGCCATTGTGCTGGCTGCCAGTAGAACACTGGGCGAGACCATCGCTGTGATAATGGTATGTGGCAATCTGGCCATCGTGCCAGGGTCGCTGCTTGATGCCTGCTATCCTATTCCTGCCCTGATAGCCAACAACTACGGTGAGATGCTGTCACTGCCACTCTATGAAAGTGCACTGATGTTTGCGGCTTTCATACTCTTCTTCGTGGTGCTGGCATTCAATCTCTTGTCGCGAATAATCTTACGAAACATGCAAAACAAATGAAGAGAGCAATAGTTGTAGAAAAAATATGGAAGGTGCTGATGTATGCCTCAATAGCATTGGTATTGTTCTTCGTGATCAGTGTTATCTGGTCTGTGTTCAAGCGTGGCATTCCAGTTCTCTCGTGGGAGATGGTGTCATCGCTGCCTGGAGGTGGATTTTACATAGGTAAGGAGGGAGGATTCCTCAATGCCATCATTGGTTCTGTATATATCGTGGGTGGTGCCACTGTCTTAGGATTGTTGATTTCCATTCCTGTGGTATTCTATCTTAACGTCTATCTCAAGCCGTATTCCAAGTTTGGTGCTATTGCCCGATTAGCATACGATGTGCTGTTCGGTATTCCCAGTATTGTGTATGGCGCATTTGGTTTTACCATCATGATATTCTTCGGTCTGCGCACATCTCTCCTTGGTGGTATCATCGTGGTGACACTGCTTATCATCCCCATCTTTATCCGTTCTATGGATGAGGTGGCAAAGACCATCCCGCAGGATATGTTGGAAGCAGGTTACAGTCTGGGGTCAACCCGCCTGGAGACCATCAGTGTGGTGGTGCGCCAGATAGCACCAGCCATAGCTACAGCCACACTGCTCAGTATCGGCCGTGCCATCGGCGATGCTGCAGGCGTGATGTTTACTGCTGGTTTCAGTGATACCATTCCTACGAGTCTTACCCAGCAAACTGCATCATTGCCACTGAGCGTTTTCTTTCAGCTCAGTGCGCCGCAGATTGAGGTTCAGGACCGTGCCTATGCTGCTGCTGTGGTTCTGACGGCTATCGTTCTTGTGCTCAGTCTGAGTGGCAGATTTATTATGAATCGCTTCTCGCGGAACAAGATTTAACGGTAAAATACCATACTCTGGGTATCTTTAATACTGCTGAATAGGTATTGCTCAGGTGCTTGAAACATAGTACCTTTGCACCCAGATCATGTAAGTAATAAAAGGTTAGAGTATGAGTTTTTCAATTAGTCTTTCACATGTGCTTGGCAGCAGTATCAGTCGGCGCGTCCCCTGGACGGTGCAAGTACCTTTTGTGGTCGATAGAAAATTTCCCAAATTAGAAGATACCCGTCTGGCAACTCGTGATTTGAATATCCGAATAGGCAAGTCACACATTCTGAAGAATGTCAATGTGGAAATTCCACAAAACAAGATAACCTGTATTATAGGTCCATCTGGCTGTGGTAAGACAACTTTACTGCGCACTTTCAATCGCCTTGTCGATTCGATAGAGAATGTTAAGATAGACGGTGAGGTGAATCTTGGTAAGCAAGACATTGTAGGAGCAGGCCCCAGTCAGATGACAGAATTGCGACGCAATATCGGTTTGGTTCCCCAGCGTCCGTGTCCGCTTCCTATGAGCATCTATGATAATATAGCTTATGGATGCCGTATTCATGGTGTGCGCGGTAAGAGTAAACTGGATGTAGTTGTTAAGCATTATCTTGAGGCAGTAGGATTGTGGGATGAAGTGAAAGACCGTTTGTACAGTCCTGCCAATAAGCTCAGCGGTGGTCAGCAGCAGCGCCTTTGTCTGGCGCGCTCGTTAGCAGTAGAGCCAAGTTATCTGCTGGCCGACGAATCAACAAGCGCCCTTGATCCCATATCAAGTAAGACAGTAGAAGACTTGTTCGTGAAACTTAAGAAAGACTATTCAATAGTCATGGTCACTCACACACTTCGTCAGGCTCAGCGTATTGCCGATTACGTCATCTTTATGTATCTTGGCGAGGTGATTGAACAGGGTGATGCTAAGGATATATTCAATAATCCAAAGCATGAACTTACAAAGAAATATTTAAGTGGTAGTATCAGTTGATTTCTATAACCATGGTGTTCAATAATCCATTCAATTATTCTCCAACCGATGATGAGCCACAGGATTGGCGTAGTGCCCTTCTTTATACAGTCGGGGTGCTGTTGATGCTGATTGTGGGGTTTGTCGGAAACGGAGTCTTATAACATATTAATATAAAATGAGTTAAATCACACATTTGAAAGAATTAGAATCATAGAGTATATATGTTCTTCGCGAGGTGGCAGCACAGTTTGAGCGCCCGGCAATTCTCTTTTCTGGCGGTAAAGACTCTATAGTAATCGTGCATCTTGCCTACAAGGCATTCTATCCTGCCAAGATTCCTTTTCCCCTGGTGCACATCGACACAGGACACAATTTTCAGGAGACGATAGATTTTCGTGATGCGCTTGCAGAGCGTCTTGGAGCCGAACTGATAGTTGGTTCTGTGCAGGAAATATAGATACAGGGCGTGTGAAGGAGGAAACCGGTTATTATGCTTCGCGTAATAAGTTGCAGACCACCACGCTGCTGGATACGATAGATAAGTATCACTTCGATGCAGCCATTGGTGGTGCACGTCGCGACGAGGAAAAGGCGAGAGCAAAGGAGCGATTCTTCAGCCATCGTGATGAGTTTGGCCAGTGGGTGCTGGCATGATTAAAACAGATACAGTATGGAAAGAGCACAACTCATACGTGATTTGAATAATCGCTTCAGTGATGCGCCTGCCGAAGAGATCATCAGCTATTTCCTTGAGGCCTACAAGGGGCGCATCGCCCTTTCTTCATCGCTGTCCATTGAAGATCAGACACTCACGGACATCATTGTGAAGAATGGAGGAGCGCGCATCTTTACACTCGATACAGGTAGGCTTTTCCCTGAGACTTACCAACTGATTGATAAAACCAACCTGACATACAATATCAAGTTGGAAGTGTTTTTTCCTGACTATCGGGAGGTGCAACGCATGGTAAGAGAAGAAGGCATCAATCTCTTTTATAACTCTATAGAGAGTCGCCATCGTTGCTGCCAGATACGCAAGCTGGAGCCTCTGGCTCGTGCTTTCCAAGGGCTTGATGCCTGGATATGCGGACTGCGTAGAGAGCAGAGTGTGACGCGTCAGGATATGCAAGTGGTAGAGCGGGACGAGATGCACCAGCTTATAAAAGTAAATCCCCTTATCTCATGGACGGAACAGCAGGTGTGGGACTATATCAAGCAGCATCATGTTCCTTATAACAAACTGCATGACCGAGGCTATCCCAGTATCGGTTGCGAACCCTGTACACGCGCCATTCAGCCTGGTGAGGATGTGCGTGCCGGGCGCTGGTGGTGGGAGTCGCCCAATCATCGTGAATGCGGATTGCATCAGAAGCATTAAAGAAATGGGTGTCACAAATTTGCGACACCCATTTCTTTAGCGTTTCTTAAACATAATGTTTGATGGTGGACGCTTGGCATCCAACTCCGCCTTCATAAAGTCCATATCAGCCGCTACATGCTCAAAGAACTGATGATAGCCTGCACATAGGTAGTTGAGCCCTGGTTCTCCATATCTGTCACGGACGAAGCGGTTCTTAGGGCATTCCCCATGACAGGCAAACTGGAATCGGCACTCTTTACAATGTCTGGGTAGCGTGTCAGTCTTGATTCGACCGAAAGCCCTTTGCTTCTCACTGTACATCAGACTTGTGAGCGTTTGTTGGCGGATATTTCCAAGTCGATATTCTGGATATACGAAATGGTCACATGAATACACGTCTCCATTGAACTCCATCACAGCTGCATGTCCGCATTCTCCCGACATCGAGCAGATGCCAGGCGCCACGCCAACCCAATTGGCCAACGTGGCGTCGAACAACTGTATAAACACCTCGCCTACATCCTGCTTCACCCATTCGTCATAGAGCGTGCACAGAAAATTACCCCATTGTTCAGCCGACACCGAAAAGTCTGTCACTTTACCGCCTTCTTTCAGACCTGGAGCCAGTGTAAGTCCGTCGGCTCGCTTTACCACTCGTTCCACCACAGGTGTAAACTGAATATACTTGCACCCAATCTCTTTAAAGAACCGATAGAATTCCAGAGGATAGTCAGCGTTATAATCATTGATTACAGCCAGCGCATTCCATTCCACCCCATGCTTGTTCAGCAGCCGTATTCCACGCATCACATCCCGCCATGAAGGCTTGCCCAGGCGTGTGCGTCGATACTCATCGTGAAACTCCTGAGGACCATCTATCGAGACACCAACCAGGAAATGGTTCTCTTTGAAAAACTCGCACCACTCATCCGTGAGAAGTGTGCCGTTAGTTTGAATACAGTTATCAATCTGCCGCCCATGGGCGTAGCGCTGTTGAAGTTCCAAAGCACGCTTATAGAATGATATAGGGCGCATCAGCGTTTCACCTCCATGCCAGGTAAAGAGCACCTGAGGCATCGTCTGTGCCTCGATATACTGTTTAATGAATTCCTCCAGCAACTCGTCGCTGATAACCTTTGATTTATCCAAAGGATATAATTTCTGTTTCTCCAGATAATAACAATACTTGCATGCCAGATTGCAAAGCGATCCCGCAGGTTTGAGCATCACGTATAGCGGACTGGCAAAAGGTGCAATGGTAGCCATTTCTTTTCTGTCTTTACGTACATATATAATCTAAGCTGCAAAGGTACGCACATTTCCTGAAATGAGAAATCACAAGAGTATGGTATTTTTGAGTTCCCGCAGTGGAAAGGATTTTATTCCAGTATTTGTTGGTTTACAAAACTATAGCAAAGATATGAAAAAAGTCCAGCGAATGCTGAACTTTCATATGTATAAGAGATTATTTTGTGCCAACTGCAATGTTATTGCCAAATCAAAAGCAGAACTATTACACATAAAATTCTCTCCTTCATCCACATGACAAGGTATGTGATGTCATGAAAGATAAAGGAGAGGATTAGAAATTATATGTAGGTAAATCGTTTTACCAGCGGAAATGTGGCCAATTAGTAGGATAAGGCGACTTCACATTGTTCTTTTTGGCCCACTGTTCAAACTTTTGCTTCAAGGACTCTACAATTTCAGAATACTGTGTAGCGAGGTTATAATTTTCGGCACGGTCATTCTCTATGTCATAAAGCTCGTCCTTGTAATCTGGATCTGACGAAACATATTTCCACTTGCCATCGAGGACAGCCTTATTGCCAGCCCATTCCCAGAAGAGTGGTTCACCACGATTTACAACCTCTGTTTTACCCGTTAATACTGGCACAAGGCTTTTTCCTGCCAAAGGTAGAATCTTTTGTCCATTCAGTTTTTTGGGATACTTAACCTTGGCCAAATCGTAGAATGTAGGAGCGATATCGATGATGTGACCTACTCCGTCTGCAATACGTCCACCTTCAATCCGAGATGGATACCATGCAATGAAAGGGGAGGCAATACCTCCTTCGTAAGGCGTTGACTTGTAGTTGCGGAAAGGAGAATCGCCTGCTTGCGACCAGTTACTATTTTGCATATGGTAAGAGCCCGGTGTGCCCACTTCGCCTGTGGATATCTGTTGTTCGATTCCTCTCTCACCACCACCTTGTGCTCCATTATCAGAGATAAAGAAAATGATAGTGTTCTTATCGCGACCTACCTCTTTCAGTTTGTTGACTACACGACCTACTTCCTGGTCAATACGATCAACCATTGCCGCATACACTTCTTGGCGCTTGGCCCAGAATGCCTTTTCGATAACCGATTGCGAATTCCAAGGGCTTACGAGCGTGTCTTGGCGTGTAAGTTCCTGATTAGATCGAACCACGCCCAAACGCTTGGCATTCTCATAGCGCAAAGTGCGAAGTGAATCCCAGCCGCCATTATAAATTCCCTTGTACTTGGCAATATCCTCAGGCAGTGCCTGCAGTGGCCAGTGCGGTGCGTTGAACGCCAAATAGAGGAAAAATGGATTTTCCTTCTTCGATGCTTCACCAATAAACTCAATGGCATGGTTGCTTATCTCTTGAGTAAGATATTTGCCCTCCTCAAGTTTATAAGGTTCTCCATCCTTTAGGAGTTGTACACCCCAAGGTGAACGCCCACGATTCCCTCTTTGTCCTTTCTGCTCGCTCTTTGGTGGGGTGTAGTATAGGCTGGCAGCACCAAGAAAACCGAAGTAATGATCGAAACCGCGCTCCCAAGGACGCTGACCTTCATGAGCACCAACATTCCACTTACCAGAAAGCAACGTAGTGTAGCCAGCCTGCTGGAGCACCTCGCCGAAGGTTGCTACATCACTGCGGAGATGGTCACCATAATGAGGGTCGCCAAGATCACGCTCAAAGAATCCCATACCAGCATTATGTTGATATTGTCCTGTTATTAACGAGGCACGTGTGGGAGCACTGATTGAGTTGTTGTAAAATTGACGGAAGCGCACCCCTTCACTGGCCAAACGGTCGATGTTAGGAGTATGAATATCTGTGGCTCCATAACATCCAAGGTCTGAAAACCCCAGGTCGTCAACCATAATAAATATTATGTTAGGGCGACTATCTTTCTGATTTGCCTGTGCATTGGCACCTACTATGGGTGCCAATGCGAGTGCGCTTGTCGCAACCGCTGTTAAGCTTGTCTGAGTTGTTGTCATTGCTTCATTCTTTTTTATTATGGTTCAATGATATTGAAAGCCCTGTTGGGTTGTTCAAGTAATGATAATAGGGTGTTCAATGCTTTTGCGTCTCCTGTTATAATCAATTTCCCATTGCTTTGTAATTCGCTGACTTTGGCCTGTAGTGAGAAAAGATCATAGAGTGACTTTTTATCAGTCTTTATCGTAACATCGGGATTTATTAACTGATAATCAGGTCTATTTGAAAGTGCACCATTCTTCAGAATCACTGCTACCTTATCGTCTGTATCAGTCGTCTGAATATTGATTGTGATGCTCTGATGATCGTTCTTGTATCCGTTGATACGAGTGGCTATCACATCGAAAAACAATGTAGGAGTCAGTACAATGTTACTTCGTCCGATGTTGTAGGAAGGTCTGTTTTTAGATTCCTTTGTTTCTAATAATTCTTTGGCACCTGTAAGATAGAAGTTACGATAGGGAGCACTCTCTGCCTGATAAGCCAGTTGTGAGTATGTGTCTGCCAGAAGCTTGCGTGCATCCTTGTTATCAGGGGTGGCAAACACTAACTTGTTAAGTAATGAAGCTGCCCAACGATAATCACCCTTGTCATAGGCTTTGCTGGCTATATTCAGGACATGGACAGGGCCGCCGATTGCCTCTACATATTTTTTCCCTTCTGTCTCAGGATCCAATGGAGCCAAGTTGACAGGATTTCCATCAAAGAAACCGAAATATAGCTCATACTGCGAACGAGCATTAAAGGCCGCTGTGCCGTAATATTCACGGTCTGCAGTATAACTACTGATTGCCAAGGGAAGCTTAATCTTGTTTGAAATCTCGTTGGGTGTAAGACCCTGATTAGCTAAGTAGAGTGTATGGTCATGAATGAAGCGGTAAAGATCGCGCTGCTTCTCCCATAATTCAATGACCTTGTCGTTGCCCCAGACTGGCCAGTGATGTGATCCTATAGAGATATCGACTTTGTCTCCATATTCTTGTAGTACATTATCTATATATTTGCTCCAAGCAAGTCCGTTACGAATCTTTGCACCGCGTGGGGTAAGCAGGTTGTGGAGCGTATGGTTGATATCTTCGGCCTGCTGCAGAACCTTATATTGAGGAATATATACGAGCATCTCTGAAGGTGCTTCTGAGTTAAGGGCTAAGTGGAAATCAAACTGTACGCCATCAATTGTCAAATTCTCGTGGTCAGACTCTATCTCATAAGTTGCTGGCAACAAAGCCGAACCACCTGCATTTATTGGGAGTCCGTTTCCTAAACCTGCTCCTACAGAACCACGTTCGTCTTTTTTTAGAGAACCGCCAAACATGAAACCTGCTCTACGTCCCATTGGGATGCCTGCTAAAACGCTCTCTTGTACAGAGTTAATAAAGAAGTCTTTGGGAGCGATAATGGGGATGCTGTCATTGGGGTTGGCAACGTTTTTCAGGATACCATTAATACCACCATAGTGGTCACCATGTGAATGAGTTATAATGATGGCACGTATCGGCTGGTCGCCGACATGTTTCTTCAGAAGGGCAAAGCCTGCAGCAGTACCTTGCTCGTTTGTTCCGGCATCAATTACAACATATCCATTGTTAGTTTTTACAAATGTTACATTAGCAAGATCATAGCCACGGACTTGCCAGATTTTGCCGGGTAAAACTTCGAATAGTCCATGTATACTATTTAACTGTGATTGACGCCAAAGAGCAGGATTTACAGTGGCTGGTGCCTCCTTATCTAGGAATTGCCAAGCATCAAGACTGATAAGTTTACGGTTATTGACTACGGGATTGGTCTTATCGTCATATCGGGCAATTAAACCCCGATTGGCATCCTCGAAATCCTCGCGTCCAAACGATTCCACCACCTTAGCGATGGAATCATTATAAGCACGTGTGAAAGAAGATGCTTCGGTTACAGATCTGAACTGCTCGTGATGCGGTTGCTGTGCTACGGCTACTTGTGATGAGACAAGTGCCAGCGAAAGAAATAGATTTTTGTTCATTGCAATTCGCTGATTATATTGTTAATAATTTGATTTTTAGAAATTTTCCCAATCAGGATTCTGTTTGAGGTTTGGGTTTAGATCAAGCTCACGCTGCGGTATGGGCAGATGGATATGGCGAGGTGCTGCTGCACTCTTGCCCGCGGCATGTAATTTCTCTACATAATATTCGGCACCACGACGTGATAGATCGAACCAACGTTGATACTCGTAAGTAAGTTCCTTTCGGCGCTCTTCAAATACGAACTCACGAAACTCGTCCTTCGAAGCATTTGGAGCTTCATCTTTTAGTAGCGTTACCCCAGCTCTTGTACGTACCTTGTCAAGAGCTGCATATGCTTGCTGTGAAGGACCTCCTAACTCATTGAGGGCCTCTGCGTAGATAAGTAGAATCTCTGCGTAGCGGATGACTGGGATGTTTCGTGACGAATTGGCCTGACTACCCACACTATTCTGGTCGTAATACTTGTTGAGATGAGGCTCTGAGAGAGTGTAGGTCTTCCCGTCCGTTGGACTTGTTATTTCTGTGATGAATGTGACAGAAAGACGCTGGTCTCCTTTTTCATAGCTTTCATAGAGATTGCTTTTTACATTGTAGGCATCATAGTGCTGTCCATTGATTCCTGGGGCTTCGAATGTTGCTTCTGAAATTGCTAACATATGGTTTAGACCTGTAGTATAACCTGTAAACTGTATGGAGAAAATGTGCTCCTTACCGTTCTTTGTTGCAGCATCAAATACATCGTTGAAGTTTTCAAAAAGGTCGTACCATCCAGAGTCTATAATTTCTTTAGCTTTGTCGGCAGCTTGTTGCCACTGCTGTCGTGTAAGATATACCTTGGCTAATAGGGCTTTGGCTGATCCGGCAGTGGCACGTCCGGCCTCGCCAGATGCGTAGTCGGCAGGCTTGGGCAGGCTTTCGGCATCTTTCAAATCCTGAATTATTTGTGCGTAAACCTCATCTTCATCAGCTTGGCTAACGTTGAGCGTTTCTGAACTCAGCGTTGTTGTCTCATGTAACTGAAGTGGGATATACTTAAACCATCTCACAAGGTTGAAATATGCCAAGGCGCGTAAGAATTTTGCTTCGTTGATGAATTGTTCTCGCTTGGCAGGCGAGATGTTTGCATCTGGAATCTCTGCTATGCGGTCTATGGCGATATTGGCATAGTTAATGAGCTGGTAATGGTCTTGCCAGATAGACTGCATACGGTCATTTGATGCATCATGAGCCAGACGGGACAGGGCTTGCACGTTGGCATTGTAAGCACGTGGTCCGGCTATGAAGTCGTCTGTGGTGGTTTCTGTGGCAAGCTGTATGCCGCGGTTATACATCGATTGAGCATCGTTTCCACGTATCAATGAAGAATATATAGCAAATACCGCTGCTTGTGCATCACTTTCGTTTTTATAAAACTGATTTGAAACCTGTGAAGATTTTGGTTCTTCGTCAAGTGTTGTGCAGGAGGCAAGCAATAATGCTGCCACTGCTATGATATATTTGAATTGATTCTTTGTTTTCATATTATTCTTCTATTTAAAATGTAACAGAAATGCCGAAGTTATATGTCTTGGCAGAAGGATATGCTCCAGAGTCAGTGCCTGCTGTGACAGAGTTACCTACAGAGGTAACTTCTGGGTCATAACCAGAATAGTCTGTAATGGTCCATAGGTTTGTTGCTGAGGCATAAAGTCTCAAACCTGAGATGCCGAGTGACTTTACGGTTTTCTGAGGGAATGTGTAACCAAAGGTAATGTTCTTCAGTCTAACATACGAGCCATCTTCAACAAATTCAGATGAGAAAACGGCTGCAGGGTCTGAATATTTTGCACGTGAGATGGTTTGGCTGGGGCGTTCTGGTGTCCATCTGTTGGCTGCATCTTTGATGGCATTCTGTGCTCCAGTGAAGAGTGATAAACGCACCTTGTTGATATTGGCAATATCATTGCCGACAGAACCATTGAGAAAGAAGCTCAGGTCGAAATTCTTATATCCAAATTTGTTGGTGAGTCCAAATATGAAATCTGGTTCTGCATTACCTATAGGTGTGCGATCCTCTGCATTTGTGAATTTTCCATCGCCATTAACGTCACGATAGAGACGATCGCCAGGGATTGCCGACTGGTTATAAGTGTAGGCTCCCTTTGTGCTCTCTTCGCCTGCCTGCAGGACACCATCGTAAATAGCACCGTAGAAAGTACCAAGTGGCTGTCCTTCTTCAATAATATAAGCGCTGAAGAGGTCTTGACTGATATAAGCAGATGAACTACCACCAAGGTCAATCACTTTGTTTCGGTTCAATGACAGCATACCTGACGCATCCCACTTCAATTTGTTGGTTAAAATATGTGCTACAATGCCAAATTCAAAACCTTGGTTGACTACTGATCCGTAGTTCTGGAGTGATGTGCTGTAACCCGAGGTATATGGGATTGATACATTCAGAAGCAAGTCTTTAGTCTTTTTATGGTAATAATCGACCGTAAAGTTTACACGGTCATTAAAAAGTCCAATATCAAGACCGGCATCAAATTGGTAAGTTGTCTCCCATCCCAATTCGTCGTTGGCTATACGGGTGGGATAAAAGCCTACTACAATCTGATCGGCGAAAGTATAATAGCGTGTGGAGAGGGTTGACAACGACTGGTAATTACCGATTTCTTGGTTTCCGGTCTTTCCGTAGCTCAGACGTATTTTCAGGTTGCTTACTATTTGGCGGGCTCCTCTAAAGAACTCTTCGTTTGTCGCATTCCATGAATAACCTACCGATGGGAATGTACCCCATTTGCGATCTTTTCCGAAACGTGATGAACCATCACGGCGCAAACTGAGTGAAAGGTTGTGGCGGTCGGCGAAGTTGTAGTTAATACGCCCTAAGTATGAAATAAGTGAGTGACTTGTTGCACCTGACGATGGGGTTGATATAACAGAACCACTACTCAGATTATTATAAGTGAGGGCATCTGTTACAAAATCGCTTGCACCTGCGCCATCCGTCTCGGTGTTTGTTTCCTGCTGTGTCAAACCGACGAGGAAGTCCAAATGGTGCACTTTCTTCAGTGTGGTAGAGTATGTCAGTGTATTCTCGTTTACCCACGAACTTACGTCTGTGTGTGCTAATGAAGCTGAACCATTAGAACCTGAGCCTTCATAGAGATACGAAGGTATATAATTATATGATTTGCTTGCGGTGATATCTGTACCAACAAGTACCTTTAATTTGAGATTCTTTATAAACTCATATTCACCAAATGCCGTACCAAGCAAGCGATAATTACGTTGTTTATTTTCTTGCTCCTTTATTGAGGCAATTGGATTTGATAGTGTCAGGTTGAAGGAATTCTGAAATGTATAGCTTCCATCTTGATCATAAATGGTGGCAGTGGCTGGTGTCTGCAAAAGTGAAAATGTAGCATTCGAAGGTCCCGACTTGGTGTTTGTTTTACTGAAATTTAAGTTAAAACCTACATTCAGACGGCTAGATATCTTAGTGTCCAAGTTGACACGTCCACTGAAGCGGTCGAAGCCAGTGTTCTGCAGAATACCATCCTGCTTATAATAGTTACCAGAAACTATAAAACGCGTTTTCTTTGATCCTCCAGAGACAGAAATCTGGTGATTGGTTATCAATGCATTTCTGTAAGCAGCATCCTGCCAGTCTGTTCCATCGCCTAATGCATTTATTTCTTCCAGTGAAAGATATTGGTATCTGCCGGCATCTGGTTTCCCGTCGTAAAGTGCGTCATTATAAAGTTCTGCAAATTCACGTGCGCTAAGTACATCGTATTTCTTGCGAAGTGACTGCCAGCCGATACTTCCGTCATAGGTGACTTTAATAGGCTCATCTGTTTTTGCCCGTTTGGTCTTGATGATAACAACACCGTTAGCACCGCGTGAGCCGTAAATGGCTGTGGCGGATGCATCTTTTAAAACAGTAATGGATTCTATATCTCCAGGATTGATTGCTGACAGAGGATCATTTGTACCCGAAAGACGGTCATTGTAAATGGGAAAGTCATCGATTACATAGAGAGGTTCATTACCTCCTTCGACAGAACTGCCACCACGGATGCGGATGCTTACACCAGCACCTGGCTGACCACTGGTTGGTGTGGCCTGAAGACCTGGGGTGGAACCTTCAAGAAGGCCGTTAATAGATGCACTGACACCTTTGGTTATTTCGGCAACATCAACAGATGAAACAGATCCCACAAGGTCTCCTTTCTTCTGCTGGCCGTAGCCGATGACAACGATTTCATCTGTGAAGCGGTAGTTTTCCTGAAGCTTAATCTCGACAGGCTCAGAATTGTCATAGACATCAAGATCTAAACCACGGTAGCCCACAAAATCGAGATGCAGCGTCAGTGGGAACTCTTTATTTGTAGTAAGACTAAAGTTGCCATCCACGTCTGTAACCACTCCTTGCCTGTCGGTCTTTACAATAACCGATGCACCAATCAGGGGCTCGCCCGTCTTGGCATCGATTACTCGACCTGTAATCACGTTCTGAGCTAAGGCCAATAAGGGCCCTATTGCAACGAGCGTTGCAATAAACAATCTTTTTACCATAAAACTGATCTTATTGTGTTATTTAATCTTTGTGTTGCTTCGTTATCCGTTATTTTTGTGCGGTCAATACACTCTGTATCTTACTAATCTGTGCATTGGTCTCTTTCTTGTCGAGATTCAGCAAGCCATACTCGTGGTTATACTTGACACCATTCTCCAGTACCCAATGAAGGAAATTGTTCACGGCATCATCGGAATTATTATATTCGATACCGACTTTCTCTATAGTTATCTCTGTGGGTTTTCCGTTCTCAAGGATGTTGAGCACATTGTCGAGTGAGCCATTCTCGCTGAAACTTTTTTCCAGTTCTTTTTTCAGGTCGAGACCAACAAGTGCCAAGTCGCTCTTCAAGTGACGACTCTGCAGGTCGAAGATGTTAGGCAGTGCATTGAACGATACACCCAACGGATCTTTCACCAGAGCTGTATTCAGGAACAGATCGTCGCCAGAGATGCGCTTACCACGGAAATTACTGCTCTCCTCACCAAAGTTATGGGCAAAGGATGAGGCTACCGATGTGGCATTGCTGCCGCTATAGATCACGAGTTTTTCGAACTGTTTGTTCTTCTTTACTTCATCATCGAATTCATCACCGAGGAAATAAAGCTGCTTCAGCTTCTTCGAGTTCAGGTGCTTGCCCTGCAGCACTTTCGCAGCTTCACTGCCACTGGCTGTGATAGGCAGCACGGCGAACTCTCCGAAATAAACAATATGGCTAAAGTCTTTTGTGTTGGCTTCTTGATTGTCGAATACGACATTCAGGTCGATGTCTTGTTGAGAGCCTTTTGCGATGATAAACTGGATGCCCGGCTCTACCTTGGCATACTCAGAAATCCACTTTTCCACCAGTGGACGGGCAAAATGCGGTGCCTTGATGGTGCGCGTGCCGCTGTTGGTGCTGTTACCGATTCCCCAGACGTTGCTGGCGTTGAGACTCAGTGTAAATGCTATGGCTAATGCTATCTTTTTCATATCGTTTCTTTTTTGTTGTTTGTTCTGTACCTATTATATATATACTCCTTTCCTTTCCTGTCATTGTCATCATCATTTGGCAACAACATCCATGCATCTGCATATTACACATTCGTTTCATAATTACTGTTATTTTTAATTGATTAAACTTTCTGGGTGCAAAGGTACGGCGATTTCCGCACACCTGCAATCCCGCCAATGGGGCATTCTGCATACCAAAAATATGGTATAAGCGCAAAAAGAGGGTGTGTCAAAATAGGCACATCCTCTTTTTTATCGCAAAGCCCCGACTTTCTCAAGCCAGGGCTTTGTTATGTCCAAGATTTTTTGTACCTTTGGACCAAGTTTTTTAAGCATGGCAAAGAT
>Ga0247611_10002407_pt1 | contig 30251 bp, 29 predicted proteins | sample 177DNAGHGhighgp2_FD_192422 | JGI IMG/M metagenome (GOLD analysis project Ga0247611, IMG submission 192422) | Sheep rumen microbial communities from Palmerston North, Manawatu-Wanganui, New Zealand - 1770 DNA GHGhigh gp2 | ecosystem: Host-associated > Mammals > Digestive system > Stomach > Rumen... | reverse complement strand
AAGCAGGCACAACCGATAACAGCAAAAAAGCTAAAAGCAGATTCTTAATCATACATTATCACTTAATTTACAATGCAAAAATAACAAAAGGTATTCAGATTGGCAAAAAAGAAAAGAAGAACCTATCATGTTAACAAGATTTTTTTATCTTTGCGAAGATATCCAGCTTTTCTTTATATAAAGGAAGTTTGAGGAATTGAGGAAAAATGGGGCTACGAATTGGAAACGGTACTCAATTCCACATTCTGCTATTAACTGCATCAAAGAACACCCGACAACGAGCCACCAGCCGTTTTAATGAGTCATCATCGGGTGCAATGGTAAGCAATTCTTTTGAAAGAACCAATCTATTCACATCTTTTTTGAGCTTGCTCAATGTTCAAGAGAACGCTCAAGAGACGGCTGTGGCATCTTATGTGGCACTTGCTAGAAAGGTGCGTATTAGGCTACGTCCTATTACCCAATATCTGTGACGTATCGTATACATTGGGTACACTCACAATAGTTTTCTCAACTCCTCCGGTTCCGGAAGTATACCTTGGTATTCTTTGGGTAACTCTGAAGATGTGCGATAGGTGGCTACCCCCATTGGCTTGTTGATATCTCGGAATGCGAACTCCACCGTTTTTGAATCTCTATCCTTGCAGAGAATAATTCCGATGGAAGGATTCTCATGAGGTAGTTTTACATACTCGTCAAGTGCTGACAGATAGAAATTCAACTTCCCTGCATACTCCGGTTTGAACTCACCCCGCTTCAATTCAATCGCGATTAGTGCCTGAAGGCGGCGATTAAAGAACAACAAATCAATGAAATACTCCTTTTCTGATACAACAAGACGGTACTGATTACCCATAAACGAGAAATCACTACCCAAAGCCATGATGAAGTTCTTGATATTGTGAACAATCTGCTGTTCTATCACACGCTCATCCATCTCGTCTGGATCTTCAATGTTCACAAAATCAAGCAGATATTCGTCCTTGAACGCGCGTAATGCCTTACTACGCAAATCCACATTTGCAATGGTTATAGCAAAGTTATTGGGCATATTTCCACGCTTTCCAAACAAATCGTCCTTCATATAATATTTCAACTTGGCGCCATTCCAAAATCCAGTGGCACAGTTCACGATATAGAACAATCGTTGCTCTACATCCTTTTTCTGGGCCAATATTTCATAATGATTCGTAAAACCAACGGCAAGAAAGGCTTTCAATGTCTCTGGAGGTAATTCGTCCGTTGTCAATGGACGAATTTCAATATGTCCTTTGTCGCCTACTGGAATGATACTATTTTGTAAATCGTCCGCTGACAATGGACGATTCTCAAACATGTTGCACCATGCCTCATAGAAAATACGCATACGTTTGATGCTGGTCTCAGAAAAACCTCTTAGTCCAGGTAGTTCCTGTTGCAGCAATTCTGAGATTGTACCAATAGCATTGCTACCCCATCTTGCAGCTCTGCTTTGAACGGAAATATACCCGCCAATGGAATAGTATAGAGCCAGCACTTCTTTGTTTACTAACCGTGCTGCACGATAGCGACTTTCCAATATCGCTTCCTTGATAGCCTTTACTGCCTCAGCATACGTCGCTGTTATTTGTTTCTGTTCCATATTCTATATAACGTTTTCATAGTCGTCAATATTGTTAACATAAATTATTGCAGCGAGTGGAGAACAACATCTTTCTTTCTTGAATGGAAAAGGAATTCCAAATGGTAATGAGGTCAGAGTCCTTTATTTCGTCAAATGATGGATAGTCTGCGCATGGAACTCCGTTTTCTTCGTATCGCCGTTTGGGCGGTATGCCCGACATCAAGACTAATTCTACATTCTTGACATTCCGTAAATCTTCTGTATACCCTTCGTTATGTATAGCAAGTACAATCAGCTTTCCTCTTTTGGACAGCAGTCGGAACCATTCATCTATTGGATTTACAGAAATGTTTTCTTGTTTGTTCATATTCTTTGTTATGAGCATTTGAATGTATCAGCTTTTATATTAATTTCCTTCTTCTCAGTTCCCAGAAGCATTGCTGCGTAGCCTCAATATCACTTGCTGCATCATGTGCATCTTCATAATCTCGACCAAATAATTTGTGATATAATTCTTGTAATTTCGGAAATTTATATCCGTAGTATCCTGGTATCTTGCAAAAGTCTGTACTTGATTTCATCGTGCAAAATGCCTGCTTTGAATTCATAATGTCAGGTTTTGACAGCCGAATTAGTTCCGCCCCAATAATCTTCTTGTCGAAGTCTATATTATGACCTACAATGTATTTAGCCTTATTGAAATCTTGCAAGAATTTGTCAATAACATACGATAAATTATTTCCTAATTCTAAGGCCATCTTCGTTGTTATCTTATGAATTTTTGTCGCCTCAACGGGAATCGTGAAACCATCAGGCTTGATTATATAGCTTCCTTTCGATACTTTTTCGCCATCCTCCGTCATTAATATCCACCCTAATTGTACAAGGCGTGGCCAATTTCTTATATCAGAACTTGGTGCTTTATAATCTAATGGTGTTCCCGTTGTTTCAGTATCAAAGAAAAGATACAAATTACTTTGTTGAGCATATTTCTTAGCATTCTCTCTAACAAGATTAAACTTGTCTTCTCCGTCAACAACCCAACTGTCAATTAACATTCCTTTATCGTTCCTCATTTGCAAATATTTCTCAACATCATCTGCAGTTCCTTCAAAATATCCACAAGCAATCAATGAAGCAATATTGAATCTTGCATAAGGTATGTCCCCTGCTTTCTTGAAGAGTTCAAAGGCTTTCCTCTTATTAGCAGGTACTTCTTTTCCTAAAACATAACGAATTGCAAGAGAATTGTAAGCATCTGGAGTTTTGCAATTTTCTAACCATACTATATTATCTTCCTTATATTCCGTTGAACAAATATATCCATGGCAGCTATCATATTCCGAATATAACTTTTTGGTTTCAATAAGTTCCAATTTCCTGTTTTCTCCATAATCATAAGTTGTAAATACTCCCTGAGCACAAAAATGATTCATCATATCATTAAGTTTGGATAAACATATATTAGCAGGGACAATGGAAGGAATGCGTTTATGCCTAAATATATATTCATTCCCACTATAATGAATACTTGGCGGTAGAACTAGATGCCCATTCCACAACAACTCCATTCTGTTAAAATACGGTTCTAAGAATTCAGGACCATTATAATTAAAACAGTACTTTGTATTTGGAGTTAATGCTATGTTTTCTATTTCGTCATCAAGTTCGAATGTTACGAAAAGAATATGGAATCCAGTTTGGCTACCACTTTGTATGACCCATGGATAATCTGATGGAAGTCCTAACTTCTCTAATACCTTGTTTAATACTCCACCTATTCTGTCAAAATATTGATTTCCATTCTCATCAACTGAAAGAATTTGGCAATTGTAATCTATCCCATCTACATCAATTGCTCGAATATGAGCATGTCCCAAACATACGCCAATTCCTGTTGCTATCCTCCAACTCTGATTGAACAATGACGACACCCCATTAGATTGATTATTCAAAAACCCAGAAACAGGGAACGGGTCACAAATACCAGGATTTTTATATGATTTATTATCATCTCCGTGTCCTTGAATTATTGACAAATCCATTCCCATTGCATGGTAATATGTCGCCATCGTTAAGAGTCTATTCGCATGTTCATTCAATATTTGCTGCGGATAGATGGTCTCTCCCTCTAAGATTTTGATTGTTTCTATATTCTCTGGATTGGGAAAAAGAAGAAATAAGTCATTGATTTCAAATTTAGCTAATGCAAGATAATTCAGCTTTGGGCAGTCCATAAAAGCAGTTCGACTAATTCTCACTTCCTTGCTCCTAATCTCAATTCTTTCTAAATTTGGGCAACGAGAAAAAGCGTTGTCTCCTATGTACTTAACACTATCTGGGATAATAACTTCTTCTAAGTATGTGCAACCAGCAAAGGCGTTATTTTCAATGTACATAACGCTATTGGGAATAGTAATTTCACAAATATTGTTACATCCCTGAAAGGCGTATTTTCCAATAGTCTCAACACCAAGTGGAACAGTTATATAATTTAAGGGAAAATCTGTAGGAAAATCTGCTGGATTATATAGAACTAATTCCTTTGTTGATAATTGGCCAATCCTCATAGAATTAAAATGCTCTCGTATAAGCTCTGTACCCCAATAATATATAGAAAAACTTAACGTACATATAATACCATCTTTTGCAAATAATCCATGTGTTTTTACACCAGATGTAGAATCAGTAAAATCGGCAAACGTACAAGAGCCGTGCTGTTTAACAAAATCTGACGTACTCCATGATTCTTGAAAATCATTTTCGCCAAATTCTTGGGCTGCATTTTCGATTATTATGATTTTACTCATATTGAGTTGGTAGTCGTTAACATTATTACTACAATGTACTAACTTTGTACCATCACTACTTATTTCAAATATTTTATCCATAACAATTTCACTTTATAAATATTTCAATTCGATTATTTGTCATACACACTGGCGTTAACCAATTACCTAAACCAAGGATTCTATCTGAATAATTGTCTTTACAAGCACAACTTAAGTTGTTCGTTATTAGAATAATACTATTATCGAATAAGATATCAATATTCTCCAACAGAGAAACATCCTTTATTACCTTAATCGGTTCGAGTGTATCCACTAAACAGAAAAAGAAAAATAATGGCGATCTATTTGATAATATTTTCAATTCTCCTTTTTTGTGTACTAATGCATCTAAGCCATAACCTTTGTAAATATTAGTTTCATAGGTATTTCCTTCTTCTTGAAGCCAGATGTTATGACAAAGTACGACCCATGATGAAATGTTATATATTGGGATAAGTTCTTCCTCCCACATTATTTTATTTTGTATTTTTTTATCGCGTCTAATTTCACACAAAGATTTAAACATTGTGATTCCAGAATAAATTCCATGATCTGTTTTATTGAATCTATCCTTAATGTATTTATGGTACTTTTTTATTATTCCCCTATAAAATATAGGAACACCAACGGAACTTCCAATTTCATTCAAGTTGAATCCCCAATTAATGTCACGCGACCTTTCTTTATCATACCCCAAGTCATGAAACAAACAACACAGGAACCAGACAAAGAGAAAGTTGACATCTGATTTACACCCGTATCTATTCCTATATTTGTCTATTTGAGAGTCAATCTGAATTTTTAATTTCTCTTCTTTGTGATAAATACCAACACCTAATAAGAACACATAAACAATATGTTGACACCTTTCGTCTGGTAAGTCTTTCAAATCTTTAATCAAACTGGACATACTATCTCCTTTTCCAGATGCACCAAAGAAATATTCTATGAATATACGACAGTCATTAGTTTTGCATATATCTAGTTTGGTTATAGTGTTATCAGAATAATAATTCCACAACCCTGATTCTCTATAAACGTCTAAAATAAAATCTTTAATATTCATGCTTGCATCCATTTATTCGGCTCTTTAGATTCTTTTTAGATTCTTTCATTTCGACGATACCAATAATTCCTTCACATCCACGTCAAGGTGGCGTGCAATCTCGTAGAGCTGTTCCACGGAGGGCTGCACCTTGTTGGTCATCCAGCGTGAAACGGTACTAATACTGTGCCCCATCTGCTCTGAGAGCCACGTATCAGTTCTTTCTCGGCTAGTACAATCTTTAGCCTGTTATAGCGTTGTATCTCCATATAGTTTTTAGTTATTCTTGCCCAACATTGGGAATTTCGTGTATAAAGATACAAAATAATACCGAGGATATGATGAATTGTGAACATAAATTAAGATAATTGATAGCTTTTCCACTTGAATATGACATCACTCCGCACACAATTCCACTTACAACGCCGTAGAAGGGTGTAGCCTAATACGCAGCTTGTGGCCAGATGCCACAATAACTGTCACAATAGGGGTTGCCTACTACCCATTTAGCATCAAGATGCCGCAGGGGAGGCTACACTTGTCAAGAGCAAGCTCGGTAGAATGACTTTGTAGAATAGAGAGATCACTGAATTGTTTTTTCATGAACAGAAATTTTCAAAGGCTTCACGTCCGTCTGATGAATATAGTGTACCTTTGCCTAGAAAAAAACTAAACAAGGCATGGAAGTAATTTCAATTGAGCGCAGTACCTACGAGGAACTGCTGGCGAACTTCAACTGCTTCGTCGTACAAATGAGAGCATTGGTACAATTACCATTCACGTCCCACATGTCAAGTATAATCGTCTTCTTACAACTGAACTGCGACTGAGTTCCGTTAATCGTTACCCTGCCCATCACGGGCACTACACCATTCTTCTCCTACTCTTGTTCACATAGAACAGAATGTTGAAAGTACTTCTCATTTTTCTTAATCTTTTTAAATTTTGGCTGCAAGACTACTATTTTCATCCATAGCTATAAAAGGAATAAGAAACTGGTGGCGAAAAGGCGGTGAAAGGTGCCCTTTTCTGCCCCATTTCGCAGGGTTACTTTTCTCGTTTCCAAGTTCATAGATTGGGTTACGAATTAGAAGCCTAACTCCTTCATCAATCCTACCCAATTTGCTTTTTACCCAAATTTGAACTTCCTCCTTCTTCCCTATCTTACCTTTATTTCAGGTCGAAATGCTTTAATCTTCCAAAATCGTTTCCTTTTTCAAGCTTTTTTCGTATCTTTGCATATAAAGTGATGATAAATGAAGAGATTAATCGTATTTCTGGTTGCATCGGCCATTTCTTTGCCCACGACTTATTTGAACGCAAGAAAAAAGCCTGTTACGGTAATTATTACCGCAGGACAATCGAATACAGACGGAAGGGTAAACAATGATGATTTACCCTCGTACATAAAAGAAAATGGCTACAGCTATTGCAAATGGTCATACGGAAGCGACACTTTGTCTGGTGGCGGACGCTTCACACCATTCTGGCCAAGAGTATTTAAACAGGATAACACAAATAAGTGGGGATATGATGCCATAGTGTATTACCTGATTGAGAAGTCGTTACGCTCTGATTTCTATGTAATCAAGGAATCATTAGGAGGAACGGCAATAGATACCCATTGCTCCAGTAACAACGGGATGTACTGGAGTGCTGACAAAGGTTTCCTGGCTTCAACATCTGCTTCCGACAAAGGCGGAAAGTCATTATTGAAAGCATTCACTGAGAATATCGGTTCATGTATAGACAACGTGTTGTCGCATGAAAAGAATGGTTATCAGATAAAGGCTTTCTTATGGCATCAGGGGGAAAGCGACAAGAAAATGGCTGATAATTATTATGATAACCTGAAAGCTGTCGTCAGTTATGTTCGCGATTATCTCGTTGAGAAGACCGGTGATGAAAGATATCGGCATCTTCCATTCGTATGTGGCACGTTCTCAAGAGACAGTCGTGACAGAAGTGAGGCTATTGTATCTGCTCTTTACAAACTTGAAGCAGAGGATGAGAATTTTCATGTCGTGGATATAAGTGATGGAAGTTTACTATCCGACAGATTGCATTTTGATGCAAAGGGAGCAGAAAAGCTTGGGATGCGAATATTCAAAGAACTAATCAAGATGAAAGCTGTTAGCACAAGAAATAAAGAAGTTATTAACTTATTAAGGAATTCACAATAATTGTATGGAAGTAGTATACGAAGACAATCATATTATCATAGTAAACAAAAGGAGCGGAGAGATAGTTCAAGGGGATAAGACAGGCGATACTCCACTGAGTGAAATCGTTAAGGCTTACATAAAAGAAAAATACGGAAAGCCCGGAGCCGTCTTTCTTGGAGTCGTTCATCGCCTGGACAGACCTGTATGGGGATTAGTAGTGTTTGCCAAAACATCTAAAGCACTCTCCCGACTTAACACTATGTTTGCCAATGGAGATATTCACAAAACCTATTGGGCCATCACTAAGAATCGTCCTGCAAAGGATGAAGATGTCTTGATTAACTGGATGATTAGGAATGAAAAGTTAAACAAAAGCTTTATCTATTCCAAGAGCGTTCCTGAACATATTCCCGATGACCAGCAGTCATTTAAAGACAATAAGGGAAATGTTGTCAAGTTGGCAAAGCTGCACTATCAGTTAATAGGATCTTCGAAGAATTATCATTTATTGGAAATCGAATTGATGACAGGTAGGCATCATCAGATAAGATGTCAGTTAGCTGCAATCGGGTGTCCTATCAAAGGTGATTTGAAATATGGTGCAAGCCGAAGTAATCCCGATGGAAGCATCTCTCTCTTTGCACACAAGGTCGAGTTTGTCCATCCTGTATCGAAAACCTTTATCTCAGTAGAGGCTCCTTTACCAGATGATAATCTTTTCAGACTGTTAGCACCAGAGTAATTAATTCCGCTACTCTTTGCCGAAAGTTTGTTAAAAAACAAAACTTCAAAGAAAAAAACAAACATTATTGTATTTATTATTCAAATAATATACTTATTTTTGCAAAAATCATTACCATATAAATATGCAATCTATGAATTTATTACTTATGGGACTTGGCACTCAAGAAATCTTTATCATTGCTCTGATTATACTGGTTCTATTTGGAGGAAAGAAAATCCCAGAACTCATGAAAGGATTAGGTAAAGGTATTAAGAGCTTCAAAGACGGAATGAAGGAAATCGAAGACGACAAGGAGAAATGACGGACGAATCCACATTCTGGGATCATCTTGATGAACTTAGGGCCTGCATCATCAAGGCTATTGCTGTTACAATCGTATTTGCTGTGATAGCATTCTGTTTCAAGACGCAACTCTTTGACATTGTTTTAGCACCCCGGTCAAGCGACTTTGTCACATACAGACTACTCAAAGTAGGTGATTTCAAGGTGAATCTGATGAATATTGGACTGACAGAGCAATTCATGGTGCACATGAAAACCGCAGCATACGCTGGTCTTCTGATTGCTTCGCCTTATATCATATATGTCTTCTTTCATTTTGTCTCTCCTGCTCTATATGAGAACGAACGTCGTTATTCATTAGTGGGAATAAGTAGTGGCTACCTGATGTTCTTGATGGGAACCGTCTTAAACTATTACCTCATCTTTCCACTGACCGTCCGCTTCTTAGGAACATATCAAGTAAGTCCTGATGTAAGTAACATGCTAACCCTACAATCCTACATCGACACGTTGATTATGATGTCACTTGTCATGGGAATTGTCTTTGAGATACCTGTTGTCAGTTGGATGCTTGCCAGAATGGGACTGCTTCATGAAAAGACAATGCGTACATACTGGCGGCACGCTTTAGTTGTCATTCTCGTTATTTCAGCTATTATCACGCCAACGACTGACGCGTTTACCCTTTTTATCGTAGCCCTTCCTATATGGCTATTATATGAGATAAGTATATTTATCGTTTGGAAAACTGAAAAAAAATAACACAATAAAATGCTACGTAAAACCCGAACTATTCTTGCCACAGTGTTCTTCATTTGTATAACACTGCTATTTCTTGACTTCACAGGAGAACTGCATCATTGGTTTGGATGGATGGCTAAAATCCAGTTCCTGCCTGCTCTGTTGGCCCTTAATGTCATCGTGCTGATATTGCTAATAGCATTAACACTCGTCTTTGGACGAATCTATTGCTCTATCATTTGTCCGTTAGGAGTCTTCCAAGATGCTATTGCATGGATTCACAACAAGCGAAAGAAGAACAGATACAGTTATTCTAAAGGTCATTCGCTTGTCCGTTACATCTTTTTAGCCATAATGGTGTTAGCCTTTTTTGCTGGAGTCAACGTCATTGTTGAACTGTTAGCACCCTATAGTGCATACGGACGCATGGCATCAGCAATCATGCAACCGATTTATATATTCGGTAATAATATCTTGGCTTCAATGGCTGAAAAGGCGGACAGCTACGCCTTTTACCATGCTGACCTATGGTTTAAAAGCCTTCCCGTATTAATAGTTGCAGTCATTACTTTTATTATTCTCTTTGTTTTAGCATGGAGAAATGGACGTACCTATTGCAATACGATTTGCCCAGTGGGAACAGTATTAAGTTTTATTTCCCGATTCTCATGGATGAAAGTCTATTTTGACGATTCTAAATGCAAGAACTGTTCTAAATGCTCCAAAAACTGTAAGGCTTCATGTATTGATTACCAAAGCCATACAGTGGACTATTCACGATGTGTCGTATGCGGTAACTGCATCAATAATTGTAAGTTTGGAGCTTTGAAGTACGGACATCCGGCTGCTAAAAGCGATAACAAACAATCTACAGATACTCAGGGCAATAACACTGACACCAGTAAGCGTGCTTTTCTGTTAACATCGGTTGCCCTTTCAACTGCTGCCCTGGCACAGGAAGGGAAAAAGGTTGACGGAGGACTTGCTGTGATACAAGACAAAGTGGCACCAAAGCGCCAGACTCCTATTACACCTCCAGGATCATTAAGCATGGCGAACTTTACAAAACGCTGTACTGCATGCCAACTCTGCATAACAGAGTGTCCCAATGGCGTTCTTCGACCCTCCTCTGATCTTAATCATTTCATGCAACCAACCGTTTCATACGAAAGAGGATATTGCCGTCCAGAATGTACACGTTGTTCAGAAGTATGTCCCACCGGTGCCATTAACCTGCTAACAAAGGCTGATAAATCTGCAACACAAATTGGACATGCGGTCTGGATTGAGAAGAATTGCATCCCATTAACAGACGGATGGGAATGTGGAAACTGTGCACGCCACTGTCCTGCAGGTGCCATAGAAATGGTGCCATCCGACCCGGACGATGAATCATCCCCATTAGTGCCGGCTGTCAATGAAACAAGATGTATAGGCTGCGGAGCCTGTGAGAATCTCTGTCCTGCACGTCCATTCTCAGCAATTCATGTTGAAGGTCATGAAGTTCATCATCATATTTAATCACCATTAACCAGAACAACGATAATCATGGACAATAAAAATATAACTCGGCGTAACTTCCTTAAGATATTAGGTGCTGGTACAGTTGCCTCCACAGGTATGCTGATTGGATGTAAAACCAAGAATGAACAAAAAATAGAAGAAGAGTACAAGAAACAAGTTGAACCTTCGAAAGGGAAAATGACACATCGGCAGAATCCTAAGAACAAGGACGATGTTTCGCTATTAGGTTTTGGAATGATGCGCCTTCCGACGAAAACAGTTAAAGTAAACGGAGAGGATAAAGAAGATATTGACCAGGAACAAGTTAACAGACTGGTAGACTATGCTATAGAGTACGGTGTAAATTACTTCGACACATCCCCTGCCTACTGTCAGGGGAAGTCAGAAAAAGCGACAGGGGATGCGTTACATAAATATCCCCGTAACTCTTATTATGTAGCAACTAAACTCTCGAATTTTAATGAGAGTACTTGGTCTCGCGAAGAGTCTATCAAAATGTATCATAACTCCATGAAGGAACTGCAGGTCGACTATATCGACTATTACCTACTACATGGTATAGGAATGGGCGGAATGGAATCCCTGAACAAACGATATATTGAGAACGGAGTGCTGGACTATCTGTTAGAAGAGAGGAAGGCGGGACGCATCCGCAACTTAGGATTCTCCTATCATGGCGACATTGCCGTCTTCGATTATCTTTTAGAGAATAATTATAAATACCAGTGGGACTTTGTACAGATAGAACTCAATTATCTTGACTGGGAATATGCGAATGAGATAAACGACAGAAATACTGATGCCCGGTATCTCTATGCTGAATTAGAAAAGTATGGAATCCCTGCGGTAATAATGGAACCTTTATTAGGTGGAAGATTAGCCAACCTTCCACAGTATCTTGTAACGGAACTGAAGCGAAAGGCTCCTTCAAAGAGTGTTGCCTCATGGGCATTCCGCTATGCTGGCACGCCTGGACTTGTATTAACTGTGCTAAGTGGTATGACTTATATGGAGCATTTGAAGGATAATCTGCTGACCTATTGCCCATTAGAGCCATTCACTGAAGAAGAGATGCGATTCCTTGACGATGAGATTGCAAGAAAGATCGTGGGCGTTGAGACCATTCCATGCAACGATTGTAAATATTGTATGCCCTGTCCATACGGAATAGACATCCCCGGTATATTTGTACATTACAACAAATGTAAGAATGAAGGACGTCTGCCGAATGACTCTATGGACGCCAATTATGCCAAATACAGACGGGAGTATCTTATTGGTTTAGACAGAAGCGTACCCAAAATGCGCCAGGCAGACCATTGCATTGGCTGTGGACAATGCGAACCACATTGCCCGCAAAACATCAGAATCCCCCGTGAATTACAGAAGATATCCGAGTTTGTCGAAAGATTAAAACGAGGTGAAGAATAAAAAAATGGAGTTGCTTTTCTACTTTCAATCCAGAAAAAGCAACTCCATTTACTTAATTAGAACTGTTCAAGAACTTCAATCCTCTTTTGTGTGTCAGGATGGGTGCTGAACAATGAATTAATAAAGGACATCACGTTCTTAGCTGCAAAGGCTGGTCGTATAATGAATAGTTGTGCGACATCTTCCCTATTCGTTCCTCCAAGACCTGGATTCGCAGAGATTTTACGCAGAGCCGAGGCCAAAGCCATAGGATTACCGCACAACTCTGCTCCGCCAGCATCTGCCATATACTCACGTCTTCGTGAAATAGCGAAACGAGTAATGAGTGTAAAGACATAGGCTATAAAACTGCAGACGATGCCTATCACCAGTATAACGATAATGGACAGGCCGTTTCCACGTCCATCCCTATCATCATCCCGGTATCTTCCGAACACCATCACATTATTCATAGACCTCACGACCATACTCATGATGGCTGAAACTATGCCAACAAATATAATACTTGTGATGAGCAGACGGGTATCCCTGTTTCTGATATGTGTCAGTTCATGCCCTATCACTCCAGCCAACTCCTCATCATTCAGCCGGTCTGCTAATCCTGTTGTGACCGTCACGGTATAGCTCTTTTTATCAATACCGCTGGCAAAAGCATTCAGCTGCGGGTCGTCAACGACATTGATCTGTGGCATATCCATGTTGCAAGTCATACAAAGATTCTCCACAATATTATAAATACGAGGATTCTCCTTGCGAGTCAAAGGACGTGCACCGACAGCATTACGAACCATACTGGTGTTAGCAAAATAAGCAATGGCAAACCAAATCGAAACACCGATGATCACCCAAGGTATCGTCGATATGAAGTTGCGGTTTACTTCTTCAATCGAAAGTGTGTTGACAAACTCACCATACTGGTCATAGTAGCCATTCCCGAAAAAATTCAAGAGTGCAAGAAACACCCAGACCATCACCAAGATGATAACAGGAAACAATAGCAATAACAACACACTATACAAGTTGTTACGCCGGATCTGTGTCTGGATTCCTACGTATTTCATTCTTAGAAGTTGATTTCAGGTGCCTTATCGAGGTTTACACGCTCATCCTTTGTCACTTCAAACATCGGCTCTTTGTGGAAGCCGAACATGCCTGCGAAGATGTTTGACGGGAATGTCTGGACGGCATTGTTCAACTCACGAGTAGCTGTGTTGAAGTAACGTCTGACAGCAGCAAGCTTATTTTCGATGTCTGCAATCTCTGTCTGTAACTGAAGGAAATTCTGATTGGCTTTTAAGTCAGGATAAGCCTCTAATGAGACTCTCAGTCCCTGCAATGCACTCGTCAGTGCATTTTCGGCTTGAATCTTCTCATTGATACCTGTTGCATTCATAGCGGCAGCCCTCGCTTCAGTAACTCTTGTAAGCACCTCTTTCTCATGAGCAGCATATCCCTTTACGGTGGCAACCAACTGTTGTACTAAATCGTGACGCTGTTTCAGCTGAACATCAATGTTAGCAAACGCATTCTCACGGTTATTTCTTAATTTCACCAGGTTGTTGTAGATGCCAACACCCCATAAGCCAAGCAGTACGACGACTGCAATAATGATAATTAATGTCATAGTCTTTAAGTTTTACAAAGATTAATTCAGTACAAAGATAATGAAAAGTTAGTAATCTCTGAAATAATTAAGATTAATTTTGATATTATGCAGATTTATTTGTAACTTTGCAAACGATTAAAGCATAATATTAATAACGTTATATTTTTATGTATTCTACTTTATTTGTTACCGTTTTACTGACGGCCGTTGTCTTGGTAGTAGCTGCTTATGCCATTGCTAAGCTGATTGGTCCCCGTTCGTACAACCCAGTAAAAGGTGAACCTTACGAGAGTGGTATTCCTACCCGTGGCTCCTCTTGGCTGCCCGTGTCAATAGGATTCTACCTCTTTGCCATCCTTTTCCTGATGTTCGACATTGAGACCGTATTTCTCTATCCTTGGGCGGTTGTCGTTAAGCAGTTCGGTCCGATGGCACTCGTCAGCATTGGGTTCTTCCTGCTTGTTCTAGTTTTTGGCCTTGCCTATGCATGGCGGAAAGGAGCATTGGAATGGAAGTAAGAAAACCGCACATCAAGAGTATTCCTTATGACGAGTTTAAGGATAACGCCTCTCTGGAGAAGATCGTAGACGAACTTCACGAAGGAGGTGTCAACGTAGTAGTGGGAGCGCTCGACCAAGTCATCAACTGGGGACGCTCGAACTCTCTCTGGTCGCTCACTTTTGCCACGTCGTGCTGTGGTATTGAGTTCATGGCGTGCGGTTGTGCCCGTTATGACTTTGCCCGTTTCGGCTTTGAAGTGACGCGTAACTCTCCCCGTCAGGCAGACCTCATCATGTGTGCCGGTACTATCACGCACAAGATGGCTCCTGCACTGAAGCGTCTTTACGACCAGATGGCCGAACCGAAGTATGTGGTTGCCGTGGGCGGATGCGCCATCAGCGGCGGACCATTCAAGTCGAGCTATCATGTGGTGAAAGGTATTGAGGAAATCGTGCCGGTCGACGTGTTCATCCCTGGCTGTCCACCGCGCCCTGAAGCTATTCTTTATGGAATGATGCAGCTCCAGCGCAAGGTGAAGATAGAGAAATTCTTCGGTGGTGCTAACCATAAGCAGACGAAAGAAGAGCGCGAAATGGGCGTCTCTAACGAGGAGCTCACATTCCGTGAGAAGCTTGGCGACCACAAGCGTGAGACCATAGTCGTCACCGACGTGCCCGAGGAATTTGTGAAAGAATTAACCCCTGAAAAGCCGGTTGTACCGGAAGTTTCGACTAAAAAGAAGGAGGAGAACGCATGAAACTGGAATTTCTGACATTCGATTTCGAAAAATTTGCCGCTGAGATGGCAAATCTGAAAGACAAGAAAGGCTTTGATTATCTTGTCACCATCGTCGGAGAAGACTTCGGTGCAGACGAGGGGCTCGGCTGTATTTATATCCTGGAGAACACAAACACTCATGAGCGCTGCTCGGTGAAGATGATGGCAAAAGTGGTCGATGGCAAGAGCGTTATCCCCTCAGTCATCAACATCTGGCGTGTTGCCGACCTCCTGGAGCGCGAGGTATTCGACTTCTATGGAATCCTCTTCCTTGGTCATCCCGACATGCGCCGTCTTTTCTTGCGCAACGACTTCAAGGGACATCCTTTCCGTAAGGACTGGAAAGGCGACGACAAGTATTCACTTGAGGAAGATGTAGAGCCCGACTACGGATTGCAATACGAAATCAACCAAAACGGAAAGCTCGTTGTCAAGAAGAATGCTCTTTTCGGCGACGACGACTATGTCATCAATATCGGACCGCAACACCCTGCTACCCACGGTGTGCTCCGCTTACAGACAGTGCTTGACGGTGAGACCGTGAAGCGCATCTATCCCCACCTCGGCTATATCCATCGTGGCATAGAGAAGATGTGGGAGTCGATGACTTATCCTCAGACACTTGCATTGACCGACCGTTTGAACTACCTCGGCGCCATGCAACACCGCCACGCTTTGGTGGGGGTCATCGAGGAAGGCATGGGAATAGAACTGACAGACCGTATCAAGTACATCCGTACCATCATGGACGAGCTGCAGCGTCTTGACTCTCACCTACTCTATACTTCATGCTGCGCTCAGGACCTCGGTGCCTTGACAGCTTTCCTTTATGGAATGCGCGACCGTGAGCACGTGCTCAACGTGATGGAAGAGACAACTGGCGGACGCCTGATACAGAACTACTACCGCATCGGCGGCTTGCAGGACGACATCGATCCCAACTTCGTGAAGAACTGCAAAGACCTGGTGAAGTATCTGCGCCCGATGATTCAGGAGTATATGGACGTATTCGGCGACAACGTCATCACTCACAACCGCTTCGAACAGTGTGGTCCGATGAGTCTTGAGGACTGCATCAACTATGCGGTGACAGGTCCTGCCGGACGTGCCTCCGGGTGGAAGAACGATGTGCGTAAGAACCATCCATACGATATGTACGATAAGGTGGAATGGGAACAGTGCACACTTACCGGCTGTGACTCCATGGATCGTTACCTCGTACACATTAACGAGATGTACCAGAGCTTGAACATCATCGACCAGCTCATCGATAACATCCCCGAAGGTGACTTCTATGTTAAGCAGAAGCCTATCATCAAAGTTCCCGAAGGACAATGGTACTTCTCTGTTGAAGGTGTGGCAGGTGAGTTCGGTGTCTATCTTGACTCTCGTGGTGACAAGAGTCCTTATCGCATGAAGATGCGTCCTATGGGACTCTCGCTTGTTGGTGCTTTCGATCCGATGTTACGTGGCCAGAAGATAGCCGACCTGATTGCTACCTGTGCCGCCATCGACGTGGTGATTCCCGATATCGACAGATAGTATAAGTAAAATGAAAAGAATACCGAGTGTCATTGTTGAGACATCTCTCAATGCTTTACCTCGGGTTCTCATATTTATATAAGTAAACTACATTATGTTTGATTTTTCTATAATAACACAATGGTTCGACGGTCTTCTCCGAAACACACTGGGTCTCGGTGATTTCTGGACGATCCTCATTGAGTGCGTGATCGTGGGTGTCATCATCCTGACGGCTTATGCCCTACTGGCCATTGCACTGATATTTATGGAGCGCAAGGTCTGCGCCTACTTCCAGTGCCGTCTCGGCCCGATGCGCGTAGGACCTTGGGGAATCTTCCAGGTGTTTGCCGATGTGGTGAAGATGCTCATCAAGGAGATTTTCTTCGTTGACAAGGCCGACAAGTTCCTCTACGCCGTGGCTCCATTCCTGGTGATTGTCGCTTCGGTCGGTACGTTCTCGTTCCTCCCCTGGAACAAAGGTGCCGTGATTCTTGACTTCAATGTTGGTCTGTTCCTTATCACTGCCATCTCGTCGATTGGTGTGCTGGGCGTGTTCCTCGCCGGTTGGGGTAGTAACAACAAGTACTCTGTGGTTTCTGCCATGCGTGCAGCTGTGCAGATGATTTCCTATGAAATGTCGCTTTGCCTTTGTCTCATCACTGCTGTTATCCTCACCGGTTCGATGCAGGTCAGCAGTATTGTTGACTATCAGACCGGTCCTTGGAACTGGCTCATCATCAAAGGTCATATTCCTGCCATCATCGCCTTCATCGTGTTCCTTATTGCAGGAAATGCAGAGGCCAATCGTGGCCCGTTCGACATGGCTGAGGCTGAGAGTGAGCTTACCGCCGGTCATCACACCGAGTATAGCGGAATGGGATTCGGCTTCTTCTACCTTGCAGAATTCCTGAACCTCTTCATCATTTCCGGTATTGCTACGACAGTGTTCCTCGGTGGATGGGCTCCTGTGAACATTGGCATCGAAGCATTCGACAACATCATGAACTATATCCCGGGCATCGTTTGGTTCTTGGGTAAGACATTTGCTGTTGTCTGGCTGCTAATGTGGGTTAAGTGGACATTCCCACGTCTGCGTATCGACCAGATTCTGAAACTCGAGTGGAAGTATCTGATGCCTCTGTCACTCATCAACCTCGTGCTGATGACTGTAGTAGTTGCACTGGGTCTATATATTAAATAGGTATAAACAATGGAACAGAATAATTCATATTTTGGCGAACTCGGACATGCAATGAAGACCTTGGCCGTCGGCATGAAGACCACCTGGAAGGAATTCTTCAAGGACTTCTTCACCAACAAGTCAACAGAACAGTATCCCGAGAACCGCAAAACGACACTGCACATTTCAAAGCGTCATCGTGGACGTCTGGTTTTCAAACGTAACGAAGACGGCAGCTTCAAGTGCACTGCTTGTACATTGTGCGAGAAAGCATGTCCCAATGGCACCATCAAGATCACATCTGAGATGCGGGAGGATCCCGAGACTGGGAAGAAGAAGCGTTTCCTGGTTGACTATCAGTACGACTTAGGTGATTGTATGTTCTGCCAGTTGTGTACAAACGCATGCAATTTCGACGCAATAGAGTTTACAAACGATTTTGAAAACGCTGTATTTGACCGTAACGCGCTCGTTCTCCATCTTGACAAGGAAGAATACCAGGGTGGTTCACTTCCGGGACTCATCGATGGCGGTGCAGACCTGACAATCGGCAAATTCAACACCAAAACGAAATAAGTAAAGGAATATGGCAAATTTAGTAATGTTTTGCATCTTGGCTGTTGTCATCATAGGATCAGCCATCATGTGCGTAACTACAAAGAGAATTATGCGAGCTGCTACATTCCTGCTCTTTGTTCTCTTTGGTGTGGCAGGTATTTATTTCCTGCTTGACTATACCTTCCTTGGAGCCGCTCAGATTTCCATCTATGCTGGTGGTATCACGATGATGTACATCTTCGCCATTCAGCTCGTTTCTAAGCGTACCCTTCAGGGAATAGAGGAACACGTCAAAGGTAATCGTGTTTTGGGTGGAGCCTTGATAACACTCATTGGCTTTGCCACTGTAGTGGTAATATTTTTCAAAAATCAGTTATTTGACCGTATGGCAACGATGACAGAGATTCCCGAGGTTCCCATGGAGACCATCGGTACGGCTCTGCTTGGCTCTGAGAAATACCAGTATGTGCTCCCCTTCGAGTTCATCTCTGTATTCTTACTTGCCTGTATCATCGGTGGCATTATGATCGCAAGAAAGGAGGATAAGCAATGATTCCCGTAGAGTGTTATTTTCTGCTGAGCACCATTTTGTTCTTTATTGGTTTCTTCGGCTTTATTACCCGTCGCAACCTTATTGCGATGCTTATCTCCGTTGAGCTCGTCCTCAATGCGGTGGACATGAACTTTGCCGTGTTCAACCGTTTCCTCTTCCCCGGGCAGTTCGAAGGCTTCTTCTTCACCTTATTCTCCATAGGTGTGAGTGCTGCCGAGAGTGCCGTTGCTATTGCAATTATCATCAATGTTTACCGTAAGTTCCACAGTGATCAGGTGAACAGTATTGAAAATATGAAGTGGTAATTCCTTTGACTGATTAAACAAAAGATTAAAGATTAAGGATTATGTATGAATATTCATTTTTGATACTTCTTCTCCCATTACTGACATTCATCGTGTTAGGACTTGCGGGAATGAAGATGTCACATAAGACGGCAGGATTAATCGGAACCTGTTCTTTGGGCGTGGTTACCATCCTCAGCTATCTCACTGCATTCGAGTATTTCTCTGCCGACCGTGTGAATGGTATTTACCAGACTATCGTACCTTATAACTTCACATGGCTACCATTAGGCAACCTGCATTTCGACCTTGGTATCCTGCTCGACCCGATCAGCGTGGTGATGCTTATCGTCATCTCGACGGTATCGTTTATGGTACACATCTACTCGTTCGGCTATATGCACGGAGAAAAGGGATTCCAGCGTTACTACGCATTCCTCTCTCTCTTCAGCATGTCTATGCTTGGACTGGTACTTGCAACGAATATTTTCCAGATGTATATGTTCTGGGAGCTCGTGGGCGTTAGTTCTTACTTGCTCATCGGTTTCTTCTATCCGTTGCATGCGGCCGTCGCTGCTTCGAAGAAAGCATTTATCGTGACCCGTTTTGCCGATATGTTCTTCCTCATCGGTATCTTGATCTTCGGCTTTTACACGGAGTCATTCAGCTTCTCCTTCGTACCGGAAATTGTTATGGGTGCCGGCACTACTCCATTTATTGCCGGAAGTGCTGCCAAGGCCGCTACAGCCGGTGCATTCATCCTTCCTACCGCATTGGTATTGATGTTCATCGGAGGTGCCGGTAAATCAGCAATGTTCCCGTTGCACATCTGGTTGCCCGATGCAATGGAAGGCCCGACACCTGTTTCTGCATTGATTCATGCCGCTACGATGGTTGTTGCCGGTGTGTTCCAGGTGGCTCGTATGTTCCCTCTCTGGATTGAATATGCACCTCAGGCAATGTCGGTTATCGTATGGGTAGGCGTATTTACCGCCTTCTATGCTGCAGCTGTAGCATGTGCACAGACAGATATCAAGCGTGTGCTTGCCTTCTCAACCATCTCTCAGATTGCATTCATGATGGTTGCCTTAGGCGTATGCCTGCCAGGACATCATGGTGAGTTGTTCGACAACCATGCACAACTTGGTTACATGGCAGGAATGTTCCACCTGTTCACTCACGCTATGTTCAAGGCGTGCCTGTTCCTGGGTGCCGGTTGTATCATTCACGCCGTCCATTCTAACGAGATGGCTCTGATGGGTGGCTTGCGGAAGTACATGCCCATCACCAATGCGACCTTCCTGATCAGCTGTCTTGCCATCGCAGGTATTCCGTTCTTCTCTGGCTTCAGCTCGAAGGATGAGATCATCACCGCATGCTTTGCCTACAGCCCCGTTGTCGGTTGGATCATGACAGGCATAGCAGCAATGACAGCATTCTATATGTTCCGCCTGTACTACGGTATCTTCTGGGGTACAGAGAACGTGGAAGCTCACGAGCATCACACACCGCACGAGGCACCGTTGTCAATGACGATACCTCTGATTGTTCTCTCTCTGATTACTGTTGGCGTCGGTGTTTATTCAACATTGGCAGGCTTCCTCGGTTGGGGTGGCAGCTTCGGTAGTTTCGTTTCTGCTAACGGTCAGGATTACACCATCCATTTCGACACGCAGATTGCAGCAACAAGTACTATTATTGCAATATTAAGTATCTGTCTCGCCACCTATATATATAAAGGTGAGAGTCAGCCGATCGCAGATCGTCTTTACAAGACCTTCCCGAAACTCTGGCGTGCTGCCTACAAGCGTTTCTATCAGGACGAGATCTGGCAGTTTGTCACTCATAAGATCATCTTCCGTTGCGTGTCAATGCCTATCGCCTGGTTCGACCGTCGTGTCATCGATGGTACATTCAACTTCCTTGCATGGGGTACCCACGAAGCTGGTGAAAGCATCCGGCCTTGGCAGAGTGGCGATGTACGCCAGTATGCCGTATGGTTCCTTACCGGCACAGTTGCATTAACATTAATATTACTTTGCCTATAATTAAGAAGAGAATATGAATATACTCACTTTATTTGTAGTTATCCCCGTATTGATGTTGCTGGGCCTGTGGCTGAGCAAGAATCTAAGTCAAGTACGTGGTGTGATGGTTGCCGGTGCTTCATGTCTGCTGGTACTATCTATTTGGCTGACTATTTATTTCGTTCAGCAACGTGCTGCCGGTAATACAGATGTCATGCTTTTACAAGACAGCATTCCTTGGTTCAGACCTTTGAATATTGCCTATGCAGTAGGTGTCGATGGTATTTCTGTTGTAATGCTCTTACTTTCAAGTATCATCGTGTTCACCGGAACATTCGCATCATGGCAGCTCAAGCCGCTCACTAAAGAATATTTCCTCTGGTTCACACTTCTGTCAACAGGAGTATTCGGATTCTTCATCTCCATCGACCTCTTCACCATGTTCATGTTCTATGAGGTTGCGCTGATCCCGATGTACTTGCTCATCGGTGTCTGGGGAAGCGGTGCCAAGGAGTATTCAGCCATGAAGCTCACGCTGATGCTGATGGGAGGATCTGCCCTGCTGATTATCGGAATCCTCGGCATCTATTTCTTCAGTGGTGCGACAACCATGAACATTCTCGAGATAGCTGCCCTTCATAACATTCCCGTGGCCATCCAGAAGGTATTCTTCCCGTTTGTCTTCATTGGCTTCGGCGTTCTTGGTGCCATGTTCCCGTTCCACACATGGTCTCCCGACGGTCATGCTTCCGCCCCGACAGCTGTGTCAATGCTGCATGCTGGTGTGCTGATGAAACTTGGAGGTTACGGATGTTTCCGCATTGCTATGTATCTGTTGCCAGAGGCTGCTCAGGAACTTGCATGGATATTCCTCATCCTGACAACCATCTCTGTCGTCTATGGTGCATTAAGTGCTTGTGTACAGACCGACCTGAAGTACATCAACGCTTACTCTTCCGTCTCCCACTGCGGACTCGTTCTCTTTGCCATATTGATGACGACGAAGAACGCTTGTTCCGGTGCCATCCTGCAGATGCTTTCTCACGGTTTGATGACAGCCCTCTTCTTTGCCCTCATCGGTATGATTTACGGCCGTACTCACACACGTGACGTTCGTAAGCTGGGTGGACTCATGAAGATCATGCCTTTCCTTGCCGTCGGTTACCTCATCGCAGGTCTTGCCAACCTTGGATTGCCTGGCTTCTCTGGATTCACGGCAGAAATGACAATCTTTGTCGGTTCGTTCGAGAATGCCGACACCTTCCGTCGTGTTTGTACCATCATAGCATGTACATCAATCGTCGTCACAGCTGTCTACATCTTGCGTGTGGCTGGTAAGATCCTGATGGGCAAGGTGGCAGATCCTCATTACGAACTGCTTACCGATGCCACATGGGACGAGCGCGTCGCAGTTGCCTGCCTCATCTTCTGTGTAGCCGGACTGGGACTCACCCCGTTCTTCTTCAAGCCGATTATTGATGATGCTATCGTTCCGATTCTCAATGTAATAACAATGTAATTGATTAAGAATATGAATTACGGACAATTTCTAAATATGATTCCAGAGGCAACATTGGTTGCCATCCTGATCATCCTTTTCATTGCAGATTTTGCATTGAGCAACAATGAGAAGAAGCTTCCCATACTGCGTTATCTGGGAATCTCACTGATGGTATTGCAGATAATACCTTGTTTGATGACAGGTCCGTCGACTGCTTTTGACGGTCTGTATTTCACAACAGGTGCTGTGAGTGCAATGAAAGTCATTCTTACTGGTGGAACAGCCATCGTCCTTATCATGGCTCAGCCGTGGCTGGAAAAGAACAAGCTATATGCAGGTGAATTCTACATGCTTGTCGTTTCCACGCTGCTGGGTATGTACACGATGATGTCCAGCGGCCACTTCCTGATGTTCTTCCTCGGTCTTGAGATGGCAAGCGTTCCAATGGCGTGCCTTGTCGCTATGGACAAATGGAAGAAGGAGTCGGCAGAGGCTGGTGCCAAATACATCATCACGGCTACATTCTCCAGTGCCATCATGCTCTATGGTATCTCCTTTATCTACGGAGCAACGGGCACACTCTATTTCAACGATGTGGCTGCACAGCTCACCACTTCTACGATGACGATTGCCGGACTGGTGTTCTTCTTCAGTGGCCTGGGATTCAAGCTTTCGCTCGTACCATTCCACTTCTGGACAGCCGACACCTATCAGGGAGCTCCCACAGTCGTTACCGGATACTTAAGCGTCGTTTCTAAGGGTGCAGCCGCTTTTGCACTCTATGCAATCCTCATCAAGGTATTTGCTCCGATGCTTCACTACTGGCAGTACCTGCTCTTCATTGTCATCGTACTCTCTATCACCGTTGCCAACCTGTTTGCCATCCGTCAGCACGAGCTGAAGCGATTCATGGCGTTCAGTTCTATCTCACAGGCAGGTTATATCATGCTTGCCGTTGTGGGTAACTCTGCTATGGGCGTGACAGCACTGATGTTCTACACATTGGTATATGTCGTTGCCAACCTGGCAGTCTTTGCCGTCATCAACGTGATTGAGCAGAAGAATGGCGGTGTAACCGAAATGGATGCCTACAATGGACTCTATGAGACCAATCCGAAGCTGTCGTTCCTCATGACACTGGCATTGTTCTCACTCGCCGGCATTCCTCCTTTCGCCGGAATGTTCAGCAAGTTCTTTGTATTCATGGCAGCCGTAAACGGTCACACACTCGACAACCCTGTCGGTGTATGGGCTTATGTTGTCGTATTCATCGCATTGATCAACACCGTAGTGTCCCTCTACTACTATCTGTTGATTGTGAAAGCAATGTATATCAAGAAGAGCGACAAGCCTATCCCCGCATTTGAGAGTGACGACAGCACAAAACTGGCTCTGGCAATCTGTACAGCCGGAGTAGTCCTGTTCGGAATATGCTCATGCGTTTACAGCTGGCTGAGTTCATCAAGTATTGGTGCTCTCCTGTAAGCATTGAATAACACCAAAAAGAGGGTGTGTCAGAGTGACACATCCTCTTTTTTCTATGCTATAGAATATTATAATTAATTTCGCCAGACACCGCCCTCACGGTTGATGTCGTAGGCTCATGAGACAGTAAGCCACTCGACCGCACGAAAGACGCTATCCCCCCTCATATTCTAATCTCCTAAGAACGGCAACCTTTCAATGAAATCTTCGCCGCATGTGAAGCAATCCAGCTGCATGTCCTCGGCCTTCACGATGTCTGGAATCTTTTTCTTGTACTTTGAGAATGTCCTGCCGTCCTCGATCTCTTCGCGACGTGCCTTGCTGATACGTACAAACTCCTCTTCGCGCTCTATCCCAAGATAACGGCGTCCCAAGAGGTTGGCAGCTATACCCGTCGTACTGCTTCCGGCAAAAGGGTCCAATATCCAAGCGCCCGGCTTCGTCGATGCCATGATGATGCGCGAGAGTACGCTTAGCGGTTTTTGTGTCGGATGTTTCCTGCAAGTTTTCTCCCACGGAGCAATAGCCGGCAGTCGCCATACATCGGTCATCTGCTTGTCGTCGTTGATGTGCTTCATCAGCTCGTAGTTGTAATAATGAGCCACTTTTTCCTTCTTCCTCGCCCAGATGATGAACTCGGTTGAATATGTGAAGTAACGGCACGAGATATTTGGTGGAGGATTGGTTTTCGCCCACGTAATGACATTAAGAATCTTATACCCTAACTGTGTCAGACAATTGGCAACCGAGAAGATGTTGTGATATGTCCCGCTTATCCAAATCGTACCATTATCCTTCAGCTTATCACGGCAATACGAAAGCCACGTCAGGTTGAAGAAGTTGATTTTATCCTGTGACATACTCTTGTCCCAGTCGCCCTTATCCACGCATACCACCTTTCCGCTCTGAACACTGATGCCTCCGCTTGAAAGAAAATAAGGCGGGTCGGCAAATATCATGTCGAACTGGAACTTGAATTTCGGCAGCAGTTCAAACGTATCGCCACAAATCAAGTTGAAATCGTGGTTGGGAGATTTGTAATAGGCACTCAACATTATTTCAGACTCTCAATGAATGAACTGATATTTGTGAGGTTATACACGCTGGGGATAGTATTGTAAGCCTCTTCGAGTTTATTACGTGCTGATTTCCAACCTATGCCATCAGTAATCCAAACAAACTCATATCCGCTGACAGAATTCACCTTTGGAGCCAATTCTGTATAAGCTCTGGCCACCTCGTTCAGTTTCGAGCCTCCACCACTATAAAAGTTCACCTCAATGAGATATCTTTTGGAAGACGTTTCTATGAAGAAATCAAAACGCTTTTCATCAGTGCCAAGTACAGACAAGTTTGGGAACTCAGAAGAATACACTTCTTGACGAAAAGAAATGCCAGCATCTCTAAATAATTTAGCTACTGTGTTTTCCATAATATGCCCACTACGATTCTTACGTGCATTAGTGTCAAGACCTGTCTCGATGCCGAAAACATAATCTACGAGATTCTTGATACGACGTGATTGGAAAATCTCTGCCAAACCTGTTCCTAAAAGAAACTCTATTACTTTTACATTTGAATTGAAATAACTTTTCAATAACACCACGTTACCATTATTGTCAACAACAGGTTTCTTTCCTTCATCCCTAACGGCTATTAAGATTCCAAGTACCTCAAATACTTTTGGATCTCGCTGCCATATTTCATTGACACCTTTTGTCAAGTCTTCTTTGCCTATTAGGTAGTTGAGTGTGTTTAGGCTCATTTCAACTTCAGCAACATTGGAGGAAATTTTATCGAAGTCACAGAAGAAATCGAGTGTCTGGTTGGTCTCTTGAAGTTGAGACATAAATAGATTGAAGTCCTTATTCATAGTTTTTAATCAAAAGTTCGGTTAGTTTTCCACGTTTGGTGGGATTGGCGTTGATAGCACGCGAGGCATAGACACGATGAATGTGGAAGTCGGCGTAGATGTCTTCAAAGAATGTGTCTTCTGGATTCTTTGCAGAGCAATCTGCATTACTGAGCATCCATCTTACGTTTGTGCGTTCGTTGATGCGAACACAAAAATTTCGTAGGCGTATTTGTTCATCGTCATTGAAATCTTCTTTGGCGTATGAATTGAAACTCGATGTGGCATTCAGTGGACGATAGGGAGGATCGAAATAGACGAAATTCAATCCATCGCCCATTTCATCTATCGTTCGTTCAAAGTCACCGTTGAGTATCGTTACATTAGATCGATTCAATGCTTCGCTATCAGCCTTAATGGTCTCAGAATTGCAAATCGTTGGATGCAAGTAACGCCCAAATGGCACATTGAATTTGCCTTTTGCATTCACGCGATAAAGACCGTTGAAACATGTGCGGTTCAGAAATATAAGGTATTTTGTACGGTCAACATCATCAAGCGCTGAATCATTGAAGATGGTTCTTACATTGAGAAAATACTCCTTCTTGGCTTCTTCGTCAGGAAGCATGAAATATTCATGTTCCAAACCGGAAAGCCGCCGTATCAACTCATCAGGATGTTTCTTGATGACGCGATAGGCCGTCACCAGATGGGAATTGATGTCGTTGATTACTGCGTGTGTGATATTTGGAAACTTGCGAAGCATGTAGAACAACATTGCTCCACCACCAACAAACGGTTCAATATAAGTGAATGCCTGCCTCTGCAAATCAGCAGGAAGATGTTCTTCAAGTTGTGATAATAGTTGCCCTTTTCCACCAGCCCATTTCAAGAAAGGCTTTGCTTCTGTACTCATCGTCTTTTTGTCTCATTGGAGTGGACAAAAAGAAAGCGTACCACCTTCGTTTTCCAACTCCAGACAAAGGCAGTCCACCACAGAAGCCCATACAGAGAGAAGGAAAGGAAGGGGTACGCCTATACATGATAGGCGTATCCGCATTCCCCGAGACTCTCTGTATAAATGTTTGGTGGACTTTTATGTCTGAGGTCTCTTCGAATTTAGATACTGCTATCTAATTCCCACGATGTCACTTAGCGCTCACGATGAGTCACAGAAGCCGTACAAAGGTAGTTATTTCTTCTGACAACTACAAGCACTCACTTCGATTTTTCATCCTTCACGCTGAATTCTGTAATTATGTAATCAGAATCATCCAGCACTATCTTGCATTTTCGATACATCTGCCTTACCTTTTCAATGGCATCATTTTCATCTGCTGCATCCACTTCTACGATACGGCTCAGTACCTCTAATACTTCTATGCTGTATTTCTTCATACAAAATACAAAGGAACACAAAAAACATGAGAAAAAGAGTGTTAGATCAAAACTTAACAAAAAAGATCAAAATAGATCAAATGAACTATGATGGGTAAGTCCATTATTATTTCCCGGAATTATCTTCATTACTCCCGTTCTTCCTGTAGTTCCCATTCATATATCCCATTCCGTGCTCTTCTCGCCAGTTGCGACGGGCTTGCGACATTTGCTCCTTGATGCCGCCATTCTCAAGGAATTCCTGCTTATACCTATCCAACAGCCGACGGAGAAGGAAATCTGTCTGATGGATAAGCACGAGTGCAATGTTGGCCAGTGTGATGTCGTTGCGCAACTGGCAGACGCGCATATAGTCGGCAGGCGCTGAGTGCTCTTTGCACCAGGCACGGGCATTGCGACATTGCCGGCTGTTGACATCCCACATCTGATTGCCATGATTGCGCAGATAGTCTTCATAGTCCTCCTGCAACTCTTTCAGGCTCGCCTTTGCTACGTTCACCAGCTTGATGCATGCTTCCATGGAGGTGGTTCCCGTCTCGTTGCCTTCTGCAATATTCTGTTTTCCCGAGCGGGCAGCCTGTTTCATCTGGTCCACCGTGCGGTCACCGATTTGGGGCAGGTAGTGCTCGATGAAATAAAGCGTGATATCGTAGATGCACTCTGATTTGCGGAAGGCGATGAGGTTCTTGTAGTCGCCCTTTGGGGATAGGAATTTATCGGTGAGCATGATGAGAAAAGATGAGATGAATGAGAATAATGATTAAAGGTTTCGCTTTTGCCATATTTTGTTCATAGTATTAGATGTTTATTCTGCGCAAAGATAGATAAAAATATTCATTTATAAGCGAATCACACGATTATTTTATTAGTAACAACTAACATGTAACAGGAAAAGACCAAAATCAGGAAAAGACAGTCCAAGCGTACGAACGTACAGTATAACAGTTTTTGTTTGTGAGTTACAAAAACTTTTATTATATATATAATATATATTATATATATAATAAACTTCTATAGCGATTCCAAATGGTAAACTGTAATACTGTAATACTGTACGGTATGGCAGCATGTCGTACTGATTTCGGTTACCACTTTAACTGAAAAGGTTGACGTTTTCCTAAGAAAGTTGACTGCACATAGACCAGCCGTTTCCTTTCCGCAAACAATACGTATACGAAGTGCAAATATATTCTTTGGAGGGCGCAAACGTATCGTTTAGGTTTTTTAAGACGGAATGGGCGGTTTGTTAACAGATTTTTACGGGTTATGAAGGGCTGATTTTTGGATTCCGGGGATTTATGTTGTAACTTTGTCGTTGAAATCAGGAGAGACGGAGCTGAGGGCAGTGCGCAGGCTGGAGGCAACGAATCGACCGGTTGAAAGCGAATCTTTGAAATTAATTCACCCCTGCCTGTATTCTGGTGCATTTTCAGCGCACTATAGGTCAAATCTTATATGGTTTCTAAATTTATTATCAAATTCTTGTATCTTTATGAAAAATTTTGTGTATTTGCACTTTAGAGAAGATAGTAGCAACTTGAAGGCATACTTCTCAGAAAAGAAAGAACAATTACACTAACAGAATATTGAGTATTAACTTACTATTAATGAATCTTTAAACTAATGAGTATTATAAAATTTGACCTTTTATTAAAGAGAATGTGGACAGTGTTAGCTGTTCTCTTCTGCACGGTAGTTTCTGCTCATGCAGCAGCGATTACATACCAACTGACTACGCATGTTGACGGTAGAACGATTACCGCTTCAGCTAAACTCAATCCTGGAGCAGCTCTTGAGGATAACATGCCTCAAAAGTTGTGGCGCGGCTACACCACGTATAAGTTCTACAGTAATGCAGAACTGACCCGAGAGATCACCACTCTTCCCGAGGATGTTTCTACGGTGTATGTAGATTATGAGTTCAATCCTCCCTTTGTTATGTCAGAGGAAGGTGGAACAACCGTTTATTACACGCTGAGAGGCAATTATGCCAATGGACACGATTATTATTTCTATGGAACAGGAACTGAAGTTAAAGCCATTATCAACGATTATACGCAATTAAGTGATCCTAATCAAGGCAAATGGGCTTACTACGGAGACGGCTATTGTCTGAACTTCTTAAACAAGGCTACTGGCACATGGCTGGGATACAATAATCAACAGACAAAGCCTGTATTGATTTCCGACAAGTTGGAAAAAGGATGGCAGCTTTATGAGACCGACTGGGAGAAAGACGGTATTGAATATTTCATGCTGCTTATCCCGAAAGCCAATGATGAGATCAGCCAGACGAGCAACATTCTTGCTTTGAACGACATGAGTGCCACTACTGCTATCATGAACCCGGGCGGTCATGGTCAACAGTCAATCGATCCCAAAGGTAACTGGGACAATCAGGCTGTTTTCAGACATGACCATGAAAAGATCTCATGGGGTGTATTCTATGGAACCATTTCCGAGGAAGCAGAAAACATCTGGCACGTAGAATATCGTATCTTCAATGGTGCCGGCGACCTGTTAGACCAGAAATTCTACGACAAGATCAAGGAGGCTACTCCCGTTAACTACTATTATGATGCTACTGAAATAGAAGGATATGATGTGTATGCTTATTACCATGATGCAGAATTTACGC
>Ga0247611_10002406_pt1 | contig 30273 bp, 29 predicted proteins | sample 177DNAGHGhighgp2_FD_192422 | JGI IMG/M metagenome (GOLD analysis project Ga0247611, IMG submission 192422) | Sheep rumen microbial communities from Palmerston North, Manawatu-Wanganui, New Zealand - 1770 DNA GHGhigh gp2 | ecosystem: Host-associated > Mammals > Digestive system > Stomach > Rumen... | reverse complement strand
GTCTGGTTTCCTTGAAGCCGTCTATCAAGAAGCCCTTGAAATAGAATTCCAGCGTCAGGGCATACCATTCGAACGTGAGAAGGAACTAAAGATTCAATATGACGGAGTTGAACTTAAGCAAACCTATAAAGCAGACTTTGTATGCTATGGGAAGATAATTGTAGAACTGAAGGCGGTAAGTGTGTTAGACGATGCTCACCGTTCTCAAGTATACAATTACCTTCATGCCACAGGCTCTCAGCTGGGGCTTTTGCTTAATTTCGGTTGCTCCGATGAACTAGAAAAAGAACGCATCGTCCTATAATTCGTGTGATTCGTGTGATTCGTGTGATTCGTGTTCGTCTAAGAAGTAAATTCGTGTAAATCCGTGAGATTCGTGTTCGAAAATAGATATAATGAAAACATTCATCCTTACTTTCCTGCTGCTCCTGTCTACGGTCAGTCTTTCTGCCCAGTGGAGCACTGTCCAGACTAAAGCAGCCAAGCAGGCGGAGTATAGAGAGAAGATAGGCATAGATATGAGCGTTCCCGACTTTGACACCAAGAAGATTGATGCCAAGGTCATGGGACCTCATTTGGCCAATATACTCACTTTCCTGATGAACAATTACCAGCAAGGTTTCTATGTCAGTCAGTTTTCCCAGCTAATGTGAACTTCCGCATAACAGCCTGATACTGAGTGTAAAACGAGATCACCATTTCCTGTTTCATCAGACATTCATCAGACATCCGGGAAATTGAGCCTTTTCCGCTCATTTCTATACAAAGATACTACTTTTTACCCGAATACGCAAGAGCGTTAAGATTCTTTATCCCTCAAAAGTAAATAGATGTTAATTCTTTAATAGGCTATGAAAGTAGATGTGAGACCAACAGAAGATACTATGAAGAGAAATCATGAAATAATGTGATTCAGCCTGTAAGGATAAAATCTGATATAATACAAAAAGCTTAGCGTTTGAAAAAAACAAAAAATATTGAATTCAAAAGTTTTTTTTACCAAATATGGCAATCTCGGTATTATTGTTGAGGCCGTGAATTCAAGGAGGAAACTATAATGAGAAACTTACAAGAAGTAATCGTTGAATCTGAACTGAAAGAAATGAAACCTGAAGATTATCAAAAGGATCTGCAAGAGGCTTATCCTGATAGTTATCCTCCCCAAATAGGACTATTGGATAAGGGGACTGTGTTTCATAATCCTTCAGAGGTGGAACATACTGGTGACAGGAAGGCGTTCAAAAGTATGCCTTGGATTGATTATTGGCGTAAGCTCGTTGGTTATAAAGATGTTCACCTAAGATGTATATTCTGTGGAAGGGATATATTTTCTGATATTAGTTCCTCTAAATGCATGTCATGGCGTATGGAGCATCCAAAGGAGAGGAATTATATGACAAAGGATGACTATCAAGCTGTGGGAGGTCATTATCACAAGAATGGACACGACAATAGCGATGGGTATATCATTTTGCCTGTTTGTAAGACATGTAATGGTAAATCCGATGATTTTGATCTCAAAGTAAAATCCCCCGATTTTTTCGTTGAAGAAATTGGAGCTACAGAAGGGAATGGATAAATTATTTATCCGTTCAAATATAAAATCAGATCTCACTAATGAAAAAAGAAGATATTCAGAAGATTTTGCTTGCTAAGAGGGAAGTCTTACAGAAAATAGATAATGCTTACGACAAAGTGTTAAATAAAAAAACTCGTGGTGTTGGGTTAATTGAACTTGAAAGCTTAAGAGGACAAGATAGCGCTATACCTTGCATACTAGGTCATGCTCATGAAATGGAATTCTATGAGAATGGGCATGATGTCTCAGAGGCTAAAGAAGCTATTGCTGAGTATGAACGAGCTATTTTACAGGGAGGATATGATTTCCTTCATAAAGATATAGAACGCATTAAGCAAGATGTTGGTATATAGTTTAGCAGATATGCTAGGTAGCTTTATTATCAATTCCATATCAGATGACTCAAATAAAGAATATCAAGGAGGTGTCAGAGCCACTGAAGGAACAAATCCTGAAGGGTGATGTACATACAATAGAGGGGATGAAGGCATGGCTGAAGCCTTTGGGATACAGCGATACGATCAATGAAGCGTCAATCAATTTCATTCTGCGTGAGTTCGTGATGAGCAAAGTCTCTTCTGACAGTATGATGAACGCGGATATGGTAGAACTTCTTCGTCCGCAGTTGGAAGTCACAACGAAGGACATAGAGCCAGTAATTATCATGGGATTGTATCATCATCGTGGCCTTGTTGGTTCGCCAAATGCATTTATAAAAGCAATTTAATCGTTTATGAATAGACAACTAATTCTTATATCCAATCCTGGTAACCCTAATGACAGGAATTATGCGCCATCAACAGGATTGGCATTAGACCGTTGGCAGTTATTTTTTCAGAGTCCTATAGGAGGTTTTTGGAAAGATAATGAAATCAGAAGATTTGATGAACAACATCCGTTAGACTCTGAACAGTTTTCCCAGATGATATCAATGGTGCTGGATTCTGTACAATGTGATTATTCCATCATAGTTTTCTGTGGACATGGTTGCTCAACTATGGACGGGCGAGATGCTATACAGCTTCCTATACCCGCTCCCAATTACAATAACCTTTTTCCTGTTGACGGACTCTTAGGCTTGAACGTAGCGAATGTAAGGAGAACTGTTATTCTTGACTCTTGTCGTTCTGTAGTTCCTTTTACATCCCAACAGCTCTTTGAGCAAAGACAGTTCTCGGAGGTTTATAGAATAGATGGTGAAGAATGCGGTAAGTATTATAATAGTCTGATAATTGAATCTAATCCTCATGTTGAGTTACTGCAATCGACAAATCTCCACAGTGCGTCTTATGGTTCGGTAACTGGTAGTAAATATGCTGATGCAGTTTCGTTAATAACCAATCAATCCAGTATAAATTGGAAACAGAGAGCCTTAATGGATCGGTATGGTCAGTATTCCTATTCAATGCTTGATTTGCATCAGGCTGTTCATGCACACTTAGCTGCTCAAGGTAATCAATTACCCGAACATCACAGTACTGTCCAATTATATACAAGTTTTCCATTTGCAGCATTGCACCTTCCAAATGATAGGACTATTTATAATGATAATGCAATGGTTGAGATAATAGAAGATTGAAAAATGAATCATCAAAAATAATAATGGCAAAATTTAAAGAGAATGGGAACCGATGGAGCAGTGAGAGGAAAACTATGCTTGTATAAGTTTTCCCAGTTACTATAGATGAAGCCATAATGGTGCTTTTTACAAACGTGACACTAACTAAACCCTGTCACTTTAAAATATTTTGTTATGAATCAGGAAATTATAGAAAAATTAGATAGGTGCCTTTTGAAAGGTCGTCCAATATTGTTTACAGGAGCGGGTTTTTCTTGTAATGGGAAAAATGGTAAGAATGAAAAGATCCCTATGGGAAAAGAGTTGAAGAGATTGTTGCTGACTACCCAATTGGGTTATGATGAGAATTCTAACGAATTTGAATCGTTAATGTCCAACTCTTTGTCAACAATATATAGTTTCGTAAAGGAAAATAAGTCTAGTTTGAAAGTTGAAGATTATGTTGTGTCTTTGTTTTCCAATTGTGTGCCACTCCACTATCATAAAATTATTGCAAATTACAATTGGAAAAAAATTTATACAACGAATATTGATGATTTGTTTGAAAATTCTATAGATAGTGCCAAACTGGTAGTTCAGAACATGGCTCATCATAAAGAATTAAACGCGCCAAATCAGAAGGAATATATAAAACTTCATGGGTGTGTGAGGAATCAGTCAGCAGGAATTGTGTTTTCAAATAGCGAATATATTGATTCCATGCTTAAGTCTCAGGATTATCGCTTTAACTCTTTTGGAAGTGACATGCAAACCGAAGACTTTATATTTATTGGAACTGAGATGGATGAAATTAATCTTGACTATTATCTCAAATTATTTGAGAATGTTCAAGGTAGAACAACAAATGGTCAACTTTTCTTTTTGAATCCTTCTCCAAATCCGATTTTTAATTCAAAGATAAGGAGTCGGGGAGGTTATGTGATTCCTTGGACAGCAGAACAATTTGCGGCTCATTTGGATAAAATATCTTGTAAAGAAAAAGTGAGCGAATATTTATATCATTTAGATGACTATTTGTATGTAAACGAGTTGTTAGGTAATTCAAAAGGAATAGAAGGCTATCGTTCAAATTTGTATCTAGGTTTTGAACCGACTTGGCAAGATGTCTTTTATGACTGGGATTTCACAAATCCTCAAATAAATGATTTAAAAACCAAGATTTGTAGTGTAGTCAATTCACGGGAAGGTAGAAAATTGATAGTATCATTATGTGGAAAGTCGATGTCCGGTAAGTCAACATATTTAAAACGGTTGGGGGTAAGCCTCATTGCAGAGGGCTTTTCGGTATATGAATTTATTGGTCGACGTTTTAATTATTCTGATTTTATGCGCCAATGTCGGATAATTCCCGATGAAAAGATTGTTTTAATGATCGATAATGGTAGTTATTATTATAGTGCTATACATAGTTTGATCCGTTCTTTTAATTTAAATAAAAATTTAGTAGTGATAACTTCGTCGAGACCTTATTATCATAACCGAAAACGATACAACTTGGTTATGGAGGATTCTTTGATAGAAGAAAATTTAACAGGAGCTACTGTTTGCCCAGGAAATGTTTTTGCTAATAATATAGCAGATAAATTGTTTGAGAAGGGCTTGTTGGGTGAGATGAAGTCTCTTACCCAAGAAGAACGAATACGTTATATTAGTAGAATTAATGATGTAAGTACCCTGTTATATACTATAACTTTTGGCGGAGAGTTCAAAAAACGTCAAATGGATGTTTATAAGGGGATGCATAACTCTCTAGCAGAAGGCCATACTTTTCTACAACTTCTTGCAATTTTTCAAAGGCTTGATTTACCGTATTTCCCTTTGGAATTATTAGGACTCTGGGATTCGAATCATTATTCTAAAATATTAGATTGTTGTGATGATTTCATCAAGTATTCAACTAGTAACAATGGAGTTGAACTTCGTAATGATATTTTAACAAATATCCTTCTTAAAGATCTTTCAAGCAGTGACAAAATGCATTTAGTTCGTGATATTTTGATTTTAGTATCTCCCCAAGTTTCTGATAATGATCATTCGTATTGGAACGAAATACAGTCATCACTGATGAAAGGTAAATTGCTTAAACATAAAATTGGAATAACACAAAATGATATAAAAGAGTTGCTTTTTTCAATCCAAAATTATTATAATGAGAATTTTAATTATTGGATACAAGTAGGTATTGTAGAACAAAATGAGCATGAGTTTGAGAAGTCTCTAAATCATTTTAAACAAGCAGAATCGATATCTCAACATTCATATCTTGTTTTGAACGCAATAGCTCGTAATTTTATGTTACATGCAAATAGCAAAAAAGACTATATAGAAGCTAAACCATTATTTGAGGAGGGTGAAAGACGAATGTTGAAGCTCATAAAAGAAAGAGAGGAATTTCAGGTAAAAGCATTTTCTACACATGGTTATTTGTTTGAGAAATTGAGATATTTACAGAAATTTAATCTTCGGCCCAGTACTCAAGAGCTTACACGTATGTACGATATGTTAAAAACTATTCTTGATAGGGATGGTAATGACCCTATGGCCAAACACGTTAGTAATTTGTTCTTAAACTATATACGCAAAACTGGTGTCTCAAAAAAACTTTATCTCAAACAGAACGATTTAAGCTACTTATATCATATGGTTTCTGTTGAACATGATGTTGATATGTCGATGTTGTTAGAAGATTTTGAGATGGAATAGCATTGCAGTCTCTTAAGAGAAGAACGTGCGCATATTGAAGACTCCATCAAAGTTCAGGAGTTAGAAAAGGAAAAGCGAAACGAGATAATATTAAGTTGCCTGGAGATAGGTACAGGATTAAGACAGATATCCCGCCTTACAGGTGTGACTTATGGAGTAATAAACAAGTTAAATAAGAGCAGATAAGGTGATCAAGGAACCGTCCCCTGATCTTGCATGATCTTGCATAAAAAAAGGTTCAATAACAGCAGGTCGCTCTTTTAATAAGAAATCAAATGATTAACAATAATATAAACAATTAATTATGCTTAACGGAAAAGTAGTTTTAATTACTGGCGGCACGGGGTCGTTTGGTAACAAGTTTGTGGAAACCATCCTTCGTGATTATCCTAATGTGAAGAAAATTGTTATCTACTCACGTGGTGAGTTGAAGCAGTACAACATGAAGCAGAAGTATCCTGAGAAGGACTTCCCGCAGATTCGTTACCTCATTGGCGATGTCCGTGATGGTGAGCGTCTGAAGATGGCTTGCGAAGGCGTGGACGTGATTATACATGCTGCCGCTATCAAGCAGGTGGACACCGCTGAATACAACCCTCGTGAGTGCATCAAGACCAATGTGAATGGTGCAGTCAATGTAATTGACGCTGCACTGGCTTGTGGTGTGAAGGATGTTGTAGCACTTTCCACAGACAAAGCTTGTGCTCCGATTAACCTCTATGGTGCCACCAAACTCACCAGCGATAAACTGTTCATTGCAGCCAACAACATCAAGGGATCTCGTGATATTCGTTTCTCTGTGGTGCGTTATGGCAACGTGATGGGTTCTCGCGGTTCTGTGATTCCTTTCTTCATTAAACTTCGCGATCAAGGCGCAAAGGAGCTTCCCATTACCGATATGCGCATGACCCGTTTCAATATTTCACTTCAGGAAGGTGTTGACCTTGTGATGTGGGCACTGAAGAACCATCTGGGCGGTGAACTCTTTATTCCGAAGATTCCTTCCTATAGAATTACCGATGTAGCAAAGGCTATTGCTCCGAATCTCGCATTGAAGGAAGTCGGTATTCGACCAGGCGAAAAACTCCACGAGGAGATGATTACTCCTACCGATTCTTTGAGTACCATTGATTTGGGTAAATACTATGCCATTCTTCCTTCGGTAGCCTTCAACCATACCATAGAAGATTATCTGAACCATTATCCGGGTTCACATTTCGTGGAGCAGGGCTTCTACTTTGCTTCTGACAATAACAAAGATTGGGATACCGTAGAGACTCTTCGCGAGAAGTTCGCAAAGGTTATCCCTGGTTTTGAAGTTAAATAATGGAGGATTGTTATGATTAACAAACCTATTCCCTACGGACATCAGTATATTACTGATGAGGATGTGCAGGCAGTTGTGGCTGCACTGAAGTCCGACTATATGACCCAAGGACCGTTGATTGGGCAGTTTGAGAAGAACTTTGCTGAATATTTGGGAGTGAAGTATGCATGCATGGTAAGTAATGGTACTGCTGCACTCCACCTCTGTGCAATGGCATTGGATATAAAACCGGGCGATAAGATAATTACCACCCCCATTACCTTTGTAGCTTCTGCCAACGGATTCCGTTACCAAGGAGCAGAGGTCGTATTCTGTGATATTGATGCTAAGACCTTCCTGATGGACTTGGATAAACTGGAACAGATTCTGAAAGCATCCCCCAAGGGCACCTACAAGGCTGTTGTTCCTGTTGACTTTGCCGGTTATCCCATTGATGAGGAAAAACTCCGCAAACTGGCTGATGAATATGGCTTTGCTATTGTGGTAGATGCTTGTCATGCCCCTGGCGGTAGTTTCATTGATAGCAAGGGTGAGAAACAGATGATAGGTAACTGCAAGTATGCAGACCTGACGGTCTTTTCATTCCATCCCGTGAAGCACATTGCAACAGGCGAGGGTGGTGCTGTAACCACCAACCGTAAAGACTTGTATGATAAGGTGGCTCTCTTCCGCACTCACGGTATCACCAAAGATCCTGCACTCTTGAAGAAGAATGATGGTGGCTGGTATTATGAGATGCAGGAGTTGGGTTACAACTACCGTATCACGGAGATGCAGGCCACTCTTGGTATCAGCCAGTTGAAGCGTCTTGATTGGAGTATTGAACGTAGAAACGAGATTGCCAAGAAGTATGATGAGGCTTTCAAGGGAACTGCCGTGAAAACTCCCTTCCGTGGTGAAGGACTGGTTCACGCCTTCCATCTGTATATCATACAGGTGGATGCTGACAAGCGTAAGGGACTGTATGACTATCTGCGAGCCAACAATGTCTATTCGCAGGTGCTGTATATTCCTGCTCACCTGATGCCTTATTACCGTCAGTTTGGCTGGAAGCAGGGTGATATGCCGGTGGCTGAGGATTACTACACCAAGTGTTTGGCACTCCCGATGTTCCCGACGTTGACGGACGAGGAACAGGAATGGGTGATAACTAAAGTAAAAGAATACTTCAAAATCTGACGATGAAGAATCTGTGTATAATCCCAGCACGGGGAGGTAGTAAACGCATTCCGAGAAAGAATATAAAGCCATTTATGGGTAAGCCCATAATAGCATATTCAATAGAGTATGCAAAAGCGACAGGTCTGTTTGACGAGATTATGGTTTCAACAGATGACCCTGAAATTGTTGAAATAGCAAAACAGTATGGAGCATCTGTACCTTTTTTGAGATCAGAAAAGACGGCCAATGACTTCGCTACTTTGGCGGATGTCTTACAGGAGGTTATTGATAAATATGCTGAAAAGGGTGTTAGATTTGATAATATGTGCTGTGTCTTAGCAACATGCCCTTTAATTAAATCAGAATATATCTCAGAAGCTTACCAGAGGTTAGTGGATTCGGATTTTACAACCATTTGTCCAATGGTTCAGTATTCTTATCCTATTCAACGATCCTACAGTATGGAAGAAAACGGAGAAATGACAATGAATTGGCCGGAGTATGCCAAATCAAGAAGTCAAGACTTAAAACCTGCATACCATGATTCTGGTACATTTTATTGGCATAAGGTTGAACCATGGCTGGCTGGTAACCGTAAAAGAGGTGGTATTGTCATTTCTGAGGATCTTGTGCAGGACATAGACACAGAACAAGATTGGAAGATGGCAGAAATGAAGTATAAGATTATTTTTAACTCAAATTTATAAGATATGCGTTATTGCAAAAAGTGTCTTCAACCAGACACAAGACCAGGTATTGTGTTCGATGAACACGGAGTTTGTGGAGCATGTAATTATGCTTCGAGTGTTAAAGAAGAAATTGATTGGGAGGCTCGTTGGAACAAGCTTCTTGAAATCGCAGCTTGGGCTAAAAGTAAAAAAGCACCTTATGATTGCGTGATAGGTGTGAGCGGAGGAAAAGATTCTACCTTACAGGCTTGTTATGCAAAAGAAAAACTAGGCCTTCATGTACTATTAGTGAACTGTGAACCTGATGGTATCACCGAGGTTGGAAAAAAGAATATTGAAAATCTCATCAATATGGGATTTGATTGTGTTAAAATCAGAACGAATCCGAAGGTTTGTAAGTTGTTGGCTAAAAAGGCATTCTACGAGTATGGTAATATTGTAAAACCTTCAGAGTATCCTCTTTGGGTATCCGCATATAGAATCGCCTTGAACTTCAATATACCACTAATTATCCAAGGTGAAAATGCTGCCTTGACACTGGGTGCTAGTAAAAACCAATCTGGTGGAGGTGATGCTTTTAATGTGACAGAATTAAACACTCTTGCTGGTTGTACTGCAGAAGAATGGATTAGTGATGAAGTTAGTGAACGTGATTTGTACTTCTATCAGTTCCCAGACAAGAAACTGTTCGCTGATAAAGATATTAAGGCGATTTGGCTTCAGTATTATCTAAAGGAATGGTCTCAGGAATTTAATACAAGCTTTGCAATAGGAAGAGGATTAAGAGGTCGTACTGAAGAGAACTTGGAGGATATTGGCCGTTATCGTCGTTACTCTTCTGTTGATTCAGATTTCCAGGTTGTGAACCAGATGTTGAAGTATTTAAAGTTGGGTTTTGGTCATACTACAGATGAGGTATGTTACGATATCCGCTATGCAAATATGCCAAGAGAAGAGGCTTTGTGGCTTGTAAATCATTATGACGGTAAGTGTGCCGACCGTTACATTAAAGAGGCGGCAGATTATATGGGAATAACCGTTGAAGAGTTTTGGAGAGTAACAGATAAGTGGGTTAATCGTAAACTCTTCTATAAAGACGAAAATGGTAAGTGGCAGCCAAAGTTTACTGTTGGAGTAGACTTTGATGAAAACAAAGAAGGCTGATTTGAAGCAGAAAGTCTATTTTAGAGCAGATGCTGACCAAAGCATAGGGTACGGACATTTTATCCGTTCCCTTGCTCTGGCGGATATGCTAAAGGAAGATTTTGAATGCGTTTTCTATACCCAGACACCAACTGAGTATCAGAAAAACGAATTGTCAACAGTGTGCCCTTATGTGGCATTACCTGCAGACGACAGTAAGTTTAATGTATTCTTAGAACAACTAAAAGGTGATGAGATAGTTGTTTTGGACAATTATTTCTTTACCAGTGATTATGAATCACAAATTAGGGAAAAGGGGTGCAAGGTAGTTCTGATTGATAACCTGCACAGACGGCATACTTGTGCAGATGCAGTTTTAGGATTCTTGGTAGGACTGGAAGAAAAAGAATACTCGAAAGAGCCATATACAGGACTATACCTTGGGCCAAGTTACACATTGTTACGAAGACCTTTCCTTAAACAACTACAAGTACCACATCCACCTATTAAGAATTACAGCAAACTGAATGTTGTTATTTCCTTTGGTGGCTCGGATAGCAACGGTGTGGCGGTTGCATTAACAAATCTGCTTTCAGCATCAGATTGTGTTAATAGTGTTACACTGATAGGCAACTTCAAAGAGGGACTATCAGATAATAAGAAGATAGTATTTAAGAGCAAATTATCAGCACAGGAAATGTGTGACGAATTTGCTACCAATGATTTGGCAATTCTTCCCGCCAGCACAACAATGCTCGAAGCTTTAGCTTGCGGGATAAAAATAATAGGCGGTTTCTTTGTAGATAACCAGATTGAGAACTATAATCAGTATGTAAAGGTGAATGCCTGTATTGGTTTAGGTGATCTTACTCAGGAAGGTAACCGCATAAAGGTTAAGGAAATAATAGAGAACGGTTTGCGGATAATTCAGACCCAACAAGCGGGCTTTATTCCTGCAAACGTTCAAGATAATATACTTTCTATTTTTAGAGAAATGAGTGCACTAAAGAAAAACGATATGAGGAAGGATTTTAAGACGCCTCATTTTGAGTTCATTAATTATGTGAACCTCACAGAAGATGGTTCTCATAGAGTTTGGGAAGGTAGGAACCACCCCGAAGTGAGGAAATGGATGGTTAATACCGAACCCTTCTCTTTTGAATCTCATAAGTCTTTTATTAATGGACTTAAAGGGAGAGAAGATCGGTTATACTGGGCTGTGAAATATGACGGAGAACTGATAGGCTCATTCTCACTTCATCCCTTTGATGGGGAGAAACAAGAGGGCGAAATGGGTAAATATCTTTTTTTTGAGGCAAGGGGTAAGGGCCTTGGCAAACTTGCAACTCAAGAGTTCATTGAAGCCATTTTCTCTAACGGGATTGTACACAGGGTTTATATCAAAACTCTGATTTCAAACACCACAAATCAGCACGTAAATGAGGCGGCTGGATTTGTGAAGTACGATACTGATGACAAGTATGTTTATATGGAATTGATTAAGTAACAGCACTTTCAATATGGGAAAGACATTAATAGTAGCAGAATTATCCGCAAATCATAATCACGACTTTGACCTTGCCGCAAAGACTATTGAGGCTATGGCAAAGGCCGGAGCAGATGCCGTAAAGTTTCAAACCTTCAAGCCGCTGTCCTTTACGATGGATGTAGATAACGAGGACTTTGGCCCCCGTAAAAGTGGCTTGTGGAAAGGTTGGAGACCGTGTGAATTGTACAAGCAAGGCTCTTTACCCTACGAGTGGCAACCAAAGTTGCAGAAGATTGCAGTGGATTTGGGTATGATTTGCTTTTCTACACCATTTGACAACGAGGCCGTCGACTTTATGGAGAAAATGAATATGCCCATATATAAAATTGCCAGCTTTGAGATAACAGATGTGAATCTTATCCGTTATGCTGCCAGTAAGCATAAGCCAATGATTATTTCTACAGGTGTTGCAGAGATAGAGGATATAGAACTTGCATTGAAGGTATGTAGAGAAGAAGGGAATAATGATATTACCCTTTTGAAATGTACGTCAGATTATCCTGCATCATTAGAGAAGGCTAATCTGCTTACTATACCCGATATGAAGGAGCGTTTTGTTGTGAAGGTGGGCCTGTCTGATCATTCAATGACAACGACCATACCAATGGTTGCTGTTGCTATGGGGGCTACAGTTGTTGAAAAGCATTTTATTCTTGATCGTTCATTGGGAGGAATAGATTCTGCCTTCTCGTTGAATCCTGATGAGTTTGCCAATATGGTAAAAGCAGTAAGAAAAGTAGAGCTGGCACTTGGAAAAGTGACTTATGAGGTTTCTGATACCGATAAAGGGCGTAGGAGGTCGTTATATGTTGCAGAGGATGTAAAGGCCGGAGATGTGGTGACGGAGAAGAATGTCCGTAGTGTAAGACCCGGTTTCGGTCTGCATCCGAAGTATCTACCCGAGGTGCTTGGAAAGAAGTTCGTGAAGGATTGCAAAAAGGGGGAGAGGTTCTCGCTTGATATGGTTATTGGTTATTGAGCAGATTTTGAAGGTGATATGTTTTTGCAGTTGTTAATGGATTATGACAGAATGGTATAATAGTTTGGAGATGTGGCAACAGTGGTGTCTTGTGGGCATTATTATACTCTGTACTTTGGGTATATTACGCCTAGTATACTTGTTGTATCATATTCTTTGGTATGACAAGCGTATAATCTGTCAGTTTATTAATGATGCTGACTTTTTTGCAAAGAAGTTTCGCAATAATAAGAATAATTCAAGAGAGGCAGAGTTTATATTAAGGAAGTCGCGAGAGGTGTCACAAATTCTTGGTGAAGACATTTATGACATGCCGGTTTTAGATTATGCGAGCAGTATCAAATATGGAAATATAATTAGCGCTGTCACATTGGAAGACCTGGTGCGAAGGATCTATGCTAACTATCTAAAGTGGGATGAGAGCAATAAAAGCAAGAAGAGAGTTTTATTGTTGCAACTCTTATTACCATTTGCTTTTTGGCCATTCCGTGGGATAGAGACCATTCTACTTGTTTTCTCGGAATTACTAAGAGCAATGGGAATAAATATAGTAAAGTCAAGTAGCAAGGTCTTTCTTTATATATCTGTAATTGGTGGTATTGTAGGGTTCATCGGAAGTATTGCTTCAATTTTATCTTTATTTGGAGTCGTTTTGGGCAATTCAGGTCGATAATTTAATGGGGATGCCATTTGTGAATATAATCATACAGATTCATATAATGTATATGCAACTATTGTTATTGTTTATAACGTTGACAGTTATTATTCCTTTAGGGAATGCGCAGCGGGTTAAGCAAATCACTTATAAAGAAAAGCCTCGTGGAACTGATTCATTAGAGATATGCGAGGGGATTCTGAGTCAGCGTGCAATGCGTATAAAATATAAAAGAAATAGGAAGAATATAGCAACAATAACCTTGTCGGAGCCTATAATGGTAGCGATGGCGGATCAGGAAGAAGGGTGGGGCTTCTTTCAGTTCCCTTACATTAGCGAAGCACCAAATGGTACTTTACGTATTGAATGGTCTATGAATGAAGATTCATATGTGTCTTATGGAAAAGGCCCAGCAAAACCATATACGCCAATGATTTCAAAAGATAGGGGTAAGACTTGGATACCTCAGGATAAAGGATATTTTACATTTAATAAAGGATACTCGGCTCTATTAAGAGACGGAAGCAGAATAAGTATAATAACATCACCGGTAACAGATGTAAGACAATATAGTAGCTTCCCCAAAGCAGTAGCAATTGGTACTTGGAAAACTTTTTATTTACATGAAGACTTGCCTGATGAATTAAAAGGAGTTTATTTGAACCATTGGGACGCTAGATTTAAATATGAAAAAATTCACTCAAAGATAGTAGATCCAGGTGTTTTGCGCCATTCAATTAATAACTTTATGCCAATATCGTGGTGGGGCGAATTAAAAGAATTGTCAGATGGTTCACTTTTAGCAGGCGTGTATCCAACCAATTACATAGAAGAAAATGGACAAATTTCTTCAAGTTCTGTTTCTTTCTATAAATCAAATGATAAGGGAAATACATGGATAAGGACTGGTAGAATACCCGTTCTTAATGATGGCATAATGAATGTAGTTGGCGATAGTCGATTTGAAGAACCCACCTTTGAAATACTACGCGACAGCACTTTGATTTGCGTTTTGCGTTCTGGCTCATATTCACCTTTATATAAAACCTTTTCAAAAGACAAGGGTTGTACTTGGTCATCCCCCGTTCCTTTTACCCCCAATGGCGTAAAACCAAACTTGTTACTTCTGAAAAACGGCGTCTTGGTTTTGGCATCGGGAAGACCGGGTATACAATTGAGGTTTTGCTTCAAAGGTGATGGAGTACAGTGGTCACAGCCTGTTGATATGATACCTATTAAAAAAAGTAACCGCGATGTTAATAAAGATGTGTCATGTGGATATGTAACATTATTAGAAGCAGATGAAAAATCGTTTTATATGGTATATTCGGATTTTACTACTCTCAATGAAAACAAAGAGACTCGAAAATCCATTTGGTTTCGAAAGATAACTATAAATCTCAAATAAGAAGGCAGAGAGAATGAATATCACTAATATTTTAAAGAACAAAGTGTTTTTTTATCTTTCTTCAAGATACTTAACCTATGGACTCCAGTTTGTCACTTCGTTAATAATAGCAGCCAAATTGGGACCTTATTATTTTGGTATATGGGGATTTTTGCTATTGCTGCTTCAGTATTTTCAGCAGTGCCATTTTGGTATATACAATTCATTCAGTGTATTATATGTCCAACATCGCGATAACCCTAATCAATGTAAAACGTATGTTTTAAATGCACTATTGCTTGAAACCTATTTGGCTATTTTGGTCATAATAATCCTATGTGTTTACCTTATTAATGGAGGAGAACTTTTTAAGAAATATGATGCAGATAAATATTTCATATGGGTGTGTGTTATAGCGATATTACAGTATTTTCAAAGTCTGATTGTGAATATCTTCCGAGTGAAGAACTTGTTGAATTATGTAACAGTATGTCAGTCAATAATAGTTATACTCAACTTTATATGTATATTCTTCTTTGAGGGAGAGCTACTTATAAACATATTGTTGGCTGGATATATAATCGGTAATTTATTAGCTTTGGTTCTCGCTTGGACTTCTGGTGTTTTGAATATCAAGGGTGCAGATGTATCTCGGGTTTATCAGGGGGAAATAATAAAAAAAGGATTTCTGCTATTCCTATATAATACGAGCTTTTATTTTATTATCATTTCGATACGTACGATAATAAGTAGTAATTACACAGTTGAAGAATTTGGTCAATTTACTTTTTCTTTTTCGTTAGCACATGCTGTATTATTACTATTAGAGGCTATCGTTTTTGTAGTGTTTCCTAAAGTTATTGGAAAATTATCATCGAACAATGATGAAGATGTGTCGCGAGCAATAGCACAATATCGAACAATATATACGACCTCTGCCCATGGTCTGATTTATTCTGCAATCATATTCTTTCCTGTTCTGATTTCTTTTTTTCCGAAATATAATGGAGCATTGAATTCTATGTACATGATAGCACTTACTGTGCTAATTAATACATGTGGATGTGGATATTCGGATTTACTGATAGCAAGGAATAAAGAACGTATCTTGTCTATTGTTTCCATAGTAGCTTTGGTTTTAAACTGTATTATTGCTTTGTTCTTGGTGAAGATTCTTGCAGTAGATTTCTCCTACGTTATACTGGCATCAATGATATCTTATATGGTATTATGCTATATGGTAGTGTCTATAGGACAAAAAATATTAAATGATGGGGGCGTTAAAAAGGTTATGGCAATTCTATTTCCATTGCGGTTGTATATACCATTCGTAATTGCCTTCGTGTTGTCATTTCTTCAAGTAAAGTATTTAATGTTTCTCCCTCTTATTGTGTTCATAGTCTTAAATCCGAAAGAGTGTAAAACAATTGTATCAATGGTGAAAACTATAATTGTTAAACCCAGTGTAGTTGACTTATAATGGTAAAAATGAAACATATCTTTGTAGTTCATTCTAGTATAGCGAATATCGTTCAGTACGATATTATCAAATCTTTAGTTTCCCAAAATGAGGATGTCCTTATATTAAGAGACCGAGGACATAAATTTATAGCTGACTTTGATGTTGAAAGTATTGATATTTCCAGTTACAAAGTTAGGTCACTGAAGAATATAAATTATTTTGCATATAAATTAAAGGTCAAGAGATTAGTAAAAAAACTAACTCATAATCCATTTATCCTTTATACACCCCATAGTTTTGATGAAATATTCATGGGAATGATTAAATCAAAAAACTGTTTTGGATATTATTATGTAGAAGAAGGGGATCTTTCATATTTTGAGATCAACAGATTTGATTCTGCTAATGATGGGAAAAATGTAAAAAATAATATTATAAAGTTGTTAGGGGCAACAAGGCGGTTTTACTATATAAACAACAAGTTTAAAGGAACAATAGCAATTTCCGAAAGAGCATTTCCTTGGAATACATCAAACAAGATAATAACTCAAGTTAATGAATTCTTTAATCTGAAATGTTTTGATACACCGGTTTTTCCCGGTATCATTGTATGGGGTTATTTAGAAGAGGATTCTGCATCACTATATAAACTTGTAGATGTAGTGTATGATTATCTAACAGAGCATCATATCCAGAGTGTAGCCATGAAATTTCATCCTCAATCATATATTTTCAAAAGAAATATGATAGATAAAATTATCGATTATGTGTCTAAGAAAGGTGTGAATACTGAACTATTAGATAGAAACTTCATGATAGAACAAAACATATTTAAGACATCAACGTCATTGTTCTCTATGGGCTATTCATCTTCACTAGTCATATACTCACTTCTATTTGGAGGAAAGGCATTCAAAGTTAGCAAATCTGGAGTTATGCATTTCTCCAACCTTGATGCTTATTTTGAATATTATAATCATCAACATTAACGGGTGGTATAAGTGCTTATGCAGGGAACAAGGGGTCGAAATAAACAGCCAGTTTTATTTTTATTAGGTTTTTTATTTTATGTGTTTTATGTGATATTGACAAATGTTACAAAAACTTTTGGTATAACTGATATTTATTATGCCATCGTTCTGTTATTTTGTTTGTCAGAGATAAAACTAATTAAAAGGGTAAAGTCCATTCCATGGGAGCTTTGGTTATATTTAGGGATTATAGTAGGAGGGCAAATCTTGATGAATGGTGCTCCGCTTCTTTTCCTGCGCGCGTTCTTTAAAATATTTGTATCAATAATTCTTGTTTTATATATAATAGGAAATCCACAAACAAGAATGGATTCTTATTTGAAGGGATTACTGTGGGGGGCATTTTTTACATGTTTTTACCTGTTTGCTTATGCTTCTGGAGACTATGTAAAAGATGGCTCTGCTGATGTTCGAAGAAGCCTTGAATTCTTTGGTATCAGTGAGTCAGGATTCATGTCTTGTATCACTTACTTTGGAGGGTTGTGTTATTATTTAACAAAGCGTAAAAAGAAATACCTATTGGTAATGGCAACAGGAATTGCTGTCGCATTTTATACTGTTTCAAAAAATGCAATCGCTTCTCTTTTCATTATCACCGTTCTTTTGATATTAATTCAGAATGGCATTAAAATCAATAAAGGAATTTTGGCACTTTTTGCAGTGTTTGCGATAGTGTTATTCTATTTTTCAGATTCGTTTTCTGTAATAGAAGAACAAGTTTCTATTGGTACCGATGATGTGGGCTCGAATGGAGATTTCTCAATTAACGGTAGAGGGTTTATATGGGCTGCGGCCTTACAAATTTATAGTACTTCTCCCCTGTTGGGCTATGGTTATTATGGCGGTATTCAAAAGCTAATGGATTTTCTAGGTGACAACTATTTTCAGGCTCATAACCTGATTGTTCATTCACTCCTGACCGTCGGTTTAATTGGAACATTTTCTTTAATATTATGTTATTTCAAGTTAATTCATAAACTAAGGCGGTTGTTTTATGCTAACAAAAAGAATCCGCTTTATCTATGGTACTTATGTTATGCTATGTATGTTATAACAAGAGGTGTCACTGAAGGTTCTATAGCACAAATGAGCTCGTTTGACTCGTTTTTCTTCTTTATTATCGCTATTATAGTAAACTTTCTATACAAACAAATAAATCTAAGCGCAAACAAATAATTTAAAAGAAAAGATAATGAAAGTAGTACTTTTAGCCGGCGGCTTCGGTTCCCGTATTTCGGAGGAATCTGTATTTAAGCCTAAACCTATGATTGAAATAGGTGGTATGCCGATCCTGTGGCATATCATGAAGGAATATGCCCATTACGGCCACAATGAGTTTATCATATGTGCTGGGTATAAACAGGAATACATCAAGGAATGGTTCGCCAACTATTTCCTGCACAACAGTGATGTCAGTTTTGATTTCCGAGCAGGTAAAAATGATATGACCGTGCATCATAGCAAGTTGGAACCTTGGAAGGTTACCGTTGTGGATACTGGTTACAACACCATGACCGGTGGGCGCATTAAGCGTGTGCAGGAGTATGTAGGCAACGAAACGTTTATGATGACCTACGGCGATGGAGTCTGCGATGTGGACATCAATAAGCTGGTAGAGTTTCATAAAAGCCACGGAAAAATTGCAACTTTGACAGCTGTAAAACTGGCGCAGGATAAAGGGGTATTGAATATAACTAGCGACTATGCCGTGACTTCTTTCCGTGAGAAGAATAAAACTGATGGAGCACCTATCAATGCTGGTTATATGGTTCTTGAACCAGCCATCTTTGATTTGCTTGATGGCGATTCCTGTGTATTCGAACGCAAGCCACTGGAAACTTTAGCAGCAAAAGGAGAACTGATGTCCTATATTCACGAAGGTTTTTGGCAGTGTATGGATAATATCCGTGAGAAGAATATGCTGGAAGATTTGCTGAAAAACAATGCAGCACCCTGGAAACGTTGGGAGAGAGAAGTGCCTAATCTTTGAAAGGTTATTGGCTAGGGAATATTGGTTATAGAAAATAAAATAGATAACTTATATATGTCAAAGAAAGAAGAATTAAAGGCTCAGATTCTTGAGCTTACTCGTGAGTATTATAAAGAGGTCCATGCCCAAAAGAAGGAGTTTGAACCAGGTAAGTCATTCGTTCATTACGGTGGTCGTTTCTTCAATGACGAGGAAATGGTGAATCTTGTAGACTCCTCCCTTGATTTCTGGTTGACACAGGGTCCCTGGACGCACAAGTTTGAGCGTCGTTTGGCTGAGTGGTTGGGTGTGAAGTTTTGTGCCGTCACCAACTCGGGTTCTAGTGCCAACCTGCTGGCATTCTACACATTGACCTCTCACAAGTTGGGCGACCGTAGAATCAAGAAAGGTGATGAGGTGATTACTGTTGCTGCAGGTTTTCCGACCACTGTTACGCCCATTATCCAGTATGGTGCTATCCCTGTGTTTGTGGATGTTGCTCTTCCAGGATTTGATATTGATGTGACTCAGTTAGAAGCTGCATATAGCCCGAAGACTAAGGCTGTGATGATGGCTCATTCACTGGGTAATCCTTTCAATCTGAAGGCTGTTCTGGCTTTCTGTGAGAAGCACAACCTCTGGCTGATAGAGGACAACTGTGATGCCTTGGGATCTGAATATACCATTGATGGCGTAACCAAGAAGACCGGCACATGGGGCCACATTGGAACCAGCAGCTTCTATCCTCCTCACCACATGACGATGGGCGAGGGTGGTGCTGTCTATACTAACGATTCATTGCTGAATAAGATTACCCTCTCATTCCGTGACTGGGGCCGCGACTGTTGGTGCGCTTCTGGTGTGGACAACACTTGCCGTATGCGTTTCACTGGTCAGTTTGGTGAATTGCCTCAAGGATACGACCACAAGTATGTTTACAGCCACTTTGGTTTCAATCTGAAGATTACGGATATGCAGGCCGCTGTAGGTTGTGCCCAGTTGGATAAGCTTGATCAGATTGTTGCAGCCCGTCGTGCCAACTATCAGATGCTGTATGATGGTTTGAAGGATGTTCCTGGACTGATTCTTCCTGTTGCTGAGGCAAACAGCAATCCTTCTTGGTTTGGCTTCCTGATTGCTGTGAAAGAGGATGCTGGCTTCACTCGCAATGAGCTGACTGGTTATCTGGAGCAGAACAAGATTCAGACCCGTAACCTCTTTGCAGGTAATCTGACCAAGCATCCTTGCTTCGATGAGATGCGCCAGACGGGTGAAGGTTACCGCATTGTTGGTGAACTGAAGAATACCGACTTTGTGATGACCAACGGATTCTGGATTGGGGTATTCCCCGGCATGACCAAGGAGATGAACCAGTGGATGATCAAGTGCATTTCAGATTTCTGTAAACAACACGCCAAGTAAAATGAACATTGACGTTTTCAATAATTTCTATAAAGGCAAGAAAGTCCTTGTAACTGGCCACACCGGTTTCAAAGGATCATGGCTTTCCATCTGGCTCCATGAATTGGGTGCAGAGGTGATAGGCGTAGGACTGGAACCTTATAGCGAGAAAGACAATTTTGTCCTTTCTGGCATTGGTAAGAAGGGCAAGGCAGACATCCGTGCGGATATTCGTGACGGGGAGAAGATGAAGGAGATCTTTGCTCAGTACCAGCCGGAGATTGTCTTCCACCTTGCCGCACAACCGCTGGTACGCCTTAGTTACGAAATACCCGTAGATACCTACCAGACCAATGTGATGGGAACCATCAACATCATGGAGGCCATCCGTGCTACTAATAGCGTGAAAGTAGGTGTGATGATTACCACCGACAAGTGCTATGACAACAAGGAGCAGATGCGTGGTTACAAGGAGGATGACCCATTTGGCGGATACGATCCCTATAGCTCATCGAAGGGCGCTTGTGAGATAGCCATCCAGAGTTGGCGCAGGAGTTTCTTTAATCCGGAGAATTATGGAAAGAAACATCACGTAAGCCTTGCCAGTGTCCGTGCTGGTAACGTGATTGGTGGTGGTGACTGGGCAAAAGACCGTATTATCCCCGACTGCATCCGCGCTTTGGAAGCTGGCAAGCCCATTGAAATACGATCGCCAAAGGCGGTACGCCCTTGGGAACATGTGCTGGAGCCGCTGAGTGGTTATATGCTGCTGGCACAGAAGATGTGGGAACATCCTACGGAGTATTGCGAGGGCTGGAATTTTGGGCCTGAGCAGGAGAGTGTGCTAACAGTTTGGGAGGTGGCAACGGCCATGATTGAGAACTTCGGTTATGGCGAATTGAAGGATGTGACAGATCCTAATGCTCTTCACGAAGCCAATCTGTTGATGCTAGATATTACAAAGGCCAAGACTCGTCTCGGTTGGAAACCGAGGTTGGATGCCAAGCAGTGTGCTGTTCTGACTTCTGATTGGTATAAGCGTTATAAGAAAGAAGATGTGTATAGCATCTGTATTGATGAAATTGAAAGGTTTATACAATGGAAATAATAAAGACGAGATTCGAAGGGTTGTACGTTCTCAAGACGGTCAACTTTCAAGATAACAGAGGCGGATTTCAGAAACTGTTCAATTTCAATTACTTCAAGGAGAACGGGCTGGATTACGACTTTAAGGAGTTTTACTATTCTGTGAACAAGAAGGACGTCGTCCGTGGTATGCACTTTCAGACACCACCATATGACCACACTAAGGTGGTTTATGTGAGTAAGGGAAGAATCAAGGATGTTGTGGTGGATATAAGAAAGAGCTCTGCCACCTACGGACAGTATTTTGACATTGAACTGGATGACCAGAAGGGTCAGTACCTATATATCCCCAAGGGCTTTGCTCACGGATTCCTCTCGTTGGAAGACGGCTCTATTGTGAATTATGCGCAGACCACTTGTTATTCTAAAGAGAACGACTGTGGTATAGATTCCCTATCCGTTGGTTATGACTGGGGCGTAGAGAACGTGATTCGTTCAGGTCGGGATTTGACATTTGAGAAGTTATCTGATTTTAATTCACCGTTTTAATATGAATATTTTGGTAACAGGTGCCACGGGTTTCATTGGCACCAATCTAACAAGAGAACTGAGGAAGCAGCACAATCTGTTTATTCTTGGTCAGTTCGAGGGAGATCCTGAAAAATTGGGATTGCCCGGAATCATTATGACTGATGATATTCAGCGGCTGGCAGATTATATTAAGGACAACGAGATTGAGGGCATTATACATCTTGCTTCACTCTATCTCACAGTCCATACGCCTGAACAGGTAAAGGACTTGGTATCTTCCAATGTCTATTTTGGTACAGCAGTCCTTGAGGCCGCTTCGCTGGCAGGATGTGTGAAATGGTTCTTGAATACCGGAAGTATCTGGCAGAACTATAACACCAAGGGTACTGAGTATAATCCAGTGAATCTGTATGCTGCCACCAAGCAGGCATTCATTGACATGGCAAAATATTACAGCGATGTCTTTGGTATTAAGTTCTGTACGCTGAAGCTCTGTGATACCTACGGTCCTAACGATACGCGCAGAAAGATTTTTAAGCTGTTCAAAGACTACTCGGAGAGTGGTGAAGTGCTGAAGATGTCTCCTGGAGAGCAGTTAATTGACCTTATCTATATCACGGACATCATTGCGGGTTTTACCCATCTGGCAGAGCTGCTGGCAAGTGATGTGGAGTTGGGTGACGAGTATGTTCTCACCTCCGGCAGGCAGATTCCGTTGAAGGAGCTGGCAAAACTTTTCTGCGAGGTGTCTGGCAGGAAACTCAATATAGAGTGGGGCGGCAGACCTTATCGCGACAGGGAGGTGATGGTGCCTTGGAAGGGAACGCCAGTGCCAGGATGGAAGGCAGAAGTACAAGTGGAAGAAGGAATTATTTTATTTTTGAAAGGATAAACCTGCAAAATGGGAAAAAGAATAAATTTAGTAGCTATTGATATGCCTGCAAATGAGGCAGAAGGTTTTATCGAAACTTTATGTGAAAAAACTGGCTTCGAGTGGAAATATGCAACTTGTGTAACAAACCAAAGAAATACCAAGTTGCAGAATCTATATAGATATATCATGTATTTTGTATATCCCTTTAAATTGTTTCTTAATAGGCGGAAGATTGCTAATCTGTTGGCATGGCAGGAGTTTTATGGGATTTTATTTGCCTTTTATTGCCGTCTTTTTCATGTAAAGAAGCAGACCCAACTAGTAATATTGACATTTATGTATACTCCGAAGAAGGGCTTGTTGGGAAGAATTTACAAATGGTTTATGCACTATGCTGTTTGTAATAAGTATGTTGACTATATTGTTTGTTTTTCCAAAGAAGAGCTGACGTACTATTATGAAGAGTTTAATTTCACAGACAAGGATATTTGTTTTCTCCCTGTCGCCGTAAGGAAAATTCCTAAATATGATACTTCTATATCAGATGATAAATTTGTATTTACAGCCGGTCGTTCAGGAAGAGATTTTGATTTTGTTATAGAGAGTTTGAACAACACCCAATATCACTTGTTTGTGGCAGACAATAAGACAACAGTTTCACCCGCTGCAAATGTTACTATCGATAGTGATGTGAGTGGCGAAGATATGTTTAAAATAATGGCACACTCATATTGTGTGGTTACCCCTCTAAAAGACAAACTAAAATCTGCAGGCCACCTCATGTCATTACAGGCCATGCAGATGGGAAAGCCAGTAATCTCAACGGATTCAGCAGGTATGCGCCCTTATGTTGTTGACGGATGTAATGGATTTTTCATCGAGAACACAAAAGAGGATTTATTATCTGTGCTTGACAAGTTGTATTCGGATGAAGATTTGTACCGTCAAATGTCAAAGAATGCCTTGGACACTTATAATCAATATACTTTTTCAAAATTAGCAGAACGTATAGTTGAATTGAGCTTGGATAAGTTTAATCTGACTCGAGAGTGAGTGACGCTGATAATCAGTAATTGCTGTATCTCTTTAATACAATTCTACTTTATTTTTCATTTTTTTTCAACTATTTCAGGAAAGTTTTTAACAACAATATATGAAAACAAATATTCTTGTTTTAGGAGGTTTTGGTTTTATTGGAACAAACATCTTAAAATACATAGATGAACATCTTTGCTCTGAATATGATGCAATAGTGTTTGACCGGACGGATATCCACCCTCATGGTGTAACTTTTAAATGTGTAAAGAATGCATATGCAGGCGACTTCTCGGATATAACTCTAATAGAAAATATTTTCAAGGAGAATAAAATAGATATTGTTTTTCATCTTTTAAGCAGTACAGTACCTGCAACGAGCAACAATGCTAGATATGATGTAGAATCAAACCTCGTTCCAACGTTGAATTTGTTGTCTGTTATGGATAAGTATAACATAAGAAATATCGTCTATACATCGTCAGGTGGAGCAATATATGGCGATTATTTACAAAAAGTGCATAATGAGGAGGATGCTGTTTATCCCAAGAGTTCGTATGGTGTTGTAAAACTAGCCATAGAGAAGTATTTATTAGCTTATTCTGAATTATATGGCTTTAATTCACTTATTTTAAGACTCAGTAATCCATTTGGCCCATATCATTATAATCCAAAACAAGGTGTTGTTAATATTGCTATACGTAAAGCCTTACATAAAGATTCATTCCAGATTTGGGGAGATGGGAATGGAGTTAAAGATTATATTTATATAAAGGACGTGTGTAGTGTGTTATTTAAACTTGTAAAAAAAGGCTGTTTTACCGATGTTATTAATGTTGCTTCAGGGATGGCATTAAGTGTTAATGATATTGTCGATTATATCATGCAGGAAATTTCTGATTTTTCTGTTAATCATGTTGATGCATCGATATTAGATGTCCAGAGTTTTGAACTTGATATAACGAAGTTGAGAAGTTTATTGGGAGGATACAAAATGACATCATTTAAAGAAGGCTTAAAAGAAACAATAGATTGGCAAAAACAAAATATATAAAAAATGAATATACTATTAATTACAAATAATCTTTATCCAACAGGTGGAGATTGGACATATGTCAAAAGTATTGCTGACATATATCAAAAACATGGTCATAAAGTTTTTTTATGGGGTCAAAAGAATGAGAAGAATACTTACCATGAAAATGAAGAATTTTTTGTTGAGAATGTGAATGCTCAAGATTCTAGAGGTAAGTATTTATCTGCTATATCTATTTTGAAAAGGTCTATTTATTCAAAGGAATCTTTTGAAAAATTAACTTTGTTTCTTGAAAAATTTCAGATTGATATCGCCCAGATTAATTCTATAAATATTGGCCTAACTCCAAGTGTGATAGAAGCACTCTATGCAAAAAAAATACCAATTCTTTGGCGGATTCTGGATTACAAGCCAATATGTCCAACAATTCATCTAATGAGGAATAATACTGTTTGTGAGGATTGTATAGGTGGCAAATACTATAAATGTATTTTAAAGAAATGCAAGAATAGTTCACTTTCAGACAGTATAGCTGTGGCATTGGAAACTTATTATAATATAAATAAGAGTTATTATAAGCATGTCAATGCATTATCGTTTCAAAACTTTTTTACTCGTGATGTTTTTAAAAAATGGAAATTTCATATCAATGATAGCTGCGTTATCAATAATCCTTATGAAGTAAGCTCGATTATACCCAACTATAAAGTAGGTGATTATGTTCTTTACTTTGGAAAGACAGATGAAAATAAAGGAGTTATGACCCTACTCAAGAGTGCCAATATAAACAAGGATATTCGATATGTTATAGTAGGCGTTGGAACTCAAGATAAATTGATAACGAACTATATCAAAGATAATAATCTTGACAACGTTAGTTTTGTAGGACCGAAATGGGGAATGGAAATGGAGGAACTTATTGATAATTGTGCTTTTGTTGTTGTACCTTCAGAATGGTATGAACCTAGTCCCTATGTTATTTTACAAACAAATGGACATGGAAAGACTTTAATAGCATCAGAAATAGGCGGAATACCAGAAATGGTAAAAAAAGAAGAGACTGGATTGTTATTTGAACCACATAATGTTAATGACCTTGCTGAAAAAATAAGGTACTTATTTGAAAGAAAAGAAACTATCATCAGTTTTGGTAAGGCAGGAAGAAAATATGTTGAGGAGGAGTTTTCCCCCGATAAATACTATGCAAAAACGATGGAAGTGTTTGATAATTTGATTAACGGTAAAAAATTATAGTTTATTCGTTTAACATTTGTGAATATAAAATCTGAAACAAATGAAAGGAATAGTTTTAGCAGGTGGCACTGGCACAAGACTTTACCCGATAACCAAGGGCGTAAGCAAGCAGCTGCTCCCTATTTATGACAAACCGATGGTATATTATCCCATCAGTGCGCTGATGCTGGCAGGGATTAGGGATATATTGATTATCTCAACACCCTACGACCTGCCTGGCTTCAAGCGACTGTTGGGCGATGGATCTGACTATGGTGTACACTTTGAGTATGCGGAGCAGCCTTCTCCTGACGGCCTGGCACAGGCGTTCATCATTGGTGAGAAATTCATCGGTGATGACTCCGCTTGCCTTGTATTGGGTGATAATATCTTCTACGGTAGCGGCTTTACGGGCTTGCTTCGTAAGGCTGTGAAAGATGCAGAGGAAAACAAGAAAGCAACAGTGTTTGGTTATTGGGTATCAGACCCTGAGCGATATGGAGTTGCAGAATTTGACAAACAGGGCAACTGCCTGAGCATTGAGGAAAAGCCCAAAGAACCAAAAAGCAACTATGCGGTTGTGGGATTGTATTTCTACCCGAACAAGGTGGTGGATGTAGCTAAGCATATCAAACCGTCTGCTCGTGGTGAGCTGGAGATTACTACGGTGAATCAGGAATTCCTCAAGGATGGTGAACTGAAAGTTCAAGTCTTTGGCCGCGGTTTCGCTTGGCTTGATACTGGTACCCATGATAGTCTTGCTGAGGCGAGTACCTTTGTGGAGGTGATTGAAAAGCGCCAAGGCTTGAAGGTGGCCTGTTTGGAGGGTATTGCCTATCGCAATGGCTGGATAAACGAAGAACGTATGCGTGAGATAGCACAACCTATGCTGAAAAACCAGTATGGCCAATACCTGCTGAAAGTGATAGACGAGATGAAAGAAATTATTAATTCGAACACACTTCGTCACATTTGAGTTGGGTTTGCAAGATGAGACTCGCGTTGATGAATAAGTTTCTGTTAGTTGAACTGTTGCAGGTGTCTTTATGCACTCGTGAAAGTTTGTCGCGAGTGCCTTCTGCTGTAGAGTGGCTAGGGATATTCGAGGAGGGTCAGCGGCAGGCCATAGCTGGCGTGTTGGCGTGTGGAATAGAACGGCTGCCCAAAGAGCAGCAGCCTCCACAGGCATTACTTCTGCAATGGATAGGAGTAACGCTACAGATAGAGCAGCAGAACGCACTGACTACAAAGGTGTGCGGTGAGGTGGTTGGTCAGATGGAGAAGGACGGGCTGTGGTGCTGCGTGCTGAAAGGACAGGCGAACCATAGGTACTACCCATCTCAAATGTCAAATCGCAGGTCATGTGGCGATATTGACATTTGGGTTCAAGATTGCCCTTCGGGCGAGTCTGCTCACGTTCGGAAGAATTCAAGCAAGTTTGCTTCTTCTCTCGCTCAATCGCAGACTTCAAGGTTCAAGGTTCAAGATTCTGTGAGGGAGGTGCTGGAGTATGTGGATGCGCATTGGGAGCGGACGGGATTATGCTGGCTGCATTGTAACTTCACGGATAAGAGCGGGGTGCTGGTGGAGGTGCATTTCCATCCGTCCTTCTTCTGCAGACCGAAATATAATAAGCGGTTCCAGAAACACTTTGCGGATATGGAGAAGTGTGTGGAACGAGCGAGGATAGACGGGGTGGAGATACCTGCCATGAAGGTGGAAGAGGATGTGATTTATCAGATGAATCATATCTATAGGCACTTGATTGACGAAGGAGTGGGTATGCGGCAGGTGGTCGATTACTATTGGTTGCTTCGCAGTTTTTGTAGTAAACACAAATCGTCATTAATTGACCAAAAAATAGCCGTTAATAGAACGATATAGTACCTTGGAATGCGGAAGTTTGCAGGGGCATTGATGTATGTGCTATGGGAACTGCTGGGTATGCCGGAGAAGTATCTACTGTGTGAGCCATCGGAAAAGGACGGTAAGTTCTTGATGGAGGAGATATTGATGAGCGGGAACTTTGGTCACGATGACCCCAGAATGGGTGATGTGGCGCAAGGCGGCTATATGAAGAGCCGTATCAGTCAGGCCTGGCGTCGTTTCAAGCGCAATATGCGGTTCCTGACCTGTTATCCAGGAGAAGTCATCTGGGAGCCGGTAGTGAGAGTGCAGCACTTTGCGTGGAAGAAACTGGGGGTGTAGGTATTATTGGTATTGTGCTGATTTTGACATTCTGTGTGGCCAGGTTGATGATAGTGACAGGTGATGTGGCTAAGGACTATGGGATGGCTACTGTAGCTGAGAAATTGAAGACTATATATAAACAAATAATTGAAAATTAATAATACAAATACTTTTAATTATGGATGCAGCAATTATTACAACTTATCGCTGTCCGATGCGATGCAAGATGTGTAACATTTGGGACAACCCTACCAAGACATCAGAGGAGTTTAAACCTGAACTTTTGGAAAAACTCCCGAAACTAACAGGCGTGAACATAACAGGAGGTGAACCGTTCATTCGCGAGGATATTGAGGATATAGTGAAGATCCTGTTGAAGAAAGCTGATCGCGTGGTGTTTGCCAGTAGCGGCTATTTCAACGACCGTATCATTAAACTCTTTGAGAAATTTAAGAACGAGCCAAAACTGGGTATTCGTATTTCTACTGAAGGTCTTTCGTGCAAGAACGACGAACTCCGTGGTCGTCAGGGCGGTTTTGACAAAGGCCTTAGCACCTTGCTCGAACTCCGTCGCATGGGTATCAAGGACGTGGGCTTTGGCATCACCGTGAGCAATCACAACTCACCCGACATGCTCCAACTCTACGAACTGAACCGCAACCTGAAGATGCAGTTTGCTACTGCCGCCTTCCACAACTCGTTCTATTTCCATAAGTATGACAATGTGATTACCAACAAAGACGAGGTGGTAGCCAATTTTGACGAACTCTGCCAGCGCTTGATGAAGGAGAACAGCCCCAAGAGTTGGTTCCGTGCCTTCTTCAACATGGGACTCATCAACTACGTCCAGGGTGGTCGTCGCATTCTGCCTTGCGAAGCAGGTAACGAGAACTTCTTCCTTGATCCTTACGGAAATATCCTGCCTTGCAATGGTATGGAGGAAGATAAATGGTTTGATACGATGGGTAATCTCCACGAACAGTCTTTCGAAGAGATATGGAATGGCGAGAAAGCTAAAAAGGTGCGAGAGGGCGTAGCCCATTGTCCCAAGAACTGCTGGATGATTGGCACCGTGAATCCCGTCATGCATAAGTATTTGAAGGACATTCTTCCTTGGGTTGTCAAGAACAAATTGGCGGTGATGAAGGGCGGTCGTGTTGATACTGAGCATATTCCGTTCTACCACGTGGGCAACAACGATACCCAAGGCGTTGGGTTGAACAATCCCAATCAATGCACTGATTGTAAAGATAATAATCCCAAGAAATGAAGATAGCGTTTATAGGAGGAAGAACTTTTCATCACCCGGATGGGATAGCCTCGTATATGAAAAACCTTGCGACAGAGCTTGCAAAAATGGGTCATGAGCCTATCGTTTTTGTGGAAAGCGACTGTCACAAGATTGAATATTACAATGGCTTCAAAGTTATACATCAGAAATCATTAAAGAGCGCAGCCCTGACAAAGGTATTGCTGGGATTAAAATCTACACTGTATGCTCTGAGGAAAGAAAAAGGTGTACAGGTGTTTCACTACAATGCATGGGGACCTGCTCTGATTGCTTCAAAGGTTCCACTTCTTTTTGGTCGCGTATCTGTTGTACAGGCACACGGACTGGAATTCAAACGCACCAAATATACACCACGCCAACAGAAGATGCAAAAGATGTTTTTT
>Ga0247611_10002405_pt1 | contig 30299 bp, 40 predicted proteins | sample 177DNAGHGhighgp2_FD_192422 | JGI IMG/M metagenome (GOLD analysis project Ga0247611, IMG submission 192422) | Sheep rumen microbial communities from Palmerston North, Manawatu-Wanganui, New Zealand - 1770 DNA GHGhigh gp2 | ecosystem: Host-associated > Mammals > Digestive system > Stomach > Rumen... | reverse complement strand
TGACAAAATAAAGTCAATATGATACAATGTAGTTGCATTTGAAAGGAGAGAGAAAATGAAAATCAAATTGCAAAAACTTGAAATTAAAAACTTCAAGAAAGTAAAAGAATTCAAATGGGAATTTAATGGAAAGAACTGGATTATCAGAGGTGACAATGGAGTAGGCAAATCTACAATTTATGATGCATACACATGGTTGCTATTTGGTAAGGACTCAAAGGACAGTGCAGATTTCAACATTAGAACAGTGGATCAAGCGACAAAAGAAGTAATCCACAACACTGATATCGAAGTATATGCAGAGCTAATGACAGATGATGGGCTTTTGAAACTACAAAGAATTTCAAGAGAAAAATGGACAAAGAAGCGTGGAAGTGCCACAATGGAACTTGATGGCAACGAAACAAGCTACTACATCAATGAAGTACCTGCAAAAGAAAGTGAATGGAAAAAGAAAATTGCTTCACTTTGTGGAGATCTAAACGAAAAGACATTCAAATCACTTTCAAGTCTTGGAGCATTTAATAAACTTGACAAGAAAGAAAAGAGACAAATCTTATTCGGACTTATCAGTGATGTTAGTGATGGAGCAATCGCACATAGCGTAGAATTTGAACTTCAAGCGAAGACTCTTGCGCTTGGAGATGAAAAAGTAATCGAAGAATTCAAAAACCAAATTGATAGTGTAGGTTTCGAAAATTCAAGAAAAATCTTCAAAGACAGATGCAGCAAATTAAATGAAGACCTCAAGACGATCCCTGTAAGAATCAATGAGGTATTCACACAAATCGAAAAAGTGGAAGATAGTGAAAGTGACCTAAAAGCAGCTTTAGAAGAAATTGATGACAAGATCAACCAAGTATCAGCTGAAAAGGCAAGCAGTTCATCATCAACACTTGTTACAGAAATTCAAAAGGAAATCAACGATTTACAAGTCGAAAAACAAAAGAAGATCAACGAAACATACATGAAGCAAGACACAATGCGTGCAGAGCTTCAAAAGATGTCAATAGAACTTGCAAACATCCAAGAATCAAGAAGAAACAATGAATACGAACTTACAGGGTTAAATGGTAAAATCAACGAATGTCTAAAGGAATATGAAGAAATCACAAGTAGAACATTCGAAGGTGGTGTGTGTCCTGTATGTCATCGTGAACTTCCTGAAGAAATGGTAGAAGAAGCAAGAAAAGAATTCGATGCAAAGAAAGAAAAAGACTTACAAGATAATATCTCAAGAGGTAAGGGATGCAGAGCAAAGATTCAAGAACTTGAAAATAACATCAAAGAAAACGATGAAAAGGCACTTGAACTTAACAAGAAATACAGCTTGCTAAACAAAGAACTTCAAGATGTTAAATTCGACACTTCAGAAGAAGATTTCAAAATTAGTGCTTTAATGCAAAAGAAAGCTGAAGCATTATCAGGAGTCGACAATTCTGCATATGAAGAAAAAATGCAAATGTTATCACAAACAAAGAATCAACTACTTAAAAAGTTAGTTGCTAAAGATAACGAAGCAAAAGCAAATGCAAGAATTAAAGAACTTGAAGAACAAATCCAAAAAGCTGAAAAGGAACATGCAAAGAACACTACACTACTTGCATTGAGTGACAAACTACTTGAAATCAAAGTAAGCAAAGTCACAGATATAATCAATAGCAAGTTTAAGATTACTTCATGGAAATTATTTAATAAATTATTAAATGGTGGATATGAAGAAGTGTGCATCCCTACAATAATGGGAGTTGACTATGCATCACTAAATAGTGCAATGCAAAAGAACGTTGACCTTGACATTATTAACACATTACAAAAGGAATTCAAAGTTGAATGTCCAGTATGGATAGACAATGCCGAAAGCTGCAACGAATACTTATCAATCGATGCACAAACAATCAAGTTATACGTTACTACTCAAGAAGTAAAATGTGTTGAGATGGTGGAAGAATGAACGTTGTAGTGCTTTCTGGAGTATTACTTGAGGCTCCTCAACTAATGAGTAAGACCGAAGGCAATGAACTTCGTAAATATTGCTTCGGTAAGATTTGTGCAAGAGACCAAGATGGCAACAAGGATCAATTCATAGACTTCATAGCCTTTGGAAATGTTGCCTCTTGGGTAACAAATCTACCTGCAAAAGCAAAAATTGAAATCTTCGGTAAAATTTCAGTAACTTCGAGCAAAGATGAAAATGGCAAATGGAACATCAAGTATGTTGTGTTAGCACATCGAATCCAACAAATCGCAAGAGAAAAAGAACAATATGATGGAGCAGAAGTGGATGAATTAAACGTTGATCCATTCGCAGAATTTAGATAAAGGAGAAAAATATGCAAGAACAATCAAACAACCAAGTACAAGTTAAGAAGGAAGATAGCAATACACTATCTCCAACAGTTGCAGAATCATTTAAAATCGCAACTGCATTCAGTAAATCAACAATTATCCCTAAAGATTATCAAGGCAATGCAGCAAACTGCTACATAGCTTTAGATATGGCACAAAGAATCAATGCATCACCAATGATGATTATGCAAAACTTATACATCGTAAATGGTCGCCCAGCTTGGAGTAGTCAATTCATTATTGCTACAATCAACAAGAGTGGAATGTTTAAGACTCCGCTACAATACAAGATTGATGGCGAAGGTGACAACAAAGGCTGCATCGCATGGGCAATATCAAAAGATGGAACTACATGTGAATCAATGAGAGTCACAATTGCGCTTGCTAAAAAAGAAGGATGGTATGGTAAGAACGGTAGCAAATGGCAAACAATGCCTGAACTAATGATGAGATATCGTGCAGCTTCATTCTTCGGTAAACTTTACTGTCCTGAACTTTTGATGGGATTCCAAAGTCAAGAAGAAGCGATCGAATTGTCGGAAGCAGAATACACATTCGAAGATGTTAATGCTAACACAATCGAAAAGAATGCTAACACAGGAGAAGTGGTAACGCCACCACCTGCACCAGAGGCTGCCACAAAAGATGAAAAGCCAACTACAAAGGTAAAAGAAAATAAAACGATTGTAGAGGCAGTTTCAGAGGCAAAGCAAGAAACTAAACCAGAAAAGCAAGATGTAGTCGAAGAATTCAAAGCAAAGCAAAAAGCAGCTGAACAAGCAAAAGGATCATTTGATCCATACGCATAGACTATGCTAATATATCCATTGGCTTCATCTTCCGAGGGGAATTGCTACATAATATCAGATGGTACAACAATCCTAATGATAGAGTGTGGCATTCCTGTAGGCAGAGTAACAAAGAAAATTAACCTCGCTAACATCGATGCAATACTGATAACTCACGAACACAAAGATCACTGTGGATACTTGAAACAATTTATAAAATCAAAGCAAGTATACGCAACTGCTGGAACATTTGAATCTAAAGAGGATGAAATCGGCTTATATGTTTACCATCGAAATGTAATCGAAAAAAATAAATGGTTTACAATCGGCTCGTTACAAATCTACGCATTCGAAACACAACATGATGCAAAAGAACCTGTCGGTTATTTCATCCACTCGACAACAAACAGCGAAAATTTATTATTCGCAACAGATACATTCTATATCAAACCAAGATTCGAAGGAATCAACTACTTAATGATAGAAGCAAACTACGATGTGAAGATTTTAGAAGAAAACATCAAAGAAGGCAAGATTCCATCGAGCTTGAGAAAAAGGCTTATTCATTCACACTTCGAAATTTCAAATGTTATAAAATTCATCCAAGCAAATGATATGAGTCAGCTAAAAGATGTATACTTGATGCACTTATCATCAGGCAACAGTAATGAAGCAGATTTCTACAACCGAGTAAAAGAGGTAGTAGGAAAAGATGTGAATGTGTATGTATGTGCTAAATAATTATATTAAACTATAGAGTCGCATGACGGCTGGTGGCACAGGTAGGCTCTCCTTTGATTTTCTTCTCCTGCCTGTGTCTTTGGAGGTATTATGGAAAATTACAACAACAAAATAAAAAAGACATGCGAAGATTTAATGTGTTATTATTGCCCTTTAAGAAATAAAAAGCTATGTCCTTCAAATAATTTTGAGATGAAAACAGATGTGTCAATTTTGGAACAACTGCTCGATCTTAAAAAAGAAATAGATGGTATCCTAAAGGAGAACGAACTTGCGAATAGTACACGATCCCAAGAATAGCAAACGAAAGGATGTTCTACATTTATTCGGATTTGAAGGATTAGGCATCTACTGGACTTTAATCGAATGGCTCTATGATTTGAAGGGATACCTTAAAAAAGAAGAAATTGACAAATTCATCAGTTTTTACAATGCGAAATATGAAATGACAGTACAAATCGTGTTGATTCTTTGTGAAACGATGAAGGTAAGGAATAGTGATGGTGCTTATGAGACAATATATTATAATTATAATATCATAAGAGCTGTTAATGCTATGCAAGAGAGAGCAAGAGCTACAAACGAGGTAAAGCGCAAAGTCAAAGAGGTAGAAATGGAGAAGCTGAAGAAGATACCTGTAAAGGCAAGAACAGATGCAATCAAGTCATATTATGCAGCAAAAGAACAAAAGAGATTCGTGAAGAATTATCTGAAGAAGCAAAAGAAAGAGAGGTTAGATTATGAGAGTTGAAAAGAAATTTAAAACAAACTACTTTGTAGGGCAATCGGAAATTGAGAAGATCATCATTTATTTGAAAAATGAAAAGAAAACAAAAGCAGACTTAAGTAGAGAGTTAGGAATCACATACAACTACTTATGGCGAATTTTATCAGGAAACAGACCAATCACTAAAAAGGTCTACAAGAAATTACGAAGCTACAATGATGGTGCTTTTAAAAACGCTGTGAAGATTATTCCAGAATTTGAGGATTTAGAATAATGGTAAAAAAGAAAATTAAGGATTTAACTAAGGAAGAAGCGGAAAAGATTTGCGATAGTCGTTATATTTGCAATAAATGTCCGTTGAGTGTTACATCTGGTTATTATACATATTGTATGAAAAAAATAATACTTAATTACAAAGAATTTTTGGAGCAAGAAGTTGAGGTAGAAGAATGATAGCAGAGAAAAGAAAAAGAAGAATCAGCAAATGTGAATGTTGTCCTTATTTTGCTAAAAACCATGAAAAAGGAAAATGGGAATGTTCGTTAGTTAGTTATGGCAGTGAGAAAAGTCATAAATCGTGCATATTCAATTCTGATGAATGGGACAATGATAATAACAAACAAACTGAAATCATAGAAAGGTGGATACGAGCTAATGAGTAACATTGGAAGAAAAATCGAAAGAAACCGAATCAGAAAGTTAGTCGGTAATAAAAACATTAGAACATATCATGGTATGGGCTACACAGATCAGCAAATTTTAAGAGCAGAACAACGAAAAAAAAGAACAAATTAAAAAACGAAAAGAAAAAGAAGAAAAGAACAAATTACAATCCGATTAAAATCGGATTTTTTTATTTTGGAATAATAAAAGTGGGATGTTTGCTAAAATATAATATATATTATTTAATAAATCGTTCGAACGCGAGAAAAAATAAAACCTTGACAAAAAGTAAAAAAAAGACTACAATGTGGGCGAGGATATACTTATGAAAAACGAGATGACAATCAAGGAAATTAAGGCAAATATAAGCCCACAGGAAATGAAATTCCTTAAATATTACTTGAAAACAGGCAATAAAGCATATGCTGTGGCAAAGGCTGGATATCCGATAAGCACGAAGAATGGGCTATATGCTAAAGCTGATAAGCTGCTTAAGGGACAATATATTATATTATATATATCGTACATGAAGGATAAGGTCGAGGCTGAAACGATAGCGGGAGTGCAAGAAGTCCTCCAGTTCTACACAGATGTGCTACGAGGCAAAGTCAAAGAAGAAAACCTCGTTCAAGTGACAAAGAAAAAGAACGGGATGCAAATCACCGAATCAGAGGTCAAGCTAACAAAAGCCAAGATAAAGGATAGGCTTAAGGCAGCAGAGCAGCTCGGCAAGAATTATGGTTTGGAAGAAAATTCAAGAGAGAATACAGAGTTCGAGGATTTGACAGTGCTTGGAGATTTACTTCGAGGTGACAACTAATGAAAGCAACGAGAACAATTCAATGGTCACCATTTAGCCAAAAGCACAAGAACTACATCAAGAAAGGTTTAGAGTGTAAGATGTCAGTAGCCGAAGGTGCAATCAGATCAGGAAAGACAACTGATAACTGTATCATAGCTGCTGCTGCTCTTGAAGTATCACCTGACCGATTGCATCTTGCCACAGGATCAACAGTAGCAAACGCAAAGCTAAACATTGGTGACTGCAACGGATTCGGACTTGAGTATTTATTCAGAGGAAGGTGCAAGTGGACAAAGTTCAAAGATAATGATGCTTTACAAATTTATACAAAGACAGGGACAAAGGTAGTAATTTTCGCTGGTGGTGGCAAAGCAGATAGTTACAAGAAGATACTTGGTAACTCTTATGGCATCTGGATAGCAACCGAAATAAACGAACACTACGATAGTGATGACAGTAGAACATCATTCATCAAAGTGGCGTTCGGTCGACAAGCAGCTGCAAAAGCACCTAAAGTATTGTGGGACATGAATCCAAGTGATCCTAATGCTAAAATCTACAGAGATTACATCGAGCCATACAAGTTGCAATACATCGGTGGATATAACTACGAATTATTCACGATGAAAGATAACTTATCAATTCCACCAGAAAGGCAACTCGAAATTGAGAGTCAGTACATCATCGGTAGTATTTGGTACAGGAGAGACATACTCGGTCAAAGATGCATCGCAACTGGACTTGTGTATGATTACCTCGCAAATCATTTAGATGAATTCAAAGTAAACGATGATTATCTAAAAGGCAAAAACTACTTTATAGAATGTGGACTCGATTTTGGCGGAGATAGATCAGCCACAACAATGGTAGCATCTGCAATAATCGGTGGATTTGAAGAATTGGTAATTGTAGATAGTGAAATCATAAGAGAAAGAATAGATACAGTGCAGCTTCAACATAGATTTGAAAACTTTATTCAAAGAGTCTATAAGGAACACAGGAAAGTGCCAATTGTGAATTGTGATAGTGCAGAATCAGTATTGATCCACACACTAAACAATTATGCAAAGATGAACAACATGCAATGTAGAATTGCTCCTGCACTTAAATGTCCGATTATAGAAAGAATCAGAATGGAGAATAGGTTGATAGCTGAAAAGCGTTTCAAGATAATAGCAAATGGAAAGAACATCGATATGATGGATGCATTCTTAAATGCTACATGGGAAGTGGATAAGGTAGATACTCGACTCGATGTTGTCAGCTTCTACAATCCAGTAGACTTGCTCGATGCATTCGAGTATAGTTTCGAAAAATACATATTAAAATTCGCAAGAGGATAGGAGAGAAAATGAGTACAACAATTAACAACATCATCAAGAATTATTGCAACGAGGTAAAGAAGTACACAAACATCGAAGGACAGTCGAAGTATTTAGATTTGTGGGAGAAATGGTATAAAGGGTATGACAAAGATTTCCACTTCTACACTTTGAAAAGAACAGGAACAGCAGTTGAAAGAACTAAAAAGAGCTTAAAAGCTGCAAAGATGGTCGCATCTGACTGGGCTAATTTAATCGCAAATGAAAAGTGTGACATCATCATCGATGAAAAGGATCAAGATAGATTAAATGAAATCCTTGACAAAAACAACTTCTGGCTTCAATTGAACAACCACTACGAGCAAGCAATGGCAATGAGCATCGGAGCAGTTGCTCTAACAATGCAAGGTATCGAAGTATCAGAGAATGGCGAGCTTGTAGGCAAGACAGGACAACCGAAACTTACATTCATTAGAGCAAAGCAAATATATCCAATTACAATCGAAGGTGGAATCTTAACAGAAGTAGCGTTCGCAATTGATAACACAAGAACAGTGGATATAATCATTTATTTAACAGATAAGGATGGCAAATACAAGATACATTCATTATCATGCAAAAAATCAAGCACAGGTGAAATAATGGGTGAAGATAAGGCAAAGAGAAATGTCTTCAACACTCAATCTTCACTTAAATGGTTTGCCACATTTAGTCCTAACATCTTCAACAATTTAGAAAATAATAACTTGCCAATTTCAATCTACGCAAACTCAATCGATACTTTAAAGGCCATCGATAACAAGTATGATGGATTCGACATTGAATTCGTAAATGGAAAAAGAAAGGTGTTCGTTTCTGCATCATTACAATCTACAAAAATGGTAAGTGATGGACAAGGCGGTGAAAAGCAAGTCACAGTAAACACATTCGATGAAAACGATATGAGTTTATACGTTTTACCTGAAGATGAATTGCTAAATGGAAAAGGAGTAAGTAATAAAGTCCAAACAAGTGCAGAGCCATTAAGAAGTCAAGACTACATCTCAAGTTTGAATGAAGAACTAAACATCTTAAGCAAACAGTGTGGATTAGGTTTAAATAGATTCCAATTCGATTCAATGGGTAGGCCTTTACAAACAGCAACTGCTGTCATCAGTGTAAACAGCGAATTATATCAAAATTTAAGAAAGCACGAAATCAAGCTCGAACAAAGTCTAAAAGATTTCACACTTGCAATTATCACAGCTTGCAACAACTTTAGTCCTTATGAATTTAAATCTGATTATAAACTAAAAGACATCTACATCCAATTCGATGATTCAATCATAGAGGATAAAGATGCAGAACAAAAGAGAGATAAAGATCTCGTAGCAGCTGGATTGCTTTCAGAGATTGAATACAGGATGAGATGGAGAGGCGAGACTGAAGAAGATGCTAAAAAGTTTGTGTATGACAACTTAAGATATAAGCTAATCAATAACAACTTACCTTCTCTAACAAATGGTGGTATGACTCCAGAAGAATTCGTTAATATTTGCTATGGTGATAAATCAGAGGAAGAAAAGCAAAAAATCGTTGAATATGTCACAGCTCAAAAAGAAAAATCATCACTTGATCCACTTGCAATGTTAAGGACTGAATAATGAACTCCGACCAAGTCAAGAAATACAAAGTCGACCATAATAAAGTCGATGATTTGTGTGAAAACATGAATCAAGTATTTGAGGCAACAAGCCAAGCATTCACAATGCAGGAGAATGTGGCCTTAAGTCTTGGTGCAGAAGCAAACGATTATGACAAGTGGAAAAAGAGAGTGGATAGCGAACGAGAAGGATTAAAGAAAAGCCTCGATAAATCGGCAAAGGCAGTCACTAAAATTGTGGAAGCTGCAACAAAAGATACGATCAAACAGGCAAACAAACAAATGCTTGAAATTGACAAAGACTTAAGCAAACCATCTGCAATTCTAATCAAGGAACAACAAAAGGCAGTAATGCAATACAGCAAATCAGTGCTAAAAGACTTCGATGACAAAGTAAATAAGATTTATAAGTTGCGAAATCAAGAGCCATTATTTGATGCAATAGCCAAGTATACCGATAAATCAAGATTAGAGCAAGCACCTAAAATAGTGTATTCTGATGGTAAGCAAGTAAATTTCAGATCATACATGGAGATGAATATACGAACTACCATCAAGCAAGAAATCAACGAAAATTTATTTCAAGCATCTGCAAATAATGGTGTAGTGTTTTATTTAGGCTCGAGCTTCGCTGACTGTGCGAAAGACCATTTAATGTACGATGGCAAGATGTTCTACGATGCAAACTGGCAATCATTCGGATACGATGAAGAAACAAGTGACTTGATACAGGAATACATCGACTCGCACGATTTGATGACCTATCAAGAGGCCATAGAAGGAACATTCACAACAAGACCAAACTGTAGACACACACTTACTCCAATGCCAATCAATGAGGTAATCAGCAAGCCAGTAAAGCAACTTTTACAGGAAAATCACCTCGAAGCAGTTAGTCCTCGAAATGATACTAACTACCTAATTACACAAAAGCAAAGATACCTCGAAAGGCAAATCAGGATGAATAAACAAAATCTTGAAACACACAAAATGATCCTGAAGAATGCTCCAAGTGAGAAAATACAAAATCACATCACAAATGACCAGAGAGCAATAACAGCTCACCAGAAGGAACTACGAGCCTTAATCAAAAAATATGGTGAGGAAAATGGTGGTTTCTTGAGGAGAGATTACAGGAGAGAAAATCCAGCAATCGTGGTACAAGATGCAGGTGTTAGATATACAGTAGGCATTCGTGGAGCAAGTAGTTCCCAATTATCAAAGCTCGTAGAAGATCAACAAATCATAGTTATTAAATAACCGAAAGGCAAATAAAAATCGATTTGTGGCGAAATTTTAGGGCAAATTTCAAAAAATATATTGACAAGCAAAATAATAAATGTTAAAATGGGTGCGTAAAGTTAGAAACCTCTTATTTCTACTTTCGAAGTTGAACGAACAACGTTAATAAAGTGTAAAGAAAGGAAATCGGAAAAGTGCAACGAACAAAATTAAGAGAGTTATTAGTTAGTGGTGGTATCGAAAATCCAAGTACAGATTTAATCGGTGCATTGCTTGATGCTTTCAATGAAGAAAAAGAAACAATGAAAGCTGATTACGAACAAAAGATTACTGATGCAAACAAGAAGGTAGAAGAAGCAGAAGCAAACCTAAAATCTGCAACTGAAGGACAAATCAAGAAAGAAGATTATGATAAACTTCTTAAAGAAAACGAAGCGAACAAAGCTACAATTGCGAAAGCAAAGAAGCAAGAAGTATTGTCTAAATACAAAATTGATAAAGACTTTTATGATGCAGTAATCGGAAAGATCGATGCTGGAAAAGATGATGCAGAGTTCGATGCAAATGTTAAAGCGTTCGCAGAAAACAAAGACAACGCAAAATATCTTGTTAGAACAGTTGTCATCGACAGTAATCCGAGCCTACAAGGTGGAAACCCTGCTCCTAAAACTGATATCAATAGTGCAATCAGAGATTATTATGGCAAAGGCCAAGAATAAAAAAACAAGGAGAAAAATATGGCAATTACATTAGCTCAAGCTAAAGTCGGCATGAAGAACAAAGTAGCTGCTGAATTAGTTGAAATTTTTAGAAATGAAACAGTATTATTCGATTTAATTCCATTCGATAATGCTGTATGTCCAACAGGAAAAGGATCAACATTGGCTTATGGTTATGTTTGCGAAACATTACCAGCAGTAGCACAATCAAGATCAATCAATGAAGAATACGCAGGCGACCAAGCTGTCAAAGAAGAAGTTACAGTAAATCTTAAGATTTTAGGTAATAAATATTCAATCGACAGAGTAATCGCTGAAACAGGTGGAGATGCCTTCATGGATGAAGTAGCATTCCAAAGCAAAGCAATCGCAAAGGGTGTTGTTAATAGATTCCTTTATCTATTCATCAACGGTAACGCTACAAGCGATGCTGAACAATTTGATGGTTTAGCTAAATTATTAGGCACAAATAACAATGTAAGCCAAGCATTAAGCACTTTAACAGGTGCAATGACTGAAGCTGATGCAGAGTTAATTTGTGAAGCATTAGACACAGCTGAAAGCAAACTTATTCGTAAACCTGATGCAATCATCGCAGATGATGCAACAATCAATAGAATTAAGGCTGCTGCAAGAAAAGCTGGTTATTACAAAGCTGGAAGAGATGACTTCGGTCGTAAAGTTGAATACTATGATGACATCCCTCTAATCAAAGCTGGTAAGTATTACGCAAAGAGCAATTCTACAGTTACTGAAACTGCAAATGTTGCTGCTAATACATTATTCATGGTTTGTTTAGGTATGGATGGAGTTCATGGTGTAAGCCCAACTTCAAACGATGCATTCATCTCAACAAGATTACCAGATTACAAGACTGCTGGTGCAGTTAAAGATGGTGATGTTGAAATGGTAGCTTGTATTGCTCTAAAGAACAAGAATGCCGCTGCAAAAGTAACATTCACTCAAGCACAATCTTAATTGAGCAACCTAATAATTTAATAACAAATCATATAAGGGAGTCGGGACTTGTTCCCTTCTCCCTTTTTTAAAAACAAACTGCCTCTGTGAGAAGATTAACTTTTTTAAGTGGGTAGTTGTAAAGATAAACTTTTTAAGGAGCAAGTCAAATGTACGTTAAAAAAGAAGATTACTTACATGAAACATCGATTGACTTAAATGTAGAATTTCGTGGATCAAACTATGACTCTGCAAATGCAATTGATGAATTTATCGATAGAGCTGAAGAAGCGACAATCGATTACTTAAAATATAATTACGATAATGAGGATGACTTCATAGAAAAAATGAGCGAGTCAACGCTTGCAAAATTCAAGAAAGGACTCATCTACCAAATTCAGTATTTCGTGCAAGTTGGAGAAATCTACAACGATGCAGCAACTGATAAACCACTCCTATGCAATAGGGCAAAGTCAATATTTAGGACAATAGGCCTATGCAATTATAGAGGCTACTAATGGCAAGAGAATTAAGAGTCAATGATGCATCCTACAAAGATCGTAACAAAATATGGAAACGAGTGGAAGGCACTAATCATCGAGAAGAATCAGCAAGTGGAGTGTTCTACTCAAAAGACATCATCCCTCTAACACTTGTAACACAACGAATCGGTAATAAGGTTATCGGTCAACATTGGGAAGTTACTATTGAAACAATGGACAACTTGCAAGGATTAGAAGCTGATGACTGGGTAGAATATGATGGAGAATTCTATCGAGTAGAAAAGATAGTAGCCGATGATGATGCAGCTAATAAGCAAAAAAGTAAGCGACCAATCACAAAGTCTACAATAACACTCGTTAGTGGTAAATAATGAACGTTCAAAGAGATTACTGGATGCAGCTATTCTCCAACCTGCTAAATGCTTGTCCTGTTGATACAAGAAACATGGTAACGCATATTACAATGTTTGAAACAAATGACAACTTCGTAATTGAAATAGCAGCTCCATATGCTACACATCCAAGATCACTATCAACCACAGATGCAAGAGGATTCACAGACTATGCAATGTATGTCAATGAAATTCCAAGACCTTACAGGGATCATCGTGGTTGGGTAGAACGAGAAATGAAAAGAACTCAAGATATTATGAACGGAAGGAATCAATACTTATGATTACACAAGACCTAATACAAGTGCTTCAGAATAATTTAGGTGACAATTACTTAATCGTTCCTGAAGAAAAAAGAGACTACAATTTCGATGGTAACGTTGTGGTAGTTTCAGAATATCAAGGTGAAAATTACTCAAATGCTTATGTGTACAACTACCAAGTAACAGTCTATACTTTCGATGTAGTAAACACAATGCAAGAGCTTGATGTAGTATGCCACCAAATGAACGATCAAGTATTTCAAACAAAAGATTTTGCGTATGTCAAACTTTTAGTGAATGCACCTACAAATGTGACTAACTTTCAAATTACAAAAGATGATTACACAGGCGTTATCTCATTTAATGTCCAAGCTATTGCAGCAAAAGAAGCTGATGAAGTTAAGTACATCGTTCTGGACGGAATGACTCTTGCAACAACAAGAACGTTCCTAACTTTTCAAACAGAAATCACGAGTCTTAACAATCAAGGCGACAAGCTAAATGATGCAGAAGTTAGTAGAGCAACACTTCTAATTCAATGCACAATACCTGCAACATCTGGAATTCAAATCCTAAAGAAACACATATTCGATTCAACAGTTAGCATCAACAAAGTGTATAACTTAATCCTCGTTTATGTGGATGGATCAGAACAAGAACTAAATGTTAAGATTAAAGACATCGCAAATCCTAATGAAAGAGGAGCATTACCATTATACACAGTGACATTTATGTTTGACTCCTTCCCTGATTAGAGGTGCAGACCATGAATGGAAAGATAACAATAAGCATTGCTAAAGGCAATGAAAATATTGAAACTGTTAGAGATGCTCCGAATCAACGAATTGAGGCAACTGATAAAGAAAAGGAATCAATCCAAAGTGGAGCAGTTACAACTGCACTAATCCACGCAGGAACTCAAATGATTACATCAACAATCAATCAGTATGGTGATCTAACAGGAGATTATGTAACATCAAACGCAATTGCAGACATTACAAACATTGCAGCCGATATGGCTATGATAGCACGAGGTGGAGCAGTTGGAGTAATAGCTGTGATAGCAAGAAAGTCAATTCAAGCTGGACAAATAGCTTTGCAAACTGCAAGAGCAAATCGAGAAGCCGAATTCTTAAGACAAAGAATGGGCAATATAACAATCAATGATGGAAGGTACTACTAATGGCTCAAATTACATGGCAAGGTGTTAACACAATCACATTTAATAACGTAGCAAAAGGCGTGCCTTTTACTGAAATCTTAAATACAGAGCTTGATAATCAAATCTTCATTTTGCCAAGCGAATCAACTATTTATAGGATGGAAAGTCTTGATAAGATCACATTCAGACAAACCATCAATGGCGAGTCAATTGTGAAGAATTATGTCATTGATGATATCCACATCGAGCAAGTAGCATTCGGATCATCTCCTAAATACAAATACACAATCGTATGCGTATCACCAGAGAAGATGCTACAAGGTATAACACTACCAAATAGAGCATTGACTCAACTAATCGGTAGAACAAGAACATGTTTCAATGCAATGGAGAAATTAAGGCAATTATACTGCCCAAATTTGACTTTTACTGCATCTTTAGAGATACTATTGGCAAGTAAACCATATCCTGAAATGCAATGGAATAGGCCGACATTATTCGAGGTATTTAACAGCTTGCTTTCGATTTTTGGATGCTGTGTAAAGATGCATAATTTTACACAAATAGACTACATCAATTTAAGTGAAACAAGAAATCCAATTTCAGTAAGCAAGTTTGCGACACTTGAAAAAAGGATGGCATCTAAAAATTATGCGAGCAACCTCGACATAGAACTGACTAATGGAATAACAAGCAAAGTAAATACAATTGAGACTGCACCATTATGTCCTCATTCAGAAACAGGAATAATCACAACCGACAATTGCAAGTACGTTCTTTCAAAGCCAATCTACGAGCTAAAGAGAGTAACAGTAGTGCAACAAGTAACACTTTACATCAAGTACCAAACAGGAACTCAAGATGCATTTGATATTGATGATTTAGACATCACGAAGCAAATAGTCGAGCAATCACTATACAATGTGAAGGAAATAGGAAACAATACTTTTATTCTGGATAATCCAAATAAAAAGAGATGTTTCTTTTACTACAACATAGGTGGAACAACAATCGATGGCCTTACTTATCAAGAAAAGACATTGTTCGGTACGAATGCTCCAGTAGCTTATAACTGTGTATTGGTTAAGGCTGCGACTGATTATCTAATTGAGAATGAGCTTGTTAATCCAGCAATGCTTGATGAAACACTCGGAACAACTTTCAAAGTTCATATTGATAGAGAAGCAATCGACATCAGAAACTTACTATTAAGATTTGAATATGTAAGTCAAGATGATACAAGATTCAAAGTCTATAAATCGCTTGCTCCACAAAATGAATACTCACAATTTGATGGACAGCAAGATGCGTTCGTTGATGCAGACAACTTCGGTACAAGAGAAGAAGGAATCATCAATTCAATGGCCAATATTGAAGATTATAGAACAGGAAAGGTAAGTAAGCCAAGTGAACTCGAAGCACTCGGAGACTACATCACAACGGGAAGCAAGAAGTTGATCTTATGGAAAAGAGAATACTCGTTATTTGATGACTACATCATGTACAAGTATTACTTCAGTGAGAATTTTGCAAATCAAAACTTATCTGCATTACTAACTCAACGAAAGAGATACACACAAATTGCAGATGCAAGTGAAAGTCTACTTCGTAATGAATTAGTAGTTAAGAAATTCAAACTTTCAAGAACTCAATACAACACTCCTCTTGCATCTTACATGATGAAGCTACAAACAAGAGATATAAGGAACAAGCACATTGCAAGGACTTTGTATTCAGATAACACACACAGCCATTATTTCATTTTAAACAGCTTAAATATGAAAATCGGCAAATCGATAGTATGTGCAATGAAATTCCTTGATAACTTTGCAATAGGATTAAAGGTAGATCAAACTCACATTGTCGGTGGTTATACTGAAAAGCAAGTGCCTTATACTGATAACTTTGGTGAATGTGATTCAATAGAAATCAACTTCGGCGCTTATGAAGCTGCAAACGAATTATACGAAGAAGATTATACAGTGCTTGATATTGCGAGAGCATATCCAGAAACAACAGATGATAATCCTAAATTAAGTGATACAATTCAAACATTCAATGTGCTTCTTTATAAAGACAATAGGGAGCAGCTTCAAATGAATCTTCAATTTGCATTCATAAGTGGTGATGATGGATTTATCTATGATGGATTTGTGGAAATGAATCCTCTAATTAGAGAGCAAAATAAGACATTTAAAGTGTATGAATCAGCAAATGAATATACAGGAAACGAAGCAGAAGTAATCGGAAATGTTAATGACAATGCAACTGCAACAATTGTAGGAGCAAGAATAACACTTTCTGGACTAACTTCAGGAACAAAAGGAGTAGCGTTGGTATACATGGATGGAACAAGCCCAATCCTTATGTGTGCATTTAACAAACAATCAAGCACTACTCAAATAGTAAGATTTTTAATAGAATTTTAAAAGGAGAAAGATATGAAAATTTATTTCAACAATTTAGGAATAGAAACATCAAGAGTGCTTGATGATGTATTTGTAAAGAATGATGTTGGAAGAAGAATTGAAGCATACTTTGATGGAGTAGACATAAGCTCTGCAAACATTAGTGCAAGACTAATCATAGAATGGCCTAATGGAGATACAACAAACGCATTGCTAATGACTAAATTCATCGATGCTTCAGGATTCTATATTATCTTGCCTCAATTGATTCAAGATGGCACAGCAACATTCACAATAAGAATTACAAACTTGCTCGAGGACTATCTGCAAAATACTCCACAGTTTACAAGAGAGATCCTCGAGTCTGTCGATGCAGCTGATGATACAAACATTACTCCAGCCGAATATGCAGAAATGCAAAATGCTATAAATGAGAATGCAAGTAACATCATCGCATCATTAAATGCAGCAAAGGCTTATTCAGATGCACAATTAAATGCAAGATTAAGAGTATTAAATGTGGATGATATTTCAGATGAAAATACGATCCTTGAATTATATAGTGATTTACATGGACAATACGAAGAAACAGGAGAAACAATCAAATTCAACTTTGTTGGTGAAGATCAGGGTGGATACAAGTATCTTGGAAATGTTAATGCAGACTTTGGAGAGGTAAACGATCCAATGTGGATTACATTCTTCGCAGATGGACACATCTACTACTACTATCTTCATGACACAGGAGAAGAAATTGATGTCAAAGCTGTTCATTTTGAAACAAGAAACACAACAACAGTGCTTACTAATGAAGATAAATTAGTTACATCAGCAGCAGTCAAAGCTGTTACTGATTTATGTGCAAGAACTACATATGTAGATGATGAAATTACAGAAACAAGAGCATATATAGATGGACTAATTGCAGACATCGAAGATGGTGAAATAATTGCCGGCAAAGCTAAAAATGATAAGGATGGAAATCAGATTGACACTACTTATTCAAAATTAGCAGGTAACAATGAGTTCACAGGCAATAATCAATTCATCGGAACAATCATAGTCCCACTTGCATCATCATCTGCAAATCCAGTAAGATTAAGCCAACTAAATAGTGAAATTACTAAATTGCAAGATGGCACTACAATCGTAGATAAATCAAAGAAAGACCAACAAGGAAATGTAATAGATACTACCTATGGTGCTGCATTTGAAATAGGAGTTGACCCTACTAATTACAAGTATACATTTAGGCTAAAAGATGCGCACAATAATGTTATTAGTTCTCAAGAAATCGATTTACCAATCGAAAATGTAGTAGTTAGTGGCCAATATGATGATACAAATGAAAAGATTATATTGACTTTACAAAATGGTCAAACAATAGATATTCCAGTTGGTGCATTGATTAGTGGGCTACAAACTGAAATCACAAGCAACAATAAGTTAGCAAGTGATTTAGTAGATGATACTAATCAATCCCATAAGTTTGTGAGTGCGAGCGAAAAGGCTCAAATAACAACAAATGCTTCAGACATTGTTGATTTAAAAAATGCAGTTACAGCAAGTGTATCATATGATGCAGAAACAAAAACTTTAGTGATTACTGGATTTAAGACATCTTACGATAGTAGCACTAATACACTAATTTTAGATTTATAAAAAGGAGAATAAAAAATGCCAAATGAATTAAATTTTATACAAACTCCAAGTGGAACATTAGAGATAGTAGATGCAGATGCGAGAGCCAATAAATTTGATAAATCAAATATTGATACAAGCATTGCTAATCCTACAAGTGATACTAAAGTCTTATCAGAAAAGGCTGTAGTTGATAATTTTGTGAACAAAAATCAAATTGATACTTCTATTGCTAATCCTACAAGCGATGCTAAAGTATTAAGTGAGAAAGCAGTAGTAAATGAATTAGACAAAAAAGCAAATAAAGATGGCAATTATCCAACAATGACTGTAGGAGTAGCTGATAATTTAGCACCATATAGTGAAGATAGTGGAGCAGAACAAAGTAAACCATTTATTGCACAAGGCACAGGAACTGACAATAATACAGCAATCGTGACTACTGGTGCTTTAGGATTACTTAAAGAAAAGCAAGGTAATACAATTGTTGCAAATCAGTGGGTTAAAAATGGTAATTTTGCAAGTTCTAGTAATTGGGCAGCTTCAAATTGTTCATTAAGCGTATCATCAAATATTGCTACAATATTAGCAACAGCACAAAATGGTTTGATTCAACAAGAAATATCAATTATTGCTAATCACAAATATATAATAAGTTGTGAAATCAAATTAACAACTGCTACTGATAAAGTTTTAATCAATATTACAGGTATTGGTGGAATTGCTGGCAAAAACACTGAAGAAACTACATCTTGGCAAATTTTAACAAAAGCATTTACATATGCTTCAAATACAACAGAATATTTGAGAGTAATTGATTCTAGAACATCAGATTGGGATGCAATTCAAGTTAAAGATGTTTACTTAATTGACCTTACTCAAATGTTTAATGGCAATATTCCACAAGACCTATTAGATAACCCATCTCATTTTTCTTGGCATTACAATGGTGATTTATCATACAACATTGGAAGCCTTGAGAATGCTAATGGCGTTAAGTTAGTTTGCACACAAGGTAGGAACTTATGGGATGAAGAATGGGAAGAAGGTAGCATTAGTGAAAGTGGAGCAAATTCTCCTTCATCTATTCAGATTCGTTCAAAAAATTATATTTTGGTAATTCCTGGAACTCAAATTTACTTTTATATAGGTTCTAATAGAATTGGGCGATTAGTATGGTTTGATAAAAGCAAAAATGTTGTTGAAGTTACTTATCCGTATGGTAACGAAGTCCTTAATGTTCCTGATAATGTCTATTTTATGAGATTTATTATTGGTAATGGAGACATACCAATCAATACCTACAACAACGATATTACTATCAGCTTATACTACACACAAGAGCAAGGTGGCGAGGGATACAACCAATACTATCCATATGTTGCTTCTAAAGTATATGACACAGGTAGCGAGATTCTAAAATCAGCTGGTGATGTAAAAAACACAAAAGCACCTGATGGAATTATTACAAGAAAAGCTGGTACTTATACATTTACAGGAAATGAAACTTTAATAGGTCAAACAGAAATAGGTGGCTATCGTTGGGTTAGCATTCCATTAGCCGATTGTTTCAATATACCAAACACAACAAGTAAGAATGTAATTATTATTGGAATTACTCCTACCACCACATATTATGCAGGAAGTGGTTGTTTCTTGTTTCAGGCAGAACTTTGGCTTGGGTATGACAAATCTGTTTATGAAAGTGATAGCGAATTTTTAAATTATTTAGTTGGAAAAGAAGTTGTCTACGAACTTGCAACACCAACAACAGAACAAGGCACATCATTTACTGAAAACTTGGAAATAAGTGATTATGGTATGATGTATTGGCTTGATGGTAATGACAATTTAGTGGGCATTCCACAAGGTGCGAAGTTCTTCTATCCTGTTGATTACAAAGGCTTCATTGATGATGTATATTCAAGAACAAATGGCGATGCACAAGATATTGTAGTGCAAAGTGAAATTAGTGATACTGCACTTGCTGAAAGAGGCTATATTAAACTTGCATCAATTAGTGGCTATGATGCTACAAAGACACAAGTTCTTAAAAATGTAGAAGGCACATTAACTTGGGTAGATGAGGAGGCATAATTATGGCAATCACAAAAATAGATAAAGGTAATTACATTTTAGTTAAATCAGACACTGGTAAACTTAAAGTTAAAGGCGATGACAAGATTTATAGCGAAGCAACTGAACTTAAAGATAAGCCAAGAGAATACGAAGAAGTTGTAGATGAATAATGCTAACATTGTGGATTTTACTCAATAAACAAATCCGTAAGAATAAGGCTGATTTTATTATATTATATAGTAAGATTAAGCCTTATCTTACTTGGCATTTTCTGCTATGCTTCGGTATTGCTTGGATGATAACAAACGGGTGGTGTTATATATTCATTATATTAGGCTCATCACTATCGATAAAATGGATGTATACAATAGGGGTTAGTTATTTAGCATTCTTGTGGTTACCTACAACTCCTGAAAAAATAATAACAATTCCTATTGCATATACATTAGTTAGAAAATTATTTCCAAATGATTTTCACACTTTAAAACTTTTAAATAAAATAAAGGATAAAGAAAATGGAAAGAATGAAGTTACTTAACTTTCCAAAGTTAATGAGATAAATATAAAAGAATTAAACTAAAAGGTTTGACATTGTTAAGCAATTATGTTATAATGATGTCGGTCTAAAGAGTTAGGTACAGACTCTTTCTCAAAGGGCAATCCTTCAATTTTCAAAAACAAAGTGGTCGCACTACCAATATTCACGCAAAATTAAATAAGTCATAGTTATAAGATCATTAAGTTTTTACCACCAGAAATGGTGGTTTTTTAATTTTCTCTATACAAAAAAACAAAAAGGTGTTATAATGGGAGTGTCAATGACAGGAAGGAGATTCAAATATGGTCGTGGACTTAAACACTCAAGCCTTTTATAAGGCACAAAATGGCGACATTTTCATAATTGAAATGATCGGAAATAAGAAACATGCTGCACCAATCAGTAAAGAAAAACTGTTTGAAAGCGAGCTGAAAAGATTAAATTCTTTAGAGGTCGAAAATGAAAACCTCAAGAAGCAGATGAAACAGCTTCAAGAAGAAAGTCAGATGTTGGAAAAACGAGTCGATGAGAAGATCAAGAAATTTTTAGAAATCTTTAAAGGAGGTAATTAAGGATGAAGAAGATACCAAGACTAACAATATTTTTTGCGATTATTTTCGCATTATTTTTAATGGTAATAACAATACCAAAAATAAGTGTAAATGCAACAGAGGGCAAATTTTGGGCTGAAAACGAGGAAATAGAAGAAACTGAAGAAATAATCTACACGGGAGATATAGAAGGCAAAACTTTCTACATTAAATTCGTTGATGGATTAGCTTTAGTTTCAAATAACAAAGAAGAATGGAAAGAAATAGCATACAGGAGAAATGGCAATTCATTATACTTACAAATTGATAATGAAGAAGCATTGCTCGTGCTAAACGATAACAAGACATTCACTTATGCAGGATACATCACAACAATAGATGATCCTAACGAAACAAACGAATCAGAAGAAATAACTAAACAGGATATCGAAGAAATTATTGACAAAGCATTACAAGATGCAGGACTTAATGCAGATGACATCAAGAACTTAAAAGAGATGTATGCAACAATAACAAATCCAGATTTAACGCTCGAACAAAAGCTATTATACATCATGGTGGTAGTGCTTGCAGCTTTAGGAGTGTCAATGGCAACATTAGTAATTTACAAGAAATCACTTCAAAATCTAAACGCTAAAAACAACAAACAGGTTGCTACTCTAATTGATAGTGCAACAAAGCTAATAGACAAAGCAGATGAATCAATTAAAGCTGCAAATCTAACACAAGAACAAGTCAATGCTCAAGGAGAAACAATCAATAAATTCATAGACAAGATGGCAGACCGAGATGAAAAGATAGAGCAATTACTCGCACTTGATGAAACACAACCAATCGGATTCCATACTGAAGATGAAGAAGTAGAACAAGCACCAACTGAAGAAGGTGATACAGATGAAGAAAGCGTTGAATAAAGCAATCCTTTTTAAGTTGCTTGCATTCGTGCTAATGATAGCACCATTACTAACACTTTTTATCGTGAAGAAAGATCAATATTTCATCACAACTGAAGCAACAGTGAAATTAAGTGTAGGAGCTATCATTGCACTGATTTTCGTAGTATGGCAGCTTTTATCTAAAGCAAAAGAAGATAAAGAACTGCGATACTTCACAAGCGTTTTAAAACTCGGAATTTTAGAAATAATAATGTATCTTATGAAATCGATCGTGAATGATATTCTAATCATCATACCATGTGCAATAAGTGGAATGGTACTTTACTGGATAGTTGATAGATTTTTCTTCACTCCAAATTGGGAAACATATCAAATCTGCAAGAAGGCATCAATCGATGAAAGAGCAAGAATGATCGTAAGACAAAATACACAAGAAATACAAGAAGATGCAACAGGTGGTAATGTATAATGAACGAAGAAATGATAACAACCAAAAACAAGATTTCCACTTGGCTAAAAAATAGCTTTTTAGTAATCATCTTAATTGCTTCACTTGTAGCATTCGCATTAAAGGAAGTAATTCAATTAGGACCGAACGAAGAATTCGATTGGATTAAAACTGTCACTAATGGAATAATTACTTACATGTTTGCGATTTACATCTACCTTGTGCTTGGTGAACTTGGTCGCAAAAAAGGAAAAGACAATCCGATTTACATCAAGACACTAAAGGACTTAAGTGATATCAAATCCAAGATTACTCCATACGTTGACAAGCTCCCAATATTCGTGGCCTACAAGAACAGGCAAGCAATAGTAGAAGCAAGAACTAACATACTTGCTGAAGCTGCGATGACTTATAAAAAGTTCGAAAATGGATGGTACAAAGAACATTACAATGAACTTACACAGGTGGAGCAAGAAGCGTACAACTTGGCTTCGAATTTTAGAATTGAAACCTTATCTGCAAGAGATTTATTGTGTGAAATTTCAACAAAAGAAAAGCGAGCTTTAAGAAAGAAGAAAGTATATGAGATTAAACATAATCCACTACGAATGGGTAGAACAGAGCAAGAGTTCAGATCACAAGGATTAGGAGTAAAATTGGCTGGTAAAGCAATTTATCCTTTAGTCTTTGGATATTTAGAATTACAATCATTGCTATGGAACAACCTATTATATGGATGCATACAAGCAATCCTTATTCTACTTGGTGGATCAATCAATTATGTATCAAGTGAATCATTCGTGCTAACTGAATTACGAAACAGATTCATAACAAAAGCTGACTTTTTAAAGGAATTCCTTGTTATGATAGAAAATCATAGTCCAATATTTAATGAAGAAGAAGGAGAAGAAAAAGATGTTGAAAAGAATACCAACAATCCTGTCCCTGATAGCAATAGCAATGCTTCTGTGGATTTACATCCTTGTAGCAACTGATTATCCTTACATGCTTGATAGGACAGTAACTCCAGATCAAGTAAGGGAACAGGTAATAAGTGTAACGCAAGTATTTAAGATTTACATCATTGCAGCTTTAGTGGTTGCAATTATAGTTTCAGTAATAGAAATAATCAGAGAATTTAAAAAGTCAAAAAACACTTTGAAATAATAAGAAAGTGTGGTATAATTAAGGTGTCTTGATATTGGTTGTTTGTCATAATTCAAGATATCCTTTCAATAAAGGAATAGTGCCAGAAATGGTGCTATTCTTTTTATTTTGGTAACAAATGATACAAGAATTATTAAAAAATAAAAAATAATAAAAAAAGTTTTATTAAAAGCATTGACAAAGATTTGTCAATATGATACAATATAGGTGTAGTTAATTGAACTACATAAAATTATGCCTAAAGGAGATAGAAATATGAAGAAAAGTTATTTAGTTGAATTTGAATGGAAAATCGAAAGAACAGACAGTTGTGGTTTCAAAACAGGAACAAGTAGATTCATCGCCACTTGTAACAATAAGATAGAAGCAATAAATCATGCAATTGAATTCAGCCAAAACATTCCAAGCTGGGAATTCGAAAGAAATGAAATTGATTTAAAAAGATATGTCGATGATTGCAGAGTAATGTATAAGACTCAATTAACAAGAATAATTCAAGTAAAGGTTAACGCTTAACCTAAAGCGTTCCTAATTAAAATAAAAGGAGAGAATAAATATGACAAATAAAGAATTTTTTAAAACATTAGATAAAAACATTCAAATGGACATCATCCAAACATTAAGAAGTTATAATAAAGTTCATATTGAGTTTTATTATGGAGAACACCATGTTACAACAAATTATACACTCATGGCAAAATATCCAAGTGATTATAAAATGCTAAACGAGTTCGAGGCTAAAGAGTTTGACTTTGAAGGACACAATTACGAATTAGAATGGTACGATTATTGGAACGAAAAAGAAAGAAAAGGCGAAAAAAACGAAATCATTAATGGTCGTGGAAAATGGCAATTAGAGTTTGAAAATTTATGGAAGCCAATCGTTGAAAGAGCTTATAGCAAATACATAGAAGGATAAAACCTTCTTCCTAATGCAGCCAAAGGGGAGTCACAAGCCTCCAAAAATGCAGAGTGGGAAAAGAGGAAAACATGGATAAATATAACGATAACGGAATTACACAAGCTCGCATCAACAAGCGTAATAGCAGCGAGGCAATCATCCTTCCTAAAGAGGCATTGCCACTCGTAGAAAGATTCAAAGAATTAGAGCATAATTACAGAGTTAATTGTAAAGGCGAAGGATGGATCAATAATAAAGAAGCTATAATAATATTTGCAAAACTTAAGAATATGCTTGGACTAACAAGAACAGAGTTAGGATTTAAATTGGCTGATGAATGTTCAAAGGAGATCAACAATGCAAATTAAATTCGACACAATCCAAGAATCAGAAAAGAGCAATTTGAAAGTCCATTGCTTAAAGAACTAATCGGTAAGCGTAGAGATAAGGAAGAACTTGTAGCACTTACAGGAGTGGACGAAAGAACAGTTAGAGAAGAAATCGCAAGATGTGCGATGCATTATCCTGTAGTAACTAATTCAAGCCAAAGAGGATATATGATTATCGACACTCCAAGACTTGTAGAATCAGGCACAAATGAAGAAATTAATGAGGCCATCAATGAATTAAACAAATCGTTAAACGATGACAGAAGCCGAATTTCAGCCCTAAAACGAAGAATGAAAGCGAAGATAGCTGCATTAAAAGTGCTTGAAAAACAAGTGGAAAATAAAGAAATTTCTTAAAAAGTATTGACAAATAAAAGTCAAGAGAATATAATTGAAGGCACAAGAAAGGAGAGTTAAATGGCTGCAAAAAGAATGATTGCAAAAAGCATTATATTTACTGATGCATTCTTATCGATGCCACTGTCAGCAAGATGCTTATACTTCAGCTTATTACTGATGGCAGATGATGATGGTTTCGTGGCTGCTCCACAAACTGTCATACGAATGGTATCAGCAAGTGATGATGACCTAAAGGTATTGCTTGCAAAGCGTTATGTATTGAGTTTTGAATCTGGTGTAATAGTCATAAAACATTGGAGAATCCATAATACAATCAAGAACGATCGATACAACGAAACAACATACCTTGAAGAAAAATCGACACTTGCACTCGATGACAAAGGAGCATACATCGAAGCTGATAAAGCACCTGTGGATACAAAATGTATCCAGATGTATTCCAATTCGGAAACACAGATTAGTATAGATAAGATTAGATTAGATAAGTATAATATATATAGTCGAGCAATCGAGTACCTAAACTCAAAAGCAGGCACCAAATACCAAGTGAAATCAGTTGCAAATCGTAGGCACATCGATGCACGAATCAACGAAGGATATACCTTTGAAGATTTTAAAAAGGTCATCGACATTAAGGCTGCAGAATGGTTAGGAACTGACATGCAAAAGTATTTGCGACCTGAAACATTATTCGGCTCGAAGTTTGAAAGCTACCTAAACCAAAAGGAAACAACAACTTCGAAGAAACAAGTCAAAGTCCCTGAATGGTATGACAAGTATCAAAAAGGCCTAAAAGAAGAAAAAGTAGAATCAGTTGATGAAGCAACTAAACAACAAATCGAAGAAGCTGCAAAAGGCTTATTCGGAGATGAATCGTAGAACGAAAAGGAGAAATTATGTTTGAAAAAGTAAATCCAAGTCATCCTGACAAAATTGCCGACCGTATAGCTGGTGCTATCGTTGACAGAGCCTATACTTTGGAGAAGAATCCAAAGGTAGCAGTAGAAGTATTAATCGGACATGGAAAATGCTACATTATCATTGAAAGTAGCGTTAGATTTTTGAAAAAAGAAATTAAACAAATAGTAGATCAAATATCAGATGCAAAGGTTAGATTATACCTAAAGCAAGTGCCACAGGATGCCCATCTTGCAGCAAATCAAGAAGAAGAAATAAGATGTGGAGATAATGGTATATTCAAAGGTACATGGTTAACTGAAGAACAAGTAGAATTGTGTAGCCTTGCAAAAGAAATATACGATCAATACGAATGTGATGGTAAATACATCCTTGACAAGAGGACATCAACTCTTACAGTTTGCCAAAGCCAAGCAGGATCAAGATTGGCATCAATCGTATATGGGCATCAAAGAGAGTTGTTATACAACATCAGCTTAAATCCGCTCGGATACTGGACTGGTGGTATAAATGTAGATTCAGGAGCAACAAATAGAAAGTTAGGTAGTGATATGGGAGATTCCATCACAGGTGGTGGTTTACATGGTAAAGACTTAAGCAAAGCCGATGTATCAGTCAATATCTTCTGCCAACTTTATGCAATAGCTTATAACACAACTTGCTATGCTAAATGCTCAATCGGAGATACTGATGTGTCATTTACAGATGTAGCAATCGGTGGAACAAGAAACATCCCATTTAAGAAGATGGTCGAAGCTGCAAGAGAATACATCGCATTTGTTGGTGGTTTTGAAAAGTTCGCAGAATGGGGATTATTAGCAAGTAAAACCGAAAAGTATGCGAAAGAAATTTTCAAAGAAAAATGGGAAGAAGGGGATATCAATGGAACTTGTTAAGGTCAAAATAAAGGATATCGTTCCTTACGAAAAGAATGCAAAATTACATCCACAGGAACAGATAGAACAAATCAAGCAAAGTATCCAAGAGTTCGGAAATAATGATCCTATCGCAATCGATGAAAACAATGTTATAATCGAAGGTCACGGCAGATACACAGCTTTGAAAGAATTGGGATACGAAGAAGCTGACTGTATCATCCTAAAAGGTATGACTAAAAAGCAAAAAGATGCTTACAGATTAGTCCACAACAAACTAACAATGAATAGTGACTTCGATGTAGAAGTTTTGATGGAAGAATTAAAAGACATTGAAACTGATATGAAAAAGTATGATTTTGATTTTGAAGAACTTGAAAAAGAATTTGAAAAAACAAAAGAAACACAAGAAATTGTTGAGGATGAATTCGATGATGTAGTAGAGCAGCCTCGTGCAAAATCAGGACAAATCTACAAACTTGGAAGACATCGACTAATGTGTGGAGACTCCACAAAAGAAGAAGATGTCGAAAAACTAACGGGGGGGGGCAAGCATTGATTTAGTGTTTACCGATCCGCCATACGGGATGAAAAAAGAAAATGAAGGAGTTTTAAATGATAATTTGAATTTTGATAACCTTCTAAAATTTAACAAATTATGGATACCTTTAAGTTTCAAACATTTAAAAAAGAATGGTAGCTGGTATTGCTGGGGAAACGAAGAACCTCTAATGGATATATACAGCGAAATTCTTAAACCTATGAAAAAACTAAAAGGAGAATCGAAGCTAACTTTTAGAAACCTTATTACTTGGGACAAAAAAACAGGGCAAGGACAATTGTCATCAGAATTTAGAATGTATCCAAGAGCCAGTGAAAAATGTATCTTCATTATGATGGGTAGACAAACTTATGGAGAAACAGAAGAAGATTATTGGGAAGGTTTTGAGCCAATTAGACAAGCTTTGATTAGAATCAGAGATAGTCTTAGTATGACTACCGATGAAGTAATAAAATATGCAGGAGCTACAAGCTGTAGTCATTGGTTTGCAAAATCACAATGGAACTTTCCTGCTGATTTTAGATATAAAGAATTTTGTGATAATTGTCTCAAAAAAGGAAGAATCACTCGTGAAGAATACGATAGAATTCGTGAAGAATGGTACAAAACACGAGCTTACTTTAATAATACACACGATAATATGAACGATGTATGGCATTTCGAAAGAACAAGTATGGAAGAAAGACAATTGACAGGAGAACATGCGACTCCCAAACCGATAGCATTGTGTAGTAGAGCAATATTAAGCAGCAGCAGAGAAGAAGAAAATGTACTCGACTTATTCGGTGGTTCTGGCTCAACTTTAATGGCATGCGAGCAGCTTGATAGAAACTGCTACATGATGGAACTTGATCCTCATTATGTTGATGTTATTATTCAACGATGGGAGAAATTCACAGGATGCAAGGCCGAGCTAATCAAATGAGTGAAAAAGAGTGGTTGAAGAATAGAATCAACCGAGTCAAGCAAGAGATGAAGAATGAGACAAACAACAAAAAGAAACAAAGACTGAACAAATACAAATGTCAGTTAGAAATCAAATTGAGAGATATCAAGGAGTAAACAATGGAATATCAAATTGAAAACAATAGACTTTATAAATACAACGAAAACATTATAGCAATTACAGACTTTAAATCAGATGTGGACTTCACAACTGATGAAACAGGATACAAACTTATTGAAGCATTAAAACCTACTAAATTCGAACAAGTAGGTAAGGATATCAAAATTACAAACGATGCAGGCAAATCAGCTACAATCAAGACAATTGAAAGCAAAAGACCAACATTCGAATATAACGATATGGTAAGTGAATTCGAAATCAATGTAAAACACTTACGAATCGCAAAAGAATTCGTGGATAAAAAAGCATTAATACCTGTGCTTTCTGGTGTCTACATCAACTCTAAATCAACCATTATCGCAACAGATGTCATCAAGATGTTTGCAATTGATAAGGGAGATAGTGACCAATACATAGTAGTGTCAACTGACTTCATCGAAGAATTAGAAGTAAGTGAAACAGCCAAGATCAAATTTAATAAATTCATCGCTTGTGTTTCAACCGAACATAAAATCGTGTATGGCAGACTTGTGATGGGCAATTATCCAAATGTATCCAAGTTAATCAGAGACATTAACTGGAATGGCCAACCTGCAAACTTTGAAGCATTCAATGAAGAATTAAAGGTAGGTAGACTCGTAGGTCAAAACGTGCTTGTAGAATTCGATGGAGATAAAGCAACTTTTAAAGATGCAAATATCTACGAAGGAGCAAACACAATTCAATTAAATGGTAGCTTTATGTTATCAACACTTGAATCAGTAGCAAAATACCTAAAGAATCCATCAGTAGCAAGTGAAGGAAATAGGATGCCAGCACGATTCAAAGAAAATGGCATAACATACGTTATCTGCCAAACAATTATGTAAAGGAGTAAGAATTATGACAATCGAAACTTATGAAAATCCAAACCATCAAGTCATCGCACAATGGTTAGAACAAGAATGCGAAAAAGATGAATTCTTAAAAGCAGCTGTCGAAGAAGCAAACACTACAATGAATGATGTGTGGAATCATGTTGTAGAACAAGCAAAACAAAAGCAAGTTAATGGATGTGCTTGCCTTACTGATGCAGAAGTATTCCAACATGTAAAGAATTTCTTTGTAGATAAACTTTGGAACAAACCACAAGAAAATATCAAGACAAAAGAAGAAAAACCAACACAAGCCAAATTTGAGGCTCAAAATCAAGAAATCGAAGAAGATGAAGAAGACGTAGTAGAACAAC
>Ga0247611_10002404_pt1 | contig 30302 bp, 44 predicted proteins | sample 177DNAGHGhighgp2_FD_192422 | JGI IMG/M metagenome (GOLD analysis project Ga0247611, IMG submission 192422) | Sheep rumen microbial communities from Palmerston North, Manawatu-Wanganui, New Zealand - 1770 DNA GHGhigh gp2 | ecosystem: Host-associated > Mammals > Digestive system > Stomach > Rumen... | reverse complement strand
GAGATGGCATCGGCAACGACGACGTTACCCTTGACGGGACCATCAGTTCGATGGACCTCAACTTCCAGTTCAGGTACAACAAGGACAACGGTTGCTATATCTGGTGCAAGGAGATGCAGTTGACACCATCCAACTACCAGAAAATCGGTAAAATAAGGGACGCGTTCGACAACTGGAGAGAATCATTCATCAAGAACGGCGACCTTATGAAGAACCTGAACAGGGCCGCAAATAGAGATGAATCATACGGAAATATGGACTGATTATGAGAAGAAGGCGTTTACACGAATCGTCCGACCTGACAAGGTCCGACGTAGGCTCAATGATAGCATCCAGACTTGAAGACCACCTGAAGTCAAGGGATTTCAAGCAGCAGGTTCAGAATATTGTTGCTGATTCGGTCGAGGAACTGTTCAAGACGCTCTGGCAGAGAACTAACATCTGGAAATCGAGCATGAAGCGATGATTATAACGATAAGGGAGAGCAAGTTGGCCTTGCTGAGCGAGTCTCAGGAGGAGGTGACATACTACGGCTTCATGAAGGCCTTGCAGAACTTCATGAGGGGCCTCATGAAAGACCCGTCCGGAACGGAACCGGACAGGGTGTTCACGTCACACGGCATATCGAAGCAGAAACTGCTTTCCGCCATTGACCGGTTCAACATCATGAAGTGCAAGAGCAGTCTTGGCGAGAAGATACCCGACGGTGAAAGCAGGAAACAGGCCTTCTTCAACGTGAAGTACGAACCTGTCGGAGAGGACTTCGACGGCGCATCGAAAAGAATGTACAAGGCGCTGTTCCCGGACGGAAGGCTCCTGGAGGGGTCCATTATGGAGGCCGGCGCCACCGCATGCGGTTCCGTCGGGGCCGTATCTGGACCGCTGAACAGCGGGGAGGGCAACGGGTTCGAGTTTGACGTTCCGGCATTCGGCGTCCAGCGCAGAGGAATTTACAGCCCGAGGAAGAAGAAGCGGACGAAGAACAAAAACAGCCGCAAGTTCTCCGGCCCCGCCATGAAGAGGCATAACGGGAAAGGCGGTTCGATATCAATACCCAAGCACCGAGTATGAAACCGAACGAAGACTACATCCTAGACCAGAAGGAGGCCATAGAGAGGGTCAGGGAGATTGACGGCAAGATATCCGAGGCGTTCAGGAAGAGCGGACGCAGGAACACGGAAGAGATAACCAGGCTGAGGTTCGAGCAGATGCTCAGGGGCCTGATGATAACGCAGAACCCGCTTGAAAGCGGAAGATTTTACTAAACAACCAAATACACAATAGACATGAAATTCTTTAAGGTAAGCGATTTGATGAGAATGGTCGACGAGAGTGCCAACAAGAGCGAGTTCAAACCCGTTGTAGGCAAAGGTGTTACGGCAGGCGACAAGGAAATCAACGGCAAGGCTTACGCAGACATGGACAAGGACGCGAAGAGATATTACAAGAATATCAAAGACATCAGGTCCAGGGCGGAGCGAGACGGCTATGATTATTCGGACAACAAGGGCATGTCGGACATCATGTTTGACGGACCCGTCGGCAAAGCGTATTCAGACAGGATTAAGTCACAAAGCAAGGGCTACGTGTCAGCGCAGGCCGAAAAACTGCACAAGAACGACCCGTTCGGGAACGCCGACTTCGGCGACGACAGGTTCTACGCAAACAGGTTCAAGGACAACGCGAAGCGGCACAAGGACAACCGTGACAAAGCCACCATGATTGGCCTGACCGGAAGGGAACTCGACAAGAGCGATGTTGCAAAGGTAAGGAATACCGCGTTCGGAGAAGGAAAAATCCGCCGATTGACCTTCAAGAACACACAGTTCATCTCCGAAAGCGACATGTTAGCCAGGGTTCCTGACGACATGAAGACCGAAGGCAGGCGCTTCGTCATGAGGGATTCAAAGGACAACGAATACCTCGTCGAGTGGCACAAGAGGCTTCCGGACGTGACCAAGAAGGTCAACCAGAGGGCCGTCAACGAGGAGATTGACAGAATCAAGAAGTTATACAGTTTCGAGCACGGGAGGACCAGCAGCACTCCACAGCAGCGCATTGCGGAAGAACAAGAGTTTTCGGATATGATGGACAAGGCGCGTTCACACCAGGAATAAAGTGCTATATCCATGATGTACGAAAATGACCAAAGACGAAGAAAGAGAATTCAAGGAAGAATTCGAAGAGATTGACCACGAACAGGAAGAACTCGAGGAGGAGGTCGACGAGAGGCGCAGGAAAAGGCGCAGGAGGCTGACAGACGAGGACGACGTCGAGTTCGACGGCAAGAATGTTCGCATAAACGATTCAATTGGGTGGCTGGGGAAGTTTCTCATCATCATCGACAGGTTCGGGATGAAGAAACTGTTCCAGGGGCTGATTCTTGTCGGCCTGTTCTTTACAGGCGACGCGATATACCATTTCGTGCGCAGCGAACAGTTCATGGAGACCGTCTTAGAGTCGATGGAAAAGAAGAACAAGGAGACCCACGACGAGGGAACCGAGGTCCGCGGGTACGTGAGCCCGAAAATCAACAAAATCCTCGTCAAGATGCTCTATGAGATGCATGCCGACAGGGCTTTCATCATAGAGATGCACAACGGGAAGGAGAACGCCTCTTCGCTGCCGTTCGTCTTCTACGATATGACATACGAGGAAATCAGGGAAGAAGACGGCGCGACGTACATACAGCCCCAGTTTGAGAACGTGAATATCAACAATTACCAGATGCCCTGGTATGTGGCGGAGAACACTTATTTCATCGGAGACGTAGAGGACATGAGGGCGGTCGACAAGAGGTTCACAGCCAGGTTTGAAGATGAGGGAGACTCGTATTGCGGCATGGTCCTTATACGCAGCAGTGGTATCAACGTAGGGTTCCTTGGTGTCGCGTATAGAAGAATTCCGGAAATGATAGACGAGAGCGGCATAAGGGCGAAACTCGCAAAATACGTGCAGGACATAGCGCCGCTGCTTGACCTGAACAAGGCTAAACGGTTAAAAGAAAGGGATATGGAATGAACTGGAAAAACATCATCGGGATAATCGCGATGCTGCTGGTTTCTGCGCTGTGCGCGTATTTTGGATACACGAGATATCAGGCGGAAAAGCGGTCAAAGCAGCAGATTGAGGAATTCAACAAGGAGTTCGGGACCTACAAGAAGGTGTTCAACGAGACCGACTTCGCCAGCCTGGAGAAGGAGAACAAGGAACTGTACGATTCGCTGAAGATGTACAAGGACGAGATAAACTATCTGGCAAAGTTCAGGTACAGTAAGACCTATTCGACCGATACGGTGTGGAGCGTAATCGACGAGTCGACTACAGATACCGTATATGAACAGGTACCCATGCCTGAAGGACCGGTAATGTCGTATGAGTATTCCGGAGGAGACCCGGACTCGATTTCGTATAAACTCACCATCGGCTCGACAAGACGCCCTGACTGGTACAAGTTGGACGTGGCCCTGAACGACAACATCACCCTGGTGAACAAGTCGGTAGGCGGATACAGCGAGACCACCATACAGTCGCAGAACGGGGCGGTAATAGGCGACGCAACCTTATTCAACAAACCAAACAAGCGCACTTTCTGGGACAGGGTTGCCATCGGCCCTTCAGTCACCGTCGGATACGACCCGGTCATGAAAGGTTTCGGCGCGATGGTCGGGTTCAGCGCGACTTATGACTTGAAGAAATGAGAGGGCCGCGCCAATTCTGTCGTTTGACATAATTCCTCTTTACAAAACAATCATTGCCGTTATCTTTTATGAAAAGATAATGGCATTATGTTTTCATGGATATTTCAGATAAGATTGTTCGTGTTCGTGTTCTGCGTGCTGCTTGTTCTGCGCAACGCGTTCATGTTCACGAAGGTTTTGTACCTCAAGCAGGGTAAGGTAAACACATCAACGCTGAATACGGTAGGCACCGGTCTGGCCATGTCCTACATCGTTACTGTTTTAATAACCGGTTTTGGACAATGACACTGGCGGAGAAACTGGCGCCGGTTGGCGCATACGTCGTTGACGTGATGATAAAGCAGGGTTACAATATGGTGAAGGTGACGTATCCGTCAGGATGGATTGCCACACCTACCGACAAGGTTTCTGTTGAACAGATACCCAACATGCCCAGCACCTGGCTTTATTGGTCCGAAAACAGCAAGGCCGGGGTCGAGGACATCGTGGACGTTGTGGCTGATACGGTGGTCGCAAACAACAACAGGATGCTCAAGGAAAGGCTGTTCGACTCCAAGGTTGAGGAGTTGAGGAAACTTTTCGACCAGAACGGGTATGAGGCGCTGGCGGGTTTGACATTCGTCATCAAGCCCGAAAAGAAGAAACGCGGAAGAAAAACCAAGGAAGAAGAGAAAAATACAGGAAAAGAGAAGAAAGAAACTGGAAAAATCGAAGAAAAGAAATGATTATATTCTTGTACATCATTGCGGCTTACGGCCTGACGAACCTTCTGGTATACGGAACAGGCCCGTTTGACATGCTCGTGCACTTCAGGAGGCTGTGCGGCAGAATCCTTCCGACGCTCGGAGATATGATAGAGTGCATGATGTGCACCAGCGCAAACGTCGGCTGGATTGTTTCCGCGCTTAACCTCATATTCCTTCCGGACATGGACCTGACACCGTTTAAATCCATGATTGACGACCCGTCGCGGTGGTATGTCATCGTGTTCGGAGACCTTTGCTTCACATCGGGCGCCGTATGGCTCATCCACAGCGCACAGGAGGCATTAGAAACGATAGGAGGAGGAAATGGATGACCCGAAGGTAAGAAGGGAACTCAGGGGCCTTGAAAGCGACAGGAGGCATACTGAATTGGCCGTGCAGAACCAGCGCGACCGCTATGCCAGCCTCCTTAAGGGCGAAATGGGGAAGGACATCGATGACGTGCTTTCCGGCAAGGTGAAGGTGAAACTGTCGTTCTGGGAAAGGGCGAAATACAAGACCAGGCATTTTCTGGATGTGATTTTTAATATGTTTTGATTATGGAATTCAGCCTTAACGCCAACAAGATAGCGGAAATCGGAGAGGAACTGACGGACAGGCTTCACGAGTGCGGCATTGATTCCGGCACGACCCTGACGCTGCGTGTCAGCCGCGGGAACATGCTGAAGGTGGATGAGGACCTGTTCTACCGGAAATGGAACAACGGGGAGAACATGTTCGACGGCGGGGCGAGCGGATTCACGCCATCGGAGACCGAAATTACGGTAAACGTCGGACGTGTGAATATAGTGATTATGCCTGACGACACATGAGGGAGGAACTTTCCAGAGAGGAGATACTAAGGAGGAGAAGGGCGTGGCGCGAGCGTGTCGGCAAGACCAAGAAGAAAAAGAAGCCGAAGAAACGGCCGCCGAGGAAGCGCGGACCGAAACCGAAGAAGAAGGACAATCGAGCGCATTACAAGATATTCGTCATAGTACACAACAGGCAGAAATACAACCTTGGGTGGTTCAGGACGCGCAGGGAGGCCTACGACAAGTGGAACGAACTGATTGAACGGAACAAGTCAATTGTGTTCCCCATGCGCTACCAGAACTACAAAAGGATACAGCCTGTCGTCTACGAACTGCTGATGATTAAGCGGAGAGAGGACGACGACCCGGAAGTGGCCAGACTGAGGAACGAGTACGGGGAATATGTCGACCATGAGATAAACCTTGACGACTGGATTGTGTTCGACAAGGGCGTCTATGAGGTCGAGGAGACATTCTGGGTGTACGGATACCATCCGAAATACCAGCGAAAGGACTTCATGTTCATTTTCTCCGAGTTCGTTGAGCGGTACTCAGACGACCCCATGGAATTCAACAACATCTGCGTGTACCGGAACAAGGTGCTGTTCGAGCACGGAGGCAAACTCGACATGGTCATGTGCAAGAACGAGTCTGACGCGATACGCCTTTACAACCAGGTCGAGGAGTGGTGCCGGAAAAGAAAATACAGATATGTCGCTTTCGGAGGGGACATGGCACACTCGAGGCTCAGGAAGGAGTATGAGGCAAAGATTGTGGGCCTGACGAACTGGAACCTCAGGAAGGTGAACAGGGCGAGCCTTCGTCCGTGATTTTTTTCTTCGAAAATTTGCACTTTTTAATAATTTGCAGTAATTTTGCGGAAACAAACAACGGAGCATTATGGAAAATGGCGTAATAAAACCAAGAGACGAAGTGTACAACGCATGCGTCCGGCACATCGAAACCATGCACTACCTTGAAGAACTCAAGGGAAAAGGCATCATTTTAGACGAAGAACGCTCGATTCTCGTAAGGCACGCATTTTCGCTTTTCGACAGTTTTATCTACAGCGTCGTCGACGAGCGGCTTGGAGATGAACTCGTACGGCTTACGCTTGAGGAGGAAGACATTTCTGATTTCGGCTATTATTGGGATAAGTACGCCAACGAGGAGTTCACCGGAAAGCCCGTAATGGTGAGGGCCGGAGGCTCGTGGTGCCTGAGATACTATGCCGGAAACGGGGAGGTATTCGAGAACGGGAAGAGAAACGGGAAGTCGTTCCCGTGCGGCATCGCCGTTCCGTTTGAAAAGTTTGACCCAACGGACCCTGAAGGTTCCGTGAAATATAACATCGTATGAAACTGTTCAAGAAAATATATCAACGGAATATAGGATTCTTCCGGAATATCCAGAGGCTCTTTCAGTGGGCCCCTGTCATCTGGAACAACGCGGACTGGGACTACGAGTACATGCTGAGGATTGAACGCTACAAACTGTCCAGGATGCTCAAGTCGTTAAGCCGTGACGGCGTGTGGGCCGACCAGACCTATTCGACCAGGGATATCCGTATCTGCATCAGTTTGCTCGACATCATACTCGAGGAGGATAAACCACACCGGACGTACGGAGAGACCGCATTCTCGGGATGGAAGATGACGACCAGGAACGGGAAACTCGTCATCCTTGAACGTCCGGAAAATGTAGCGTATCCGGTGCATGTAAACTTGAGGAACAAGGACAGGTTCTTACCTTGGTCGGTAGACAACGAAACGAGCCCGTTCAAGGACATGCTCAGGCAGGAGAAGGCAATGCGGCTGTACAACCTGATAAGGGCGTATAACATGACCGAGTGGTTTGATTAAACCATCAAATGCGGCAGCCTTTGGCCGCATTTTCTTGTTTCATGCTATTTATAGGGAAAAGTGCAATTTGTTCATGAAAAAAAACGAAAGTATTATCAGGAAATAGCCTGTATAGGATGGTTGCGGAATTCGACAGTTTCGAAGAAGCGAAGAATGCGGCGTATAAATTTGCGGACGAGAAATGTAAACGCGGAAAGGAACGCAACGACATAACAAGCAGATATTATTATTCATCACCGATAGACGTCACAAAGGAATTTACGGAATATGCTGCGGTATATGAGTATTACGTTAACGTGGCAAGAAAGCCCACTACTTCAGTGGTGGGATGAATTGCCACAAAAAAATAATTAAATATTGATACTTTTTTGAACTATACATATATTTTAGTAAACGATGAAGGAGTACAGGACATACACGGTTAGGCTCTTCCCGACAAGGAAACAGGAACAGGAACTGAAACGCCTGTCCCTGATACGCAACACCCTGTACAACAACCTCATCGGCATCGAACAGCGCACCTACGAGAAGGAAGATAGAATAAAATCCGAGTACGACCTCGACAAACTCATCACGCAGATGAGGCGAGATGACGAGAACCTCGCGAGACTCAACGCAAAGGCGTGCCAACGCGTGGCCAAGGAAATCTTCGGGGCATACAGGGCGTTTTTCGCCCTCGTCAAGAAGGACAAGACAGCGAGACCTCCGAGACAAATCGAGAACGTAGACGCCTTCCACACCATCGTGTACAGCCAAAGCGGATGGAAGTTCCTCAATGGCGAAACCGTACGCCTCAACGGAATTGAACTGCGGTATAAGGGAATGCCGAACCTTGACACGTCTTCCGTGAACGTCAAGGAGGTGAAGTTGAAATGCAGGAACGGAAAGTACCTGCTCGACCTCGGGACGGAGGAAGACGCGCCCGAGCCCGAAACCATGACATCGGAAAATCGCGTTCTGGCGATAGACCTCGGACTGAAGAACCTCGTCAACGGCGTCGACAACAAGGGGAACGTCGTGACGCTGCCGAACAAGGCGAAGCGGATAAACCAGTATTTCCGCAAGCAAATCGCGAAAGTGCAGTCCAAGTTGTCCGCCTGCAAGAAAGGAAGCCATCGGGACAGGAGGCTGAGAAAGGTGAGGAGGAAGATGTACAACAGGAGGAACGCGCAGGTTCGGCAGGCTCTACATGCCCAGAGCAAGAAGTTGGCGGGCATGAACTACAGGACGATTGTAGTAGGCGACTTGTCGGTCAAGCAACTGATGAGCACTGAGAAAAACAGGAAGAAGAACGTCAGGAGGAGTTTCGACGAGACCTGCGTCTCGACGTTTGTCGGCTTCCTCACATACAAGTGCCGTCGGTTCCAAACCGAAGTCGAGACCGTTTCAGAACGGTGGACAACTCAGACGAACTGTCTGACCGGGAAACTGTTCAAGGAAAAGGTAGGTCTCGGCGACAGGGTGGTGAGGCTGAACGGGTCAATAGCCATAGACCGTGATTTGAACGCCGCGGTGAACATCATGCGGCGGTACGAGCAGAATCACCTTGCGCTGCTGACAGCGCCGTTGGACGTGTCCGACGTGGTGAGGAGGCACAACCTCCTCACAAATACGGGTTCTCGATAGAATGAGAACCCCACGATTTCAATCGTGGGAGTATGTCAGGATTACCACGAATCCACATTTTACGTAGCGGTAGAAGAGGTATAGTATATTATCCTCCAGCAAAAAAAAGAGGCGACAAAGTCACCCCTTTTTTTATTGCACACTTGTTAGTTACCCCCATTGATTAGGAACTCATACCATTCGTCGAGGGTCTTTGTTTGTTCAACACCTCCTACAGTTGCCTTTATGACCAAATTCCTGGTGATGTTGCCTTCGTTGCTGATATCAAACAACGGATAGTAATAGGCGTTTCCTTCATCACCGCCCTTTATGATTTTAAATACGCTGTGCGGGGTGCATTGCTGCGTCTGTATTATTGGTGGGCCACCTGTGTCTATACATATGCCGTCACCTACCGAGAACAACCTTCCGTCTAACACATTATACCCATTGCTTGTTCCGCATGCGAATTCGCCTAAGTTGATTACGCTGTTCTGAAACCCGTATACCGATGATGCAGTAGCGGGGGAATCGGTATTTGTTTGGCTATTGTGCGCTGAAGAACATAGGCCTTGCGTATTGCTTTCATACCCTTCACTGTGTGAAAATTCGCCGTGGCCTGACGTGTTGAACCCTTCCGTATGAGAGCCCACTGCGAATGTTGTCGATTTCGAGCCTTCCGCATGTGATGCCACCGCACGGCATCCAGTTTCGCTTGAGGCCGCAAAACTTGCCGTTATGTCGCCGACAACGTTATACTTAAGTTGGTACATTAAGAACGTCTCGCCCGTTATACTGCCACCGCTATGTCTTTCAATTGGTGGCACATTCTCCAAACCATGTATGGAGTCGCATACAAACGCATTATTATCTTGGAACGGTATACTTTTTATGATGTCAGTGCCGTTTCTGATGCTGAGTTCGACGACACCCGACTTTTCGGCCCTGACATTAATTTTAATGTCTTTCATTTCACTTAAATTAACGGGCAAATTGTCCGAAAAACCGTATACGACACACGATTCCGAATCTTTAAGTGGTGTCAAAGAGTATCCAATTTCCTCTTGTTGGTGACCAGCCACATGTAATGTGCGTGCGTTAGTTATGATAGGTTGGTTCTCCAGCGGAACCCCTTCCGATAGCGACAAAACGGGTCCGTGTTCGTTGTTTTGTCTCAACGCAAGCCCGCCGTTTGCGCTGTTGTGCCACGGACTCAGTTTCATCTGATTTGCGGAATCGTCCGAAAACATCACGTTTTCGTTTTGGTCTGATTTTATGCAGATGGATTCGTGGCCGTCAAGTGTGCTGATGGCCATTTCTCCAGGATTTGTTATTTCTCCGCTTGAAGGGTAGACGGGGACCGGCAAATCGATTTCCTGGCCCTCTACAATGACCGTCTTGACGGTTCCGCTTGAATATGGTATTGTTACATGCATATCGTTACCTCATCGTGTTTAACTGTTATGTTCTGGCTGAAAGTATAGCATTGAAAATTTCACTTATACTGAACGTATTACCCGTTTTTCCCGTTTCTCTACGGACGGCAGCCAGTAGGCTGTTCGTCGATGTGGAACCGCTAGCAGGAAGTTCAACCATAGTTATGTCACCGTTAAGTTCGACAGTTGTAGTATAGTTGGAAGTACTTTGCCCCGTCAATTTAATGCAAAATGCATCCGCCCTGTGGTCCTCGTCACTTCCGCATCCAACAGAGAACAAGACGCCACTACCCGACGTAGTATTCCATTTACCACATGAGAATTGGGCGGTATTGTTTGCAACAACGCCGACGCCTATCGCCGTAGAATCGTGTGCAATTGCGGATGAGCCGCTACCTCCGGCGTGTGAACTGTCGCCAGAAGCGAGCGTCCCTATTCCTTCAGCGTGGGCGTATTTTCCAGTTGCGGATGTTGCATACCCTTCTGCGTGTGAAGCCTCTCCTGATGCCAGCGTAGCCACGCCTTCCGCGTGCGAGCAAGGCCCAGATGCTGTACTTCCGGCGCCGTTGAACTTGTAGATGTAGATAGATTTTTTCGACAGCAGGTCTTTCAGGTCCCCCTTTACATATATTCCGTTGTCGAATACGTCAATAACCTCCATGGACATCTTGTTGTAATCCGCGTCATTTACGCTGACCGACTCTCCGGACACTACAGTGTCTGCAAGGACCGTGGTGTTTTTAAACGCTTCCGTTATTGCAGAAAAAGCATTGGTGCCCTCCTCTAGCACCAGCCTTGCGTAATCTTCAGTCTGGTATGCGGTGGCGTTGCTGCTGTTATCGTATGAATACTTGCCGATTAATTCAAACCCAACCGGTCCTCCTTCCGAAACGGAATACGCTCCGGATGCGACATTGCCTTTGGTGGTTTTTACGGCCCCACCTCCGGTTCCAGGTTGCCAGAGCGAGTATTTCCTTTCGTTTTCCTTATCGCTTGAGATGGTGACGATTTCACCGCTGCTGTTTCTGAACGAGATGGTCTCAAACCCGTTTTTGTAGTTAATGGCGAGTTCGCCGTCGTAGACTTCACCGCTGGCCGGAAGCAACGGCTCGCTGATTCCGTCACTTTTGGTCACTGCTTTATTAGAGTGCAAAAACTGCACATGTGTTTTATTAGCCATATATGTTTTATCTTGTTTTTACGTTATGTGTTATTGATGTTACGAATCTTCGAAAGAATTTGCGTATTTTAACCAATCATTCAGGTTATGTGTTGCCGTTTGCCCGCTTTCGATTGCGGTTATCAATATGTTTTCCGGAAGCAGGTTGATTGTCAGGGCATGCGTTCCGCCGGAAGAGTCATACCCGCCCTCTATTCTCGATACGGCGAGAGCATCGTGCGGCCTACATTCAAGTGGTGCGGCAAGAAATTCAGTACCATTCGTGTGCGGCATAAGACAAAGTCCGTCTCCGACTGAAAAAATCCTGTCAACCCATTTATATGGATACTTTCCTTCGTAGAGATTTGCGGCGCCGCACGCGAATTCGCCTTGTTCGTCCGCTTGTATCAGATATCCATACGTTGAAGAATAATTTCCGTTTGACGTACATTGAGCATTATGGCTTGAAGAGCCGATTCCGCTTGCTATTCCGTCCGTTCCTTCTGCGTGCGCGTAATTGCCATTGGATTGTGCCTTGCTTCCCTCTGCGTGCGCCCCGGTTGTGTTCGTGCTAGTAGCAGACCCCTCAGAGTGCGAGCCAATACCTGAGGCTACCGATAACTGTGTCGGCGGCAGCGCATAAGTCACCTTGCTTACTTTAATTTCGTCTTGTTTGTCAAGCCCTTCAAGACCTAAGATGTCATAGCAATACATTGCAGTGTATGGCCCTCCTCTAAACATTGGTGTTGCAAATACGCCGTTTTGACGTACAATCATAACGTCGTGGGTTTCTCCAGATGCCGGATAATTTGCTAATGTAATAACAAAGTTTGTGTATGCGGTAAGTCCAGTTGCCAGGTCTCGTGAAATTGCCTGTAAATCCGTGATAAAACCATCTTCGCGCGTGCCATATTTCCCAGTTTTCTGGCCATAGACGTGCAGATTGGCATACTTCGGTTCCTCACCATCACCCTCACCATCATCCGTCACCGCCTCAAATAGTATCAGTCTTTCTGACGCCTGAGCGCCTTCGGTAACTGACAGCATGCCGTTCGTTGGCCTGGCCAAATCATTAGCGACCAGGCCTCCGTTATGCGATGTCCAGTTGGTAAGTTTTTTATCTCTCACACTGTCGCCATTCCATGAGACAACCTCATTATCCGTGTTTTTCACATGTATGGATTCGTATCCGTTCAGCGTGCAAATGGCAAGTTCACCAGGAAGATTGATTTCGGCGGGCGTCGGATACGTCGGATACGTTGAAGTGACGGTTGCCGAGTGCCCGCTTTGGTCTGTTATGACGTATTCGACTGTTTCTCCGCTTGCATGCGGTATCGCGATGTGTTGCCTGTCATCCATAACTTACATCAAGAATTTCGGTAATTTACGTTGAATATCTCGTTTAATGTAAAACTGGTTCTGCCTGAATCATGGTATTTGGCTTGCAATGCGGTGAGCAATGCATCATCAGAATCAGCGCGACTGAAAGACACGTATGTATTTATGCCGTCAATGCAGAGATACGCAACAGGGCCTCCGTCTTGCGTCGTCGCAGACACATAGAACGCGTCCCGTCTGTCATCGTCACTTGTTCCGCAGCCGACGGAGAACAGTATCCCATTCGCATTCGAGTTGTATCTGCCGCATGAGAACTGTGCGTCTCCTGGCGTGATTATCCCCTCTCCAATCGCACTGGAATAGTTCCCAATGGCGGATGATGCATGACCAGCCGCGTGAGAAGCCATGCCACTTGCGATGTTCGACACACCTTCAGCGTGGGAGTAGTTCCCAATAGCGGACGACGAAAGCCCTTCCGCGTGTGACGCAGCCCCACCTGCGACGGTTCCCATTCCTTCAGCGTGGGAACATTCTCCAGATGCGATTGTGCCGTTTACCGTTCCTGCTGTGCCTGCCAGCGTATAAAGATATATGTTTCCGTCGGTTGAAGCGCTCAATTGCAGTGTATTCCCTATAAGCATAAGGTCATTCCCGTCGATTTCAGACACAACCATCTGAAGGTCGTCCATAGTTTGCGCTTCCGCCGTTGACGCCAGTACGGTTTTGGTTTTGTATGAATTGTCCAGTTGGGACGACAGCGTAATTTTAGCAAAATCTTCCGTAATGAATTGCTTCGTATACATAAATGGGTTTGCGGAAATCCCGGAAAACTCAGGCGCGGCGCCTTCCGCGATTGAGTAATTGCCAGATGCGATGTTTCCTGGAAGTGTCTTAAAAGATTGGACGCCTTCTCCCTTAAGCCATTTGTTGTATTTTCTTGCGGAGAGTTTGTCGCTTGATATAGTAACAACGTCTCCGCTGTTGTTCCTGAACGAGATTGTTTCCATGTCTTTTAAGTAGTTAACGGCGAGTTCGCCGTCGTAGACTTCACCGCTGGCCGGAAGCAAAGGAGAATTGATTCCGCCGTTTTCGGTCATCCCGCTGGAATGCGTGAACTGTACGTGCGCTTTGTTAGCCATATATACCTGTAATTTATCTCATTATTTTCTTATATGATAAATATTTTTCTATCCTTAAATGTTGCCGGTCTCGGAAAATAAATGTAATTTTGCGCAATAAAAGATGTTTTTATGGCATATTACGATTTTACGGAATATAAGGATGTTCTGTTCGTTGGTGACATACATGGCGAATTCAACCCGCTGGTCTGGGATGCCGTCACAAGGAATGGCATGAAGGACGCGCTTATCGTCGTTTGCGGCGACATCGGTATGGGCTTCTACAAGCCGACGTACTATCGCGACACGTTCAGGTCCATGGACAGGAAACTCAAGGAAAGGAACATAGCACTGGCTATGTTCAGGGGAAACCACGACGACCCGTCATATTTCAAGGGTGCCGCGAAGGAAAGCCTGTCGGTGTTCGATGCCATACATCTCATTGAGGACTATTCGGTGCTCGGAACGTGCATCGGTGACGTGTTGTGCATTGGAGGCGCAAGGTCAATCGACAGGGTCTCGAGGGTTCTTGGCGTGTCGTGGTGGTTCGGCGAGGACGTCCAGCCCATGCCTGACGGGTTCCTGGATGAACTGGCAAAGGACGGCAGGAATATCAGGGTGGTTTGCAGCCACGCCGCTCCGTCGGTTGCGCTTCCGAACGACAGCGACATATCCCCGGGCAGCCAACTGTACCTGTGGGGCTTGAATGACGAAAACCTTCTGGAAGACAACAGGAATGAACGTGAATACCTGACCAAGACGCTCCAAGACCTAAAAGGTGCCGGGCAACCGGTAGAATACTGGATTTACGGGCACTACCACGAATGTTTCTACAAGGAGCATGACGGTGTGAAGTTCATCGGTCTTGACATGCTCAGGCCGAATCCTTTAAGGAAAGGCGAAACCGTACGCGTCTACAGCGACTGGTTCAGGCCAGGAGAGGAAAACAAGAACATAACAGACTAAAAAATACTGATTTAATAATGGGAAAGATTTTTCAAACATCAGAAGATGTGTTAAAAAAAGCGGAAAAGGCGTTTCATGATACGGCGCTGGAGACGTACGGCCCCACGATACGGGTAATGTCCGTGACAAAAGCCAAGGAAATCATCAAGGCGTCAAGGGCCAGCGAAGCGACTGAGTTCCTTACAGAAACCCAGGATGTCATCCAGATGTTCATCTACGAAGCCGCATTTGACATGCTTGACGAAGAAACGCAGATGCAGTTGCTTGAGATGGCGCTCAGCGTGTTCGCGTTTGACGGCGACAAGGGGAAGATTGTCATAGACAACAGGCCGAACGCGGCCATCCTGAACATGTGCCGCAAGTACGGCTGTAAATTCGTGGATAAACTCGAACTCCAGAACATGGTCATCCAGCAGGTGGAGGAAGAGGAGAAGGCAAAGAAGGAAGCCAAGTAATCCGGCGATGAATTGTCCAACCCTTAGTTGAAATGCTGGATGAGTGGCTGAAACAATGCAATAACAGAATAATTACCAATAGCGACCTTGACGGCGTGTTCTCCGCAATGCTGTTGCAGAAGTATTACGGCGCCAGGGTTATTGGATTGACGAACAGTTCCGACGTGATAATGGCAGAGACGTGGGATGATTTCGTGACGGCAGCCTATATTGACATGTATATGGCAGACCAATGCATATACAGTGTAGACCAGCATGTAATAGCATACGACAATGACGAGTGTGTATCGTTGCTGGGGAACAGACGAAAACTGAATCCTAATCTTGAGAGGCGCCGTTCGTTCACCAGCGGATTCACCAGGAAGTTCCCGTTCAGTACCTTCCATTACCTAATCGCGATTATGGCACGCGACGGTATTGAGTTCAAAAGCCCGTCTGAGTGGTTCACCAGGCTATCGTTGCGTGCCGATGACGTGGCCAGTGTCTTCATCCGCTACGCGGAAAATGTCGACGACTGGAGGCGGTACATGAATGAAAACTTTAATGCCCCGCCGTTTATCGGGGAGTCGATAGATTATGTCAGGAGGCTTGACGACCCCGGTGAACTGAAGACAGAGGCCGAACGGTTCCTGAAGGAGAACTTCGACTGCGAGACAAAGGATGGCGGGTTCAAGGCAATCTCAGACAACGGGGCCATGAACCGCAACCTTCTGAAGATGTTCCACTATGTCGCCGAGTTGTTCAACGTCGATGTTGACTACCTGGACAATATTGAATACCGGTCAATAAAGAGGGACATAATGAGAGCCAGGATTTGCACCAATATAAGCAAGGATGACATCATTTCCTATGCGTACATCAATTCCCCTAATACGAACAAGGCATATAATTTCAGTTGCACATTCAAGAAAGGACGTAATAAGTCATGGGAAGGACAAGAAGTAAAAAAGCCCTTGCAGGCATCATGATGGACTGCTATCGTGAACTGTATGCCGCGGCAACGCCCCCTGCTGATTTTGACAAACTGGTGGAGGAGTCGCCCCAGATAGGTTGGGATGGCGGAAGGCCGATTAAAAGGATACCGTATGAAGATTATAAGATACCTAAATCGAAATATGACGAAATAATGGAGAGCATTTTTAAAAGAAATAACCTAACTAAAAGGGATGCGCGGCAGATAAGCATAGCGGTCTCCCTCGGCTGTTCGCCAGAATGGACCGACGACGAAGGAGGCGTCTATCACTATGGGATGTGATATTCATGCGTGGATTGAATACAGGCGGAAGCCGGCCGGTGAGGAAGAGTCTCCAAAGTGGTACTGCCTTCAAGGCTTTGGGGAGTTCTCGTTCAGGGACTACAATATGTTCTCAAGCCTTGCCCAGGTAAGGGGCACTGACGAGAAGGGCATGATACCGAGGGGGCTTCCGGATGACGTCTCTGACACCGTTTACTGGAACATGCTTCTCAGGGTCGTGGATGACGACGACCCGGACTGGGAAGGGACAGTAAAGAAGAGTCTTGCGGAAAGCATGGTCAAGGATGGCAGGTGCAAGCCGGTATCAAGCGACATCTTCCCAGGGGATTATATCGAGGACGGCGACACGCATAGCCACAGTTGGTGCACGGCGAAAGAACTCGCGTCATGCATCAGAAGGAACTATTACGACCGGAAAGCCAAGAAATGGTATGGCGGATTGCCATGGAAGGCGCTGTTATGGGCTATGAAAGCCGTCAACGACACCGAAGGAATGGAAAGTCGGCTTGTTTTTTGGTTCGACAGTTAGCAAAAACCGCCCGTACGCTGTATTTATGTAATAGTAAAAAAAACTAAAGAATATGGCTTGCGGATGTAAAAAGAACAAGGCTGCCGCCCCAAAGGCCGCGGTAACAAAGAAAACGCCTACGCGCACGACTTCGACCGTAAGGAACGGAAACGTTGTGGGCAGGAGAAGGATAAGGCGCGTAATCAGGTGACGATTATCTAATTTTTATGCTATATGGAGAAAAAGGTTAACAATTCAATTTTAGCGGGACCAGAACTTAAGAAGTTAGACGAGTCAACGCCTTTGAATAAGGTGGCTAACGACAACAAGGTCTTTAAAGCCACGGCAGTCGCAGGTTATGCGCAAAACTTCAAAAAAGCCGAGAAACCTCGCCCCTACACGATAACTGGTGCTTGCGCATACACTGCACACCCGTCGTTTGACAGGGAGAAGATTATCGACCAGATGAAGACGGAGATGCTGGAAAAGTTGAAACCGCTCATCGACCTGCTTGTTGTCGAGCCCATCTTGATTGGCAGGACAAACCTGAGAGGCATGCTCACTGTCTATCTTACCGAAGAACAGATTAAGCGCCTGAATGAAAGTCAGGAACACGAGGAAAAGGAGTAATCCGTTCGGTCAATACGCCTTATAGAACGGGTTGTCCTTCAATGAGTCGATGCAGCCCTGGAGTTTCTCGCACGTTTGCAAAAAGGAAGCGGCTTCATCTTCCGTCAAGGAGAACCATTCGTTCATGAGGTTAGAACTAGCAAAACGCTGGTGCAGCATTTGTTCAAGCCGCACCGGCGTTTTTGTTTCGAATGTCTCCCTGATATACAGTTCTTCCGGGTTGCCGGTCTGGAGTTGCTTCATCCTTCCTGCCGGTCCGGATGACGTCCTCCCTATCTTATAGACGCCGTCATTGCCCGCTTCACCTATGAGGTATACCGCACCAATCATACCTTATTCGGGATGACCTTGACCTCATCAAGGTATTCGTTCCTCAGTTTTGGGTTCTTGACAATCTTGTCAAGTTCTCCGGCATAGGCCGGCAACACCATGCCGCCGTTGAAATAGTAAGCACCCCTGAACTCGATTAACTCAGAACCCTGTGGGATAGCCCCGAACCTGCACTCGTATCTTTTCTTGAAGATGAATTTCTTTTCCATGACTTTTTTCTAAAAAAGTACGTTTTTCGCAAAAAAAGAAAACAAAAATTTTTGTTATGTAAAGTTAATTTATTACCTTTGCAGGCATGGAAAAAGATATAAAGGGAAAGCATATAGTCATAGACGGCGAACCTCCCGAGGTTACGGAGATTCGTGAGAAAATCCTTGACGCTTTCGGCGACCTTGTCTTCGTGGAAGAGGGCCACCACTATTACCTTGACGGCGTGGAAATACCTTCCGTCACTGGCATCATACACCAGTTTGTACATCCGTTCCATGAAGATTACGAGGCCGAAAAGTACGCCAGAAGCCACGGCGGGACCAAGGAATACTGGCTTGACCAGTGGAAATTCAAGAATCTGAAGGCCACGACCACCGGGACCCTCGTGCACGAGTTCGGCGAATCGTATGGCTGGTTAAAGGCCGGCCATCCAGAGTTGATTACGGAGAGTTGCCGGCCCAAGTACATCAAAGAGAAGGGGTGGCTGGTTCCTACGAGGGGCAAGGAAGAGGCGGTCATCAAGTTCTTTGAAGAACTTCCGGATGATTTGCATTTCGTCATGAACGAGACGAAGGTCTACGCGAACAAGAACTCGGAGAGGCTTGTCAAGAACCAGTATTGCGGAACTTTCGACCTGCTCTTCTACTACAAACACCCGACAGACGACAGCAAAAGCGGCCTGGTAATATATGACTTCAAGACAAACGCCTCGCTGACAAACGAATTTTCCAGGTTAAACAACAAGATGATGAAGGCTCCGTTTACATACATGTACGACGAGAGTCTCGGCGTTTATACGCTCCAGTTGTCAGCCTACCAGATACCGCTTGAGGACATCGGGCTCAAGGTAATCGCCAGGAGGATTATATGGCTTAAGGATGACGGCACATACGAGATTCGCAAGGTGCCTGACGAAACAGTAAGACTAAGAGAGGTATTATGAAAGAGCCGAACATTACAATAGCGCTTGATTTCGACGGAACGGTCGTGAGCCACAGATACCCGTTTATCGGCGAGGAGGCCCCGCACGCCGTTGAAGTCATGAAGAAGTGGATAGACAAGTACCGCGTCGGGTTCATATTGGACACGATGCGGGACGGGAAGGAACTCGAGGAGGCGATTAAGTGGTTTTCCGACCGCGGAGTCGCGCTTTACGCCATAGGGAAAGACCCAGACCAGGAAACCTGGACGGCCTCAAACAAAGCCCACGCCAACTTCTCAATCGACGACAGGAACATCGGGTGCCCGATGAAGAACGGTTTCGTCGATTGGGAAACGATAGACAAGATGATGGCACCGGTTTTTGAAATGTATAAATAATGATACTGAAACCAAATAATAGTAACAGAAGCCTTAGTGTATCCGAAAAGAGTTTAGGAGGATGCGCCAAACCAGAAACCCTGAACCTAATTAGAGCCACGGATTTTACCGTGAGGAGGCTCAAAGGTGACAGACCATTGGGTAATTCCATAGGAGCGCTGTTAGGGCACATCTAAGGCTTCTTTTTCATTGTATTTTCGCAAATGACAAAATGGCAGGTATTGTAGGTTTTTTCAAGAGGCTTTACCACGGGAAGTTCTGGATACCTAAGTTGGGTATCTACTGGGAGTGTCCGTTTGGGACCTGGTGGCGCGTGAGAAGGTATTTCAAGCGCCCGGATTTCAGGTTCTACTGCGGGCCATTCGGTTATCGACAGGTTGGTGTACATGAGGACGACTCTAAACTCACGATTATCGATAACGACGGCAATTCCAGGCTTTTATACCGGAAAGAGGACCCTATCATGGAGCAGTTCGGCGTAATTTATTTCGTATCTAGGGAATATTTGAAGTGGGACAAGAAGCCGTGGCAACTCAAGTATTTTCCGCTTACGGTATGCTCGAATGACGTAGAATGGAAAGAGAGGTATGACGATGTCGTATTTGAGAGGCCGGGCATATTTTCCTTGATATGGGGGACAGACCTGAATAGAGCCCGTCAGTTTTGTTTTGTGGTAAAACCGCCAAAATCTGACAATATACCCGGTGGCCCGGATTTTGCAGAAGACTTATATTGGCCGATGGTGATATGGACATCGGTAAACTGCGGAGGAGACCTGAGGAAGGCCATAAGGACGTGGCCGTACGGGGATGTGATTGTGAACGGCTCTAATGCAGGCCACTCGTGGTTTGAAGGATACCTTACGAAGAAGGGTATGAAGATATATGAAGAAGAACTGAAAAAAAAAATAAAGTGTTATGAGGACAATAGATTGTAGCAAAGTTGCTGGGGTGAAATACGATGATGGTGATGGCAAGGCTTTCAAGATTGACCATTCGATTAGTGGAAGTAATTCTCTACGGATTATAGAATTTCATTCTGTAGACGAGATTGATAACTTCATGAGGGATTTGAGGCTCCTGAAAAGGATGGTTAAGGAAGGTTTTTGGGCTGCACAAGATTTTGGGAAATGAAAAAAAAATAAAGGCTAAGCAAAAATATGAAGAAAAAAGTTATTGGTATTGATTTAGGGACTACAACGTCTTGTTGTTCTGTTTTTGAGGGCGGAGAACCCGTGGTTATCGTTAATGCGGAGGGGAAAAGGACCACCCCGTCGATTGTAGGTTTCGGTGAGGATGGCGAGCGCAAGGTCGGCGAGCCCGCCAAGAGGCAGGCGGTGACCAATCCGGAAAACACCGTGTATTCAATCAAGCGTTTCATGGGCGAGACATACAAGGAATGCGCCGAGGAGATAAAGCGCGTTCCGTATAAGGTAGTTGACGTCAACGGATACCCCAGGGTGATGATTGGTGAGCGTAAATATACGCCTCAGGAGGTTTCCGCCATGATTCTCCAGAAAATGAAACAGACCGCTGAGGCATACCTGGGCACCGAGGTCAAGGATGCCGTAATCACGGTTCCCGCTTATTTCTCGAACAACCAGAAGCAGGCCACGAAAGAAGCAGGGGAAATCGCAGGCCTGAATGTGGTGCGCATCGTCAATGAGCCCACAGCCGCTGCGCTGGCTTACGGAATAGACAAGAAAGACAAGGATATGAAGATTGCCGTGTTCGACCTCGGTGGCGGCACATTCGACATCTCAATCCTGGATTTCGGCGGCGGTGTGTTTGAGGTGTTGTCAACCAACGGTGACACGCATCTTGGCGGTGATGATTTCGACCAGGCCATCATTGATTGGATTGTTGAAGAGTTCAAGAAGGAACACGCGGTTGACCTGTCGAAAGATTCGATGGCACTACAGAGGATTAAGGAGGCCGCCGAGAACGCGAAGATTGAGTTGTCCACCTCCGTATCCACAGACATCAGTCTCCCGTATATATTCCCGGTCAACGGAGAGGCCGCCCATTTCAACGGCACGTTAACCAGGTCAAAGTTCGAGCAGATGACACACGGCCTTGTGGAACGTTGCCGTAAGCCGTGCGAGGAAGCCGTAAAGGCTGCCGGCATCAAGATGTCCGACATCGACGAGGTTATCCTGGTTGGCGGTTCAACAAGAATCCCCGCCATTCAGGAGATGGTCGAGAAGACGTTTGGCAAGAAGCCGTCGAAGAACATCAATCCTGACGAGGCGGTATCCCTTGGTGCTGCAATCCAAGGGGCAATCATCAACCAGGAAGAAGGCGTCGGCGACATGGTTCTTCTCGACGTGACACCGATTTCCATGGGAATCGAGACGCTTGGCGGTGTTTTCACAAAACTGATTGATGCCAACACGACGATACCGTGCAGGCGTTCGCAGATATTCAGCACGGCCGAAGACAACCAACCGGCTGTGGAGATAAACGTGTTGCAGGGCGAGAGGCCCATGGCATCGGACAACAAGCGCGTCGGGTTGTTCAAACTTGACGGTATCATGCCGGCCAGAAAGGGTGTTCCCCAGATTGAGGTCATGTTTGATATCGACACGGACGGAATCCTGAAGGTAACCGCCACAGATAAGGCAACCGGAAAGGAACAGTCAATCACAATCGAGAACGGCGCCAAACTCCCCGAGGATGAGATTACCAGGATGAAGGAAGAAGCGGCAGCCAACGAAGAGTCCGACAAGAAGAGACTTGAAGAGGCCCAGGCAATCAACGCCGGCGAGTCCTCTGTATTCTCGTCCAGAAAAATGGTTGAGGAGTACGGAGACAAACTGAGCGAAGGCGAGAAGGCTAAGATAAACGGCCTTATTGACGAACTTGACAAGGCGGTTGGGACGAGAAAGGCCGAAGACGTGAAGGCGGCGCAGGAGAAACTTAACGCGGCCTGGAACGAGGTTTCCGGCAAGTTGTACGGACAGAATGCGTCGGGCGGCACCAATAACAACGGCTTTGGATGGGAGTTCGGCAATGGCGGTTTCAATCCGTTTGCCAATTTCAGCGGAGGAACTAAGTGATAGATGTGCCAGAAGGGTGGCGGCGATGAGGCCGCCGCCCATTATACATTAACAATATGCGCAAAGACTATTATTCCATTTTAGGCGTCGCAAAGGATGCCTCAGAAGACGAGATAAAGAAGGCGTACAGGAAAATCGCCATACAATACCACCCAGACCACCAGAACGGGAAATCCGACGAGGAGAAAAAGGCCGCCGAGGAGAAGTTCAAGGATGCGGCTGAGGCGTATGAGGTATTGAGCGACAAGGAGAAGAGGGCGGAATACGATAACCCGAACTCAGGTTTTGAGTTTCACGGGAACATGGACATCAACGAAATCCTGAACATGTTCAGGGACATGCACTCCGGTTCGGTTTTCGAAAGCATGTTCGCCCAGCAGATGAACAACCAGCACATGAACAACGAACCTCCGGCGGGCGAGGACATAGTTGCCAGTGTGACAATAACCCTGAATGAGGCCCAGAGGGGAATCAAAGGGAAAAGAGTGGAATACGTAAGGGGCTCGAGGTGCCACAGGTGCCACGGAAGAGGACGCGACGAGAATTCGAAGGAAGTCACATGTCCTTACTGCGGCGGTTCAGGAAGAATCTTCAGACAGAACGGGATGATGAGGATGGTGACTACGTGCCTACACTGCAACGGCGTTGGTTACATGGTAGAGAACCCGTGTTCGGCCTGCGGAGGGACAGGAATTGAAAGGGTGAATGACAGTGTCGAGATTGACATACCGCCAGGTATCATGGATGGTATGATGTTACGCATTCCCGGAAAGGGCTCCGAGTCATATTTTGACGCAGGCCGCAGGGGAATGTTGACAGTCGTCGTCGGCGTCATGAAGGACGAGAAATACGAACGCGTTGGAAACAACCTCGTTTATGAGTTGAGGGTCCCGGTCCTGACCGCAATCACAGGAGGCAAGGTAAGCCTCGTGACGCTGGACGGAAAGGAAGTGTCCGCAAAGATACCCGCCGGAGCCGAAGACGGAGAGCGTGTCGTTTTTGTCGGGTACGGAATGCCAGACATTAACACCGGGGTCGCCGGAGACCTTATAGCGGTAGTAAGCATAGCGGTCCCCAAGAAACTGAACAAGAAAGAGAAGAAATTACTGAAGGAGTTATCCGAGCAAGAGCATTTTAAGAATGATTAATATTATCAAGGATATAGACCTCGCAGGAGAAATCGGAAAGTACGACCTCATCCTGGTCGGCACGAACACTTACTGTACCATGCCGCAAGGGTTCCAAAGAGAGGTCATGCTTGACTATCCGTATGTGCTGGAAGAGAACATGAAGACAAAGTACGCGGACCGCTCTAAACTTGGCACATGCCTGGAGTGCGCCAAGGAAGGCCAACCCACGTTTTCCCTTCTGTTCGTGACCTTCGGGTACAATTTCAGGCCGGATAAAGAAAGCGACTACCTCGACTACGGAGCGCTTGAGAAATGCCTGAAGTCTGTTAATGTTTTATATAGGGGAAGGAAGATGGCGACCACCGTCATCGGCTGCACCAAATGGGACGGCAACGGGGACAGGGAACGCGTTATTAAGATGATGGAAGAGTACCTTACGGACGTCGACGTCGACGTATACGACTACCGGCAGTTGTCGGTCCAGGAGGTGAAGAAGGCGTTTTACGAAGAGGAGATGGCCCTCAGGGGCGTTGATGAACAGAAAAGGAAGAAGATGGTCACCGAACGGAAAAAGAAGGCCGAGGAACGAAGAAAGAAGAACGGCCACGCCGGTTATTAAGCGGTTCTGGGAAGGGTAGTAACAACCGCCCCTCCCAGAACGCCAAAAAACATCCTAATTAGCATAAAATCAACAAAATAGGCATAATTTTAAAAAGACTCATGATTAAACGTATAACCTTAACGGAGGAACATCTGAAATTGATTCCGTTTTTATACATTCAGGACGACGGGAAATACGACGTCGGTATCGACAAGAACATAATGTACAATCTCGGCGCCCACCTGTTGGACGACATGGCCATGATACTCGGGTTTACCGACAAGGCGATACCCGGTACGGAGAACGACCCCGATGGCCGCGCCTATGACGACGATACGGAAGCCCACATGCTAAGTCTCCACGATTTCATGAAGGAAAACCTTTTCTTCATCGAAACACTTGTGCACCAGTTCGCCGTTAAAGGCGGGTTGAAGCCCGGTACGTATAAGTGCAAGGATTACGAACTCCTGTGGGAGAGGGATGGTGAGGAATAACGGCAAAAGGAAACACGAGCCCAAGAGATACCGCATCAACGACGAAATCAGGTGGAGGGGCGACGTTAGGCTTATCGTTGACGGTGACGCCAGGATTGTTGACATTTCCGTGGCCAGGGCGACCGCCAAGGAAATGGGCCTGGACCTGATAGCGATTGATATGGACGCGGCACCTCCGGTGTTTAAAATCGCATCGTATGAAAAGATGATGTACAACCTCAAAAAAGCCGCAAAGTCCAATAAAAGCACCCAAAGCAAGGTGAAGGAAATCCAGTTGACAACCAACATTGCGTCAAATGACCTCACGACAAAGGCCAACAACGCGAGGAGGTTCATTAAAGGCGGACACCGGGTCAAGGTTGTCCTTTCGATGCGCGGAAGGGAACTGTCGAGGCGCGAGGAAAGCAAGCGGCGCCTGTTTGAGTTTGTCGCGATGCTGGATGACGTCTGTGTCCCGGAATCACTGCCGAGGGACGACAGGAACAGGGCAATCGTTTTCTTGAAGAAGAAGTGAAGCATGTCATTGACATAGGAAACGGACAGGCACGTGTATCGAAATCGGATAATTTCAAACGATACTGCGCCGACGTCAGAAGATACCGACCCTTATCGAGAGGGGAGGAGTTACGTCTTATATCCATCGCACTGAACGGCAAGGGCAAGGAACGGGAAGAGGCGAGACGCACCGTCATCATGTCAAACCAGAGGTTTGCGATATCCGTGGCTAAGAAATACGCTTCGGACGGCAAAGACAATCTAATGGACCTTATCAGCGAATGCAATCTCGGCATGATGGAAGCGCTTGACAAGTTCGACCCTGAATCAGGCACGAAGTTCATCTCCTACGCGGCGCACTATATGAAACGCTCCGTCATCAATTACCTGGTCTTGAAGGGGAGCCAGGTCAGGATAACAGGCGCACAGGGCATTTACACGGTCAAGGGGGAGTTGGCCAATGAGTTTGCCCAGTCCGAGAAGCGGGAGCCAACGGAGGACGAACTGTACGATTTGGTCAATGAACGGATGAACGGGAAGGTCAGGGACAAGGAATGCCTGCGCAATGTCGTCGTGGAAACCCTCGACGGAGAAGGCGATGTATATTCAGCGATAAGGAACGAGGCGGATGGCGTGTGCTCAGAAGAGAACGGGTGTCTGACCGAAATCGACAGGGAACACGCCAGGGAAATGGTACGTTGGCTGTTTAAACGCTGCACGGAATCCGAGCGGAAGGTCGTGAAATACAAGTTCGGCATAGACTGCGGGCATCCGTATACGGACATTGAGATTTCAAGGATGACTGGAATGAAGTTGTCAACGGTCAATCGCTTGTACAAATCCGCGATTGAAAAGATGGGTTCTGGTGGAGGAATAATTAAAAATGGGACCCTTTGAGGTCCCATGTGTTTCGTTAGAAGTTGGAGTTAAGCCTGTTGAACTCTTTTGACTTGTAGAGTTGAACCAGGTCACCCTTCCTGAAGTGGTAGCGGTGCTTTCCGTCTGGAGTCCTCTCGCCCTTCACCTTCTTTCTCAGTTTGGATTGCCTGCTTTTCGGCTTCACGTTCGGCCACATATCCGCAGCGACCTGCGCAAGGTCTACACCGGGAGCACCCAGTTTGTTTTGGATGGACTTCTCCAGAGAGCGTACAATGTTAGGGTTGGAACCGAGAGGGTTGTAGGCGCTGTTACGCTTTTTATCCTCTTTCCTCTTCTCTCTTTTTTTATTCCTTTCTTTATACTTGTAGGCCTTTTCGTCTTCTTTCTTGCTGTTCTTCCCGCGCTTCGAATTCCCTTTCTTTTCTGTGCCGAATTCGAACGGAAACTTCTTGTCCGACTTCTCCATCAGGTAAGTCATCTCGTTAATCTGCTGCTGAGCGAGCATGCTTATTTCGTTAATGAGCCTTGGATTCATAAATTAACATTTTTTAATATAAATATATTGTCAAATGTTTTGTGGATACAAAATAGCGCATTATCTTTGCGGTGGAAAAAAATAAACGATATCTCATGGGAAACGAATTCACCAAGGTGGCAACAACAGAAGCGAGAACCTTTACCGAGAACGGGGATGGCGCCTTCGTCACGATTGGTTCCGAACTGATGGACCAGTTTGGCATGGCCGGCACTTTTAGGGGCAGGTCCATAGATGACGTGTTCCAAGACCAGGATGCGTTGTGGATGGAGAACCCGGCCGGCACATTGAGGCTTATGTTTTACCTCAGGTGCATAACCCGCAACACCAATGACGTCTCAGGAAAACCGTTCGGCGGGAGACAGAAGGGACAGGGCAACAGGGATGAGTCGCTTAAACGCATGCTTTGGCTTGCAAAGAACCACCCGAAGACATTTATGGCCAATTGGCTGCTCATTCCCGCAGTCGGTTCGTGGAAGGACGTCTGGACATTATTATATATGGACAGGCATCTTGGCGTCGAAGCGTTCACTGACGAGATGAGAAACACGATATACCGTGAAATGGCCACGGTGGACGACCAGTTGGCAAGAAAGTACATGCCGAGGATAAAGTCGTTGCGGAAGTGCACAACGGCACGCTCCAGAATCATGAACGCGCTGGCACGCGAATATGCGGAAGTGCTCGGCCTTGATGCGGTTGGGTACAACCGTTTCAAGTCTTTAGGAACCGCCCATAAGTTCCAACAGCAGATTACCAGGCATGAGTATGGCGAGATTAACTGGGGCCAAGTTCCCGGCAAGGCGCTTTCCCTGATTATCGCTTCTAAGTTCATCACCAAGCATAAGTTGACAGACAAGTTCATCGAGTGGGTCGGGTCGGTTGATTTTGCCAAGTTCACCGGACAGGTATATGAACTTTACTTTGCGGCATGCAATGCCACTAAGAAGTTTCACAAGATGTTGATAAACAAACAGTTTGACAATATTGTTAGAGACGCTGCATCTGACGAGGGCGGCATCAGTGAGAACGTATGGTGCGCTGTAGACACAAGCGGCTCCATGGAAAGTAAGATTGGTGCCGGAAAACTGCGCGCCATTGACGTGTGTGTCAGCCTGAGTCTGATGTTTGCTTCCATGAACAAGGGTGCGTTCCACAAGAACATTGTTATGTTTGACAACACATCAAAACCATTGCAACTTGAGGGGGACTTCTGTGATATGGTTGGCCAGATAAGGGAGCAACCGCTTGCGATGGGCAGCACGAACTTCATGAGCGTTGCCGCCGCTTTGGCGAATGTACGCAAAAACCACCCAGAGATACCCCTTTCGGATTATCCAACCACCCTGCTGGTGATATCCGACATGCAGTTCAACGGAGACATCTTCGGCTATGAGAAGCAGACCACGTCACACGAGAGGACAATCGAACTGCTCAGGACATGCTTCCCGGACGAGTATGTGGATTCGATGAAGTTCATCTGGTGGAACTGTTCCGGAAGGCTGAAGAACTTTCCGGCGAATTCCGGGACCCCAGGAAACTATTTCTTCAGCGGATTCGACCCGTCAGTCGTGTCGATACTTCTCGGCGAGGACAGTGAACTGAAGAATATGAAGAAGGAGACTGGCACAGAGCCGAGTCTACAGGACGTAATTGACGCGTCCCTCGGGCAGAAAATTTTCGACAGGTTAAAAATTCTTGATTGAAAATTTTGCGGTTAGAAAAAATATCATTAATTTTGCATCGTTAATATTACTGATATGACCAGAAATGAACTTGAGTCCATCATGGACGGAAACTACGTGAATGTCGATGGCGGCATGACGAACGTCATCAGGGAACTGAGCCGGTATGCCAAAGTCGGCATACCGAGGCCAGACGGGAGTGACTACATGTTCAAGGCAGACGTTGAGGAACTCTTGAAGAACGGCGTTGATGAACAGGTGCTGATTGATGCCAGGGCGGCCGGGTGGTCATTAAGCGAAGATAAGAGTTTTATTTTCCACAAATTTTGATTTTTTAATATAGGTTTTTTTATTATGGTTTATGCATTTTTTCAGGGGCGTCTGGGTGCAGACGCAAGAATGTTAAAGGGGAGCAACAACGAGGAATTGATTGCCATGAACGTGGCAACCGATACCTATGATAAGGACAAGCCCATCTGGGTCGACTGTATCGGAAAGTACGAGCCGTTCAAGAGGATGTTTCAGTACTTGAAAAAAGGAAAGGGCGTCATCATTACCGGCACAATCCGCCCGGACAAGTGGACCGACAAGAACCAGGTGGTCCAGACAGTATTGAGATGCAACGTCACCTCCATCGACTTCGACAACTCAGGCAGAAGTACATCTGGCGACACGGCAAGCAATGGAGACACCCACGCTCAAGCGACTGCTCAGGCCCCGGCCCAACAGCCTCAGGCCGCCCCAGCACAGCCGGTGGATTCTCTGTTCGACAACGGAGGATTTGCCCCGGGTGACGACCTTCCGTTCTAAGAGTCCTTTGCTCATTATACCTTATAAACGAACGTGGAGACGTACAGCAACTAACTCACAAGCAATCAAACATGTGTAGTTCGTCGTAAAACAAGCGGCGATATGCGGTGATATCCGTGGAGCCTCGGCGGAGGCGTTGTATCCGCTCGTCTCCTTTTTTTCAAACTGCGGGGTGTTGCAGTGGTAGCATACCGGGCTCATAACCCGGTGGTCGCGGGTTCGAGTCCCGCCCCCGCCACTAATGGCCGGATAGCATAAGAGGAATGCGCTGAAAAGCAAGGCGTGTCGCCCGGAAACGGGCGAAGTTAATCGTGAAAAGGTTTTGTATAATTCGACATCGGTGGCGACCGTTTTCGCCCTTGACCCGAGTAGAGCCCTCGCTGGAAGGAGAGTGAAGCACTTCAACGTCTTCCCGGCCACGTAAGGTCCTGTGGCTAAGTGGTTAAAGCAGCGGCCTCATAAGCCGAAGACCGTGGGTTCAATCCCCACCGGGACCACAATGAAAATAGATATATCAAAATATTATCAAGATAAAGGTTATGCTACTGTGTATGTAGTAATGCACGGTAAAGAGCATAGAAGAATGGCTGTACTGCGAAAAGAAAATGGCGATATGACTAGTATGAGTTATGCTAAGTATCTATATACAAGTCATCACCAAACAGATGTAGCAGAAGGTGACCATGTTGACCATATAAATGGTGACAAGTTAGATGATAGAATTGAAAATCTTCAGGTTATATCAGGAACATACAACAGAAAAAAAGACCATAAACGTAAAGAAATGGTTCTGTTAGTGTGTCCTGTATGTGGCGAAGAGTTTCTATTTCCAAAAGGAAACCTATCTACCCATCCTAATCCATGTTGCAGTAGAAAATGTGGAGGAATCAAATCTCATTGGAGAAAATAATGCGGAAGTGGCTCAGTTGGTAGAGCATCGGCTTCCCAAGCCGAGGGTCGCGGGTTCGAGCCCCGTCTTCCGCTCAAATATTTACAAAGATTCTTCAATCGGCTATTTTTTAATTAAAATGGTACGATTGAAGATATATATATGAACGCGAATATAGCACAGTGGCAGTGCACCGGCCTTCCAAGCCGGGGACGGCGGTTCGAATCCGCTTATTCGCTCAAATAATGCCTCTATGGCCCAGTGGTCGACGGCAC
>Ga0247611_10002403_pt1 | contig 30313 bp, 26 predicted proteins | sample 177DNAGHGhighgp2_FD_192422 | JGI IMG/M metagenome (GOLD analysis project Ga0247611, IMG submission 192422) | Sheep rumen microbial communities from Palmerston North, Manawatu-Wanganui, New Zealand - 1770 DNA GHGhigh gp2 | ecosystem: Host-associated > Mammals > Digestive system > Stomach > Rumen... | reverse complement strand
GTTCCCGTCGCGAAGCAGACCTTATGGACCGCTTTGATCTTACCGAGATTCAGGCAAATGCCATTGTGGAAATGAAGCTTCGTACGCTGACCGGTCTGGAAAGAGAAAAGCTTGAAAACGAGCACAAGGAACTCCTTGCAAGAATTGAATATTTAAGAGGAATCCTTGCGGACGAAAAAGTTCTTTTGGGAGTCATTAAGGATGAACTTCAGGCAATCCGTGCAAAATATGCGGACCCGAGAAGAACCTCCATCGGATACGATTTATACGATATTTCCAGTGAGGATCTGGTTCCCAACGAAAATACGGTCATTGCAATGTCCTCCTTAGGTTATGTAAAACGTATGACCGTGGACAATTTCAAGTCCCAGCACAGAGGCGGCCGCGGAATCAAGGGTATGACCACCATCGAGGACGATTATATCGAAGATCTTCTGATGACCACAACCCACCACTATATAATGTTCTTTACGAATTTCGGCCGCGTATACCGTATGAAGGCTTACGAAATCCCCGAGTCCGGAAGAACCTCCAGAGGTGTTGCGATTATCAACCTCCTGCAGTTAAGCCCCGGAGAGAAGATTTCCGCCATCATTCCGATTAAGGATTCGGATGTGGACAGAAACCTCTTAATGGTTACCAAAAAGGGTATTGTAAAGAAAACACCCCTGTCCGAATTTTCCAATATTCGCAAGAGTGGCTTAATTGCGGTTAACTTAAGAGATGACGATGAGCTGATTGAAGTAAAGACGACGGATTCCGAGACGGAGATTTTCCTTGTTACGAAATTCGGTATGTGTATCCACTTCAAGGAAACCGATGTCAGGGCGACCGGCCGTTCCACTTACGGCGTAATCGGTATGAACTTAAACGACGGTGACGAAATCATCGGTATGCAGCTTGATCATCAGGGCGATTCCCTGCTGGTGGTTTCCGAAAAAGGTATGGGCAAGAGAACCAAGCTGGATGAGTTCAAACTTCAGTATCGTGGCGGTAAGGGCGTAAGATGCTATAAGATTACGGAAAAGACCGGAAATCTGGTCGGCGTAAAAGCGGTAAATGACGATCATGAGATTATGATCATCACGTCTGCCGGCGTAATTATTCAGATTCCCATGGGAGATATTTCCACCATCGGACGTCACACTTCCGGTGTAAAATTAATCAACCTCGATAAGAAGGTTACGGTTGCAAAGATTGCAAAGGTTCGCGAGAAAGTAAGTGACGGTGATGTGGAATACTCCAATGTAGAGGATGCGATGGAAGATATTCCTGAGGATACCGATGAAGCGGAAGAAAATCTGATTTTCCCGACCGAAGATGACGACGATGACGGCGACGGCGGAGATGAAGAATAAAAACCGTTTAAATCTTTTAGATACCATTCGCGGGATGGCCATACTGGGCATGATTTTTATTCATGTCTCGTATGACATTCCCGCGATTTTCGGTGTGTATCCGCCGTATCTCGGCACCTTTTCGTATGAGGTATTCTGTCAGTGCGTGCGGATCACCTTTATTTTTTTGTCCGGCTACTGCGTATTTTTGGGAAAGAAAACCTTAAAAAGAGGCCTGATTGTATCGGCAGCAGGACTTTTGGTTACGATTGTCTCCATCTTTATAAAGGAGCCGATTTACTTTGGCGTACTGACTTTAATCGGAGCCTGCATGCTTTTGGGCGCCGCACTTAAGAAGGTGATTACGAAAAAGAACGCCACGGTTTTGTTTTTTGTATTTCTCCTGCTGTTTTTCTTAACCATCCGTATTCACAACGGATATTTCGGAATCTATAAACACCTGGTATTTTTTTATCCGTCATTTTTTTACAGTGCTAAAAATCCCGTGCTGATGCCGGTTCTCGCATTTTTAGGATTTCCCGGACCGACGTTTTCTTCCGCGGATTATTTTCCGCTCTTTCCGTGGTTTTTCTTATTTTTATCCGGCATGTCTTTTTATCAATGGCAGGGGGAAAATTTGAAGCAGAAGAAGTGGATGAAACGGAAATTGGAGCCGATGAATTTCCTCGGAAAGTACTCCCTTTTGGTATATTTGATACATCAGCCCTTAATATACGGAATTATGTTGGGAGTTTTTTATATTTCAAATAAATTTTAAGATGATACACTTATGTATGGTGGTTTGAATCACGTACGAAAGCATTTCACGGGATCTAAAATGCTACAATACAGTTTAAAAAGTGTGGGACGTAAAAATTATGGCAGCATATGAAATTTGTAAAGACCTGGCGATTATCATTATCTTTGCCAAGGTTTTTGGTTTACTCGCAAGAAAATTAAAGGCACCCCAGGTTGTGGGTGAAATTATTGCGGGACTGATTTTAGGCCCCTGTCTTTTGGGATGGGTGGAAATTACGCCATTTATTTCCCAGATGGCGGAAATCGGCGTAATCCTCTTGATGTTCTGTGCGGGACTTGAAACCAACCTGAAGGATTTAATCAAAACCGGTCCGAAGGCTTTTGCGATTGCATGTTCGGGCGTGTTTGTTCCGTTAGTCGGCGGAACGCTCCTTTATATGGTATTTTACGGCTTTTCTAAAATCGGCAGCCCGGACTTTTTTAAGGCCCTTTTCATGGGTACCATCATGACGGCCACCAGCGTTTCCATTACCGTGGAATCCCTGCGGGAAATGGGCTATTTAAAGGGAAAAATCGGAACGACGATTTTAAACGCAGCCATTATTGACGACGTCATCGGTATGATTGTTTTAACCGTTGTTGTCGGCTTTAACGATCCGACCGCAAAGCCTCTTCTGGTTTTAAGAAATACCGGAATTTTCTTTGCACTGGCACTGATTGTAGGCTTCTGCGCATACAAGGCCTTTAAGAAGGTGGATCAGAAATATCCGCATACCAGACGTATTACCATCGCGGGTCTTGCGCTCTGTCTCGCACTTGCCTTCATTGCGGAGCGGTATTTCGGCATTGCGGACATTACGGGCGCGTATGTGGCAGGTCTGATTCTTTGCAATATCCACGATTCCGGCTATATTGCAAGGCGACTTGATATCAACTCCTACATTATGTTCGGACCGATTTTCTTTGCTTCCATCGGTTTAAAAACGGACATCAAGGACATGAATTTAACCATTCTCTGGTTCTCCTTAGCCTTTGTGGCGGTCGCCCTTTTAACCAAAATCATCGGCTGCGGCCTTATGGCGATGCTTCTGGGATTCCCGCCGAAGCATGCGATTAAAATCGGCGTCGGCATGATGACAAGAGGCGAGGTTGCCCTGATTGTGTCCCAGAAGGGACTGGCGGTAGGACTTTTGGAGCCGGTCTATTTTACCTCGGTCATTTTACTGATTATCGTATCCTCCATTCTGACACCCATTCTGTTAAAAGCCCTTTATTCAATCGCTCCGGAAGAGTCGCTGGTACTGACGCCGGAGAAAACGAAGCAGGTGGAACCAAAGACGGAAGAGTCAGAGAGTGATTCCGATCAGGATACTCCCGAGGAGGAAGCCGAGATCGCCGAAGAGTACGGCACGGAACAGTAGTCGGAAAAACAGAAATCGAAAAAGGGAAGAATAAAAAAAGCAGGTTTCGTAAGAAACCTGCTTTTTGGTATGTTTGATATTATTCGGTCTTTCTGACCATTTTATTTGGATTTTTTCTTTACGTCCTCTTCCTCATCGTAATCAAGACTGTCTTTTGCCTTAACCGTAATGGTTCTCTCATAAGAGGAGAATGCACTGTTTACAATGCTTTCTTCCGGTTTCTTGGTAATGAGGCTTACCAAAGGTACGATGACGAGTCCGCCCAGCATGGCAACCACACCGGAGTTGATGGAGGACTTGAAGATGTATCCGAAGAAAGGACCGAAGCTTGCGGGATCGATGCTCGGTACTAAGGATACGATCATCTGGAAAACTGCAATACCGCAACCCCAGACGAAGCATACCGCGGTAGCGGCCTTGGTAATTTTCTTTGAGTATAAGGAGTATAAGAACGGTGCTAAGAATGCGCCTGCCAAAGCTCCCCATGAAACGCCCATCATCTGAGCGATAAAGGTTACGGAAGGATGGGAGTCCTTAATTACCGCAATGACTGCGGAAATTGCGATAAAGAAGACAATGAATATTCTCATGATAAATACCTGCTTCTTATCGTTCATTTCCTTTTTGGATAAGGGCTTGATGACATCCAGCGTAAAGGTGGAACTGGAGGTAAGTACCAGTGAGGACAGGGTTGACATAGATGCGGAAAGCACAAGTACGATTACGACGGAAATAATGATATCCGGCAGGGTGGAAAGCATTGCCGGTACGATGGTATCGAATAAGGGCTTTCCGTTTGCGGGGTTGTAAACCACGTTGGGATTTTCCGCATAAAGACGTCCGAAACCGCCGAGGAAATAGCATCCGCCGGCAACGATGATTGCAAAAATCGTGGAAATGACGGTTCCTTTGTGGATATCGTTTTCGCTCTTGATGGCATAGAATTTACCGACCATCTGCGGAAGACCCCATGTTCCTAAGGAAGTTAAAACAACTACGAACAAAAGCGCAAGCGGATCGGGTCCTAAGAAGGATGCATATGCACCGGTCCAGCCTGCGTCTCCGCTGACTAAGGAGAGGTCCTTCATGGCCTGTACCAGACCGCCGTTCTGTACGACTACCGCGATGATAACTGCGGCAATACCGAAGAGCATAATAATACCCTGAATAAAATCGTTAATTGCCGTTGCCATATATCCGCCGAAGATTACGTAGATACCGGTAAGTACGGCCATGATCAGAATGACTACCCAGTAAGGAATTTCAAATACAAGACCGAACAAACTGGAAAGTCCGTTATACAGTGATGCGGTATAAGGAATCAGGAAAATGAATACGATGATGGAAGCGGTGATTTTCAGCGCTTTCGAATCGAAACGCTTTCCGAAGAAATCCGGCATGGTCTTTGCATCGTAGTGCTGCGTCATAACACGGGTTCTTCTTCCTAAAATATTCCAGGCCAAAAGGGAACCGATGAATGCGTTTCCGAGGCCTGCCCAGGTGGAAGAAAGACCAAAGTTCCAGCCGAACTGTCCGGCATAACCGACAAAGATAACAGCCGAGAAATAAGAAGTACCGAAGGCGAATGCCGTAAGCCAGGGACCTACGCTTCGGCCGCCGAGTACGAATCCGTTCACGTCGGTTGCTTTTTTTCTGGTGTAAATTCCGACGCCAATCATTGTTGCGAAGAAGCACACCAGCAACAAAACTGTGAGTAAAATTTTCATAACATCTCCTTTTGCCGCATTACGGCAGAAAACTTAAATGATTTAACGCGTTAAAGTTTTACGCTTTGCCGCTTTAAAGTAACATAATTTTAGAGAAATGTCAATAATTTCAATAAATAAGGAAAAAAGTTTTCCTGTCCGGACTACGATTTTTACAGTATTTTCTATAATTTTTGATAAAATTACCTATTTACAAACAAGAACAGATGTTCTATTATACTATACACGAGGTGAACGTATGAAACCTGTAGAAACCGATGTGATTTGTCTGCATACGAGGGACGGGAAGGTGGTTCCGATCCGCATTCGCGTTCTGGACGAGGACGGGCAGTATCAGGCATATACAATCAAAGAGTATCGCGACGTTTCCCATCAGGGTGCGCGGATTATGCCGGACGGCGTGTGTGTAAATAACAACACGCTGATTTTTGACTGCAAAATCAGTGTGCTCGGATATGACAGGTTCGTGCGTCTCTACAATTTTCCACCGGACCAGGTCTGGAAACTGACACATCGATGAAAAGGAACGTAACGGAACGTTGCGTTCCTTTTTTGCAACAAGCACTAAGCTCAGGTTTTCGCTAAGTGCTTGTAGGCGAGTAGGGTGCGATTGCATCTTCCCTACTCGATTTAACAATTTTGTTGTATAATACAAGGGTATGAGTATCTGTGATGAAAGAAAAGAGAAAGCAGTGAAAATTGTTAAAGTAGTGGCCGCGGTAATCGTGGCCGATCGGATCAATCCCGTAACGGAAAAGCCGGAGCGAATGATCTTCGCCACCCAGCGCGGTTACGGAAATTACAAGGACTGGTGGGAGTTTCCGGGCGGAAAAATCGAAGAAGGGGAAACACCGAAAGAGGCACTGGCACGTGAGATTCAGGAAGAGTTAAATGCGACTGCCGATGTGGGTGAATTTCTGGGAACCATTGAATACGATTATCCGGAGTTTCATCTTTCTATGGACTGCTTTGTCTGCGAACTTACAGAGGGAGATTTGATTTTAAAGGAACACGAAGCGGCTAAGTGGCTTACGAAGGAAACGCTTCGAAGCGTGAAATGGCTGCCGGCGGATGTGACGATTCTTGATCGGGTGGAGCATCTGCTCGGCTGAATCCGAACGAACAGAAGGGGGGAAAATAAATGCAGGAACCGTCATATATGATTATTTTACCGGGTAATGAGAAGGATATCGAAAGTCCCGATACGTTCATGAGCAATCTGACACAGTGCGATTTCATTCAGATTAAGGGAATGAATATGGATGAAGAAAAGGGACTGGTCATGGATCTGCTGGTAGAAGGAATACCGTATCAGATCAGCATAGATATCACGGACGTGGAGGTTCCGCCTTTCATTCGTCCCGCACATGTTTTCTCGGAAGAAGAAATTGAACGAATTGACAATACGAAAGTCGGACTGGCCGTCTGTATGGAATTTCGGGGCAGCAGTATGCAGTGTTTTTACGATCAGATCCGGATCATTCACGCGATGCTTCCGGATGTTCTGGCAGTGATGGACTGTGCGGCGGAGAAGCTGATTTCCGGTCGCTGGATTGCTCCGGCAGCAGAATCCAAGGTACTTCCGGCGCCCAGATATTTATTTACCGTGCAGGCAGTCGGTGACGAAAGCGGAGAGGTCTGGTTACACACGCACGGACTGGGACGCTGTGGTTTATACGAGTTGGAAATCCTTTGCTCCGACAAGGATACCTACAACGATCACTATCGTATGATGGAGAATTTTGCCTACAGAATGCTGGACGATGACGAGCCCATCGAACCGGGTGTGGGCGTATTTATCGGAGAGTCCGCCGGAGTTGATATGGTGCTTACCGCAGTAAACTGGAGGGAAGCACTGAACTATTATCCTGAAGCGATTATGGGAACGGAAGCAGACCGTGACGAATATCATAACGATTCCTTCGTTCTTATGATGTATAAAAACGGAGAAGACGAAGATAACAGAAGATACACCCGTGTGCAGGAATTTACGTCGTTTTTACAGGATAACCCGCTTTTCATGATTTCCGATTCGGAAACCGCACGTATGCGCAGCCTTGCGATGGAACGAATTCCTTATATGATTGAGGCTGCAAAAGATCCGGAGAACACGATACTCGTTAAGATCGGACTGTTTGTGGACGATGAATATCAGGATGAGGATGGCGAAAAGAGAGAACATATCTGGTTTGAATTAAAGGATGTAAAGGAAGACGGAATCGTCGGCGAACTGACGCAGGAGCCTTATTATGTTTCGGGAATCCGCGAAGGGGACATCGGAATCTATCCTTTCAGCGACATTACGGACTGGATTATACTTACCAAGGAATGCAAAATTACGCCGGATGAAGTATATCTTCTGAAAAAATAATCGGAAAAGGTCGGATTACCGGAAAGTCACAAAACATTTATGGGAAAAAAATCCAAGAAGAAAAATTATAAGAGTGTGAGCAGGCCCAAACCCGCTGCGGATACTGCAACAAAAATTGCGGCAGATACCACCGCAAAAACCACCACAAAAACCGTCTCAAATAACACAAAAAAGGAAGATAAATTTGAGCCTCGCAAGCCATTTTTTGTTCTGGCAGGCATGTATACCGTGAGCATCGCTTTCTTACTCATTGTTGCGATTGCGACGTTCATTATGAAAGATAAAGAAGATGTATGGGCGGTGTTTCTGTTTATCGGTTTAAGTATTGTGCCCTGTCTTACATTCTGGGAGCTCAGCTACTCCACAAAAATTTTCGGATACGATCTTCGCACAAAGCCGGTGCCGGAAGGCATTCGTCCGATTCGGCGCGGGTTCCATATCGCGGCACTGATTCTTACCAATCTCTGTGCATTTTTTATGGCTCCCGGAATTGCAATCATCTGGGAAGAAGGATATTTCGGCGCCCTGATTTTCGGACTTCTGGCATTCGGACTTCCGGCAGGTTACTGCTGGTTTAAAACCTTTGAATACCGTCTGTTAAAGAAGTCCTATCAAAAGTATCTTAAGAAAACGGAAGAAAAGAAAACGAAGAAAAAATGACAAAAGTAATTTTGAAAAAGGGCGAGGGCCGCACCATCAAAGCGGGCGGCGCCTGGATTTACGATAATGAAATAGACCGCATCGAAGGTGAGTTTGAAAACGGCGATGTGGTGGAGGTTGCGGATTTTGACGGCTACGAAATGGGCAAGGGATTTCTGAATACCAATTCCGTGATTGCCGTCCGGATGCTGTCCAGAAAAAAGGACACGGTGATCGACGATGCCTTTATAAAAATGCGTGTGAGGGATGCGTGGGAGTACCGCAAGAGTGTGATTGACACATCCAGCTGTCGCGTGATTTTCGGCGAAGCGGATTTTCTGCCCGGCATTGTTGTGGATAAATTCGAAGATGTGCTGGTTGTGGAATCCCTGGCACTCGGCATCGACCGCTTCAAAGGCGTTATCGTGGATGCGCTGAAAGAAATCTTAAGCGAGGACGGCATCACGATTCGCGGTGTATATGAAAGAAGCGATGCGAAGGTCCGCTTAAAAGAGGGCATGGAGCCGGCGAAGGGATTTATCGGCGAAGAGTTTGATACAAAGGTTGAAATTACGGAAAACGGTGTCCGCTATCTGGTGGATGTTAAGGACGGACAGAAGACCGGATTTTTCTTAGATCAGAAAAATAACCGCGCGGCCATTCATAAGCTTTGCAAGGGAAAGAAGGTCCTGGACTGCTTTACCCACACCGGATCGTTTGCACTGAATGCAGGTGTTGCAGGGGCCGAAAGCGTTTTCGGAGTGGATGCTTCCGAACTTGCGATCCATCAGGCAAAAGAGAATGCGGAGTTAAACGGACTACAGGATGTAGTACAATTTAAGTGTGCGGATGTGTTTGAACTTCTGCCGCAACTGGAAGAAAGCGGAGAAAAATTCGACGTGGTAATTCTGGATCCGCCCGCATTTACGAAGTCGAGAAATTCGATTAAACAGGCAGTGAAGGGATATCGTGAAATTAATGTACGCGGACTGAAGCTTGTGAAAAACGGAGGATATCTCTGCACATGCTCCTGCTCGCATTTTATGGATCCCGAGCTTTTTGCAAAGACGATTCGCGAGGCTGCGACGGGTGCACATAAGCGTCTGCGGCAGGTGGAGTTTCGCACACAGGCGGCCGACCACCCGATTCTCTGGGCATCGGACAGCAGCTATTATCTGAAGTTTTATATTTTCCAGGTGGTGGAAGAAAAATAAAAGCAAGAAAACACAGAGGGGGAAAAACAATGATTACGAAAACAGAGGTCAGAGAGGTTTCGATTTACAGAAGGAGTGCGACGGTCATCCGTACGGGCGTTGCGGCACTGGAATCGGGAAGAAATCTTGTGTACATTGCGGGAATGACAAACACGGCAGATTCCGGCTCGTTTATTCTGAAATTTCCGCCGGCCGTAAAAGCGGTAAATATGCAGATTGTAGGTCGCGACGATGTGGACTCGGAGGAGGAAAAGGAATCGGAAAAAATCCGCGAAAAAATTACGGAGCTGGCATACCGGATCAACACCTGCAATTATATGAGTGAGCTTTGGAAGACGAACGGCAATTTTTCCGCAAGGACGGATGTTTCTATTGCCGAGCAGGAAGAATATATGAAGAAGCTTCCGGAGGAACTTTCCAGACTTCATGAAGAACTGAAGGAATTAACCAAAACGCAGGACCTTCTTGCGAAGGAACTCGAAGAGGTGGAAAAGGAAGAAAGCAAGCCGCTTATTATGGCGGAGCTGATTACGGAGAATGCAATGGAAGCTCCGTTTCTTCTGCAGTATCAGGAGAATTCCGCAAGCTGGGCGCCGAAATATGAAGTGCGTTTTGCCGGAACGAATCAGCCTCTGGCAGTCAGCATGAAGGCAAAAATCAACCAGACCTCCAAGGAAGACTGGAAGCAGGTAAAGGTAACCCTGTTTACCGGCAATCCGGTTTCCACGGAAACCATTCCCGATCTTAAATCATTGCAGCTTTCCTTTTATGAGCCACAGCCGAAACCTGTTGCAGCACCCATGAATGCATTTATGGGCATGGGAATGGCGGCACAGATGGCCGCCGGAGCCAATGCAATGATGGCATCTGCCGCAGCAATGCCGCCGGATGCCATGGGTCAGATGAAAATGATGGCATCTCTTCAGACCGAAGAAGCGGCTGTGTCGGAAGAAGAAAGTATGACTGCGTTTGAACTGCCGTCGCTTCGTGACATTCTCAGTGATACGTCCGGAAATCTTGCGGATTTAAAGACTTTTACGGTAGACGCGAAATACCATGTTCTCTGCATTCCGCGCCTTTCCGACAAGAGTTATATGACGGCGGAAATCGTTGCCGCGGACTGGCCGCTGCCGCCCGCAAGAGCTTCCGTATATTTGAAGGATACGCTGGCCGGAGAGTTCTACGTGGACTCCGATGCCGGAACCGATACATTCACACTTTCGCTCGGAAACGATGAGCGAATCAAGGTGAGCCGCACCGAGCTTCCGAGCAGGACGCAGGAAGCACTGATCAAGAATCAGAAAAAGACGCAGTATGCATTCCGCATCAGTCTGATGAACAATTCTTCCGAAGCAGTCGGTGTAAAAATCCTCGATCAGATTCCCGTTTCCACGGAGAAGACGATTGTTGTCGAGACATCCGAGCTTTCGAAGGCAGCGCTGAACGAAGAGTCCGGCGAGCTTTCCTGGGAACTGAGCGCCGAATCGAAGAAGGAAATCGTTCTGAATGTCGCATACAGTGTGGCATGGCCGAAGGACAAGAAGTTAACATCGAAGCGCACAAATATCACGAACAAGTCATCCTCGGAAAAAAAGACTTGTCCGACCTGCGGTTACACCGGAGTTACGGGGAAATTCTGTCCGGAATGCGGCGGTGTGATGTAATTTTGCACGAAATGAAAAATAACCGTCCGGAAAATGTACAGTTTGTTATTTTTTCACGGATGGGAATGCGATATAGTAATTTCATCAGATACAAATATCTGTAATAGGGGAAAATCTTCATAGACGATCACAGAGAAACAGCACTCGGAAATAGCCGGTGCTGTTTTTCTTTATGTATCCAGTCCGGCCTTATGCGCCTGACTGTGCTGATATGCTCTCGGGATGGTATACTCCCTGCCGTTTTTAATCAGCTTTGCACCTGTCTGATGATAATGGAAGGATACTCCGAATTGACCGCACTGTTCCCTGAGACTTAACACCCAGTCATAATCACATGGTCTGGCAAAAGGCCCGGACTCCCCGCCGACAGAGACATTCTGTATTTGGGATAAATACTTTTCGAGGTGTATTTCCCCGAGCAACGGTTCGGTCATAACTGCCCTGTTTACCATCGGAACCGAAAGATAAACCGGAAGTCTTGTATCCGCCATTTGCTGATTTTCGCAGGTGACCGCTATGGTAACATGCTTCCACCCGTCATTCCAGTCTTCCGGAAGGCTCTGCAAAATTCGTTCGGGACGTTTCGTAATCATAAAGAATGTACAGTCTGAGCGTGTCCGAATCATATCCCATGCATCATGTCGCCAGAGATCCGCATCCTTATGGAAAAAATCGGAAGAGAAACAGGTGTAGAAATGGGAGCCGGAAGGAACCTTGTAATAACCCTTGTACTCACCGGCACGCAGTTTCCGGATTGGAAGATTAAAACTGCTGGTTTTTTGTACGATTGTGGAATCCCTTCCTACAGCTTCATCTTTTCGAAACATATAGCAGTGTGCACATCCCGGACTTACACGTGTGCACCCGTGCCACAAATTCCACATAAGTGTCTGTGGTGATCTGGGATCCTGTATATCATCCGAAAACAGACTTAGTTGTTCCATAAATTTCCATTCCTCATCCTTGAGCATATTATACCTGTTTTATAATGGTTGCGGCAAGAATTACAGAACCGGCAACCGTTTTCGGTTCATATAGCGCAGAAATTTTTTGATACGAAAATGAAACTATATGAAGGTTCCTGTTTGTGCTATAATTATAAAGCAAAACATCATCTGTATTTCAAATACAAACGGAAGTGCGGGGGGTATGAATTATGTTTTTAGACAAACTGGAAGGCAAAGAGCGTGAAGTATTTCTGGACCTGGCGGTGCAGACTGCCAAGGCGAACGGAATGGTTGAGGGAAAAGAAAAAGAGCTGATCAGACATTTTTGCCGTGAAATGGACATTTCCGAGTATACGATTTATGATACCAAAACCATTGAAGAGGCAGCAGCTTTCTTCAGGGATGCAAAGAAATGGAAGAAAAAAATCATTATCAGCGAGTTGATCGGAATCGGTGTTGCGGACGGGAAATTCAATAAAGAAGAACGCAAATTCATCGACGAACTTGCCGACGAAATGGAGATTAAAAAGGACTGCGTGGATTCCCTGGAAGAGGTTGTGAAGGATTATTATAAGGCGGCTAAAAAAATTCGTGAGGAGATTTTTGAGTAATATTCCGGGTAGAGCATGGTATAATAAAACAGTGTAGCAGGCGAAAACACTGCAGAATCATAAATTGGGAAGGGAGACAAAAATGGACATCAAAAAAGAAGCAGAAAACCTCGTAAAGAATGTTGACAAGGAGGACGTTAAGAAGGTCGTTAATCAGGCACTGGATTCGAAGGTGGCTGACGACGTGATTGAAAAAATCAACGACAAGACCAAGACTGTGGACATCAAGAAGGAAGATGTAAAGAATGTTGTAAACAATGTTCTGAAATAATTTTTCCAAAGCATTGAGGCGTTGGGTTTAAGGCTCTGAGGGATTGGGGCGACAATTGAATATTGGTTAATTCCGGAGGGAATGCTGAGAAAATCAGCATTCCCTCCTTTTTTGTTGCACAAGACCGGCAAGCGCCTGCGCGAAGCGAAAACAGGACGTTGTTGGAAGGTGACAGTTCTGCTTGCAGAAACAGGAAGCTTTCGACAGCGTCCTGTTCGTGCTTGCACGGACAGGCATTTGCCGGTCGTAAGAACATGGAGCACGAAGTGCGGAATGTTCTGCACAGTAAATTCTACCGTTCAAAAACGACGCGCGTGACTATATGGCAGAGGCGGAGAATCAAACGAAACCGAAATAGTTTGCCAGTAAATTTTACCACTCAAAAAAGTGCGAGGTGACTATTTGGTGAAGAGGTAAAACCAAACGCCTCGAATCCACGAAAACCCAACCACTCAGAAAGGAGAAAAAAATGGCGAGAAAGACATTGAAAGAGGTGGTATCAAGATCGCGTGAAGGCCGTGTCTTTGATGCCGAAGGAATTCGAAGAGTTACCGAGAAGCTGATCCTTAGCAAGAACTCGGAGCTGGTCCGGAAGCATTCCGCGGACTACAACCTGACTGCGGAAGACTGGTGCAGTGAGCTGATGAAATCGATGGGGCTTCCCAATAAGGAATATTCCTACCTTTATCTGATCCGAAAGCTGGAGAAGCAGGCTCTGATCGAAGGAGTAAACGACGACATCCTGTTTTATCTTGCGTCCATCAGCCTTCTTGCAGGCAAAAATACAGAGCCCTATATGAATGTGGCAGTTGTTGATTTGCTGAAAGAAGCAGGCCTCGAAAGCATGTATGACAGATGGTTTCGAAAGGATGCGGAGCTCTTTAAGAAGCAGAACGGTCGGGAAGTAAGGGTCAGAGAGGTTCTTGAGAGCTGCTTAAACGGATTCAAGAGTTTCACGATCAGTATAGATTCACATCCCTGTGAAACCATTTTAAGACCGCAGATTCCGGAGCAGATCAGTAAGCCGTTTGTCCGCCTGCAGATCGACTGCGGAAAGGAAGATGTGAGGAAGTTTTACTGGAAAGCATCGGTTGCATGGACCTGGATCCTGATGGTCCAGGCGCCCGAAAGAATATTAAACCAAATCGCCGACTTTAAAGTAGTCAGAAAGGAGAATTACAATGAATGCAATGATTTTACAGGAATCTTCAAGAGGTTTGGATGCCTTTACGGCAGAGAGCGGTTTATTACGTCGAAGACTTTTGTTCTTCAATGAGGAGGTAAATGCGGAGAGCTGCAATCGTCTGATCGAGTATCTGCTTTACCTGGACATGGAGGAGCCGGGCAAGGAGATCACGCTCTGCATCAACTCTCCGGGAGGAGAAGTGGGAAGCGGACTCGCGGTCTGTGACGTGATGAAGATGATCGAGAGTCCGGTACGGACAGTATGTACGGGTCTGGCCGCATCCATGGCAGCCGTGATCTTCAGCTGCGGAGCGAGGCGTGAGCTGCTGCCAACGTCGAAGGTAATGATCCACGAGCCCAGGCTGAACGGTCAGGGTGGTGTCCGAAGGGCACAGGAGCTTGAGCAGGAGGCGGAGCAGATGAAGGAGACCAGAGAAATACTGGCAGGCATCCTTGCCAAGAACTGCGGCCGAAGCATCGTGGAAGTCAGGGAGAAAATCCGTGAAGACTACTACATGGATGTAAAGCAGGCAGTGGAGTTCGGAATTGCAACCGGCGTTTGCAAGAAGATTTAGGAATGCATAAGAAAGGAGAGGAGATTATGAAAGACAATATGAATTGTAAAGGAGAAGAGATGATGAATCGCAAAGGAGAAGAAGTGAAGAATCACAAAGAAGAAATGACGAATGGTAAAGGAGGAAAGACCATGAAAGATGTTAAGAAGAATGTTAAGAATCAGAGAGAGTCCCTCAGAGTATTTGCAAAGGACTATGTAAGGACCGAGGATACCATGGTTACAAATCTCAATAATAATGTGCTTGTAATCGGTAACCCCGGTACCAGCAAGACCGGATCGTATGTTACCCCGAATATATACAGCACCACGGGAAGCCTCGTGATTGCGGATACCAAAGGACTGCTTTATCGTCAGCACGCGGCAGAGCTCAGGAGGCGTGGATACAAGGTAAATTTACTGGATTTTGTACATCCGGAGAATTCGGATCCTTTCAATATTCTGGATACGGTCAGACGCACGAAGAAGCATATTAAGAGAGTGGTCTGCCTGGGAGAGTGGGACGAGGACGGCAATGTGCTGGTGCCCGAGGAGCTGTATGAGGCGGATGTAGAGGGCTATCGTCAGCAGGATTTGTATAAAATCGCAAATCTGCTGATTCCCGATGAGACCGATCGGGAGCGTTTCTGGGTTGACGGCGCAAGAATGATTCTGGTCAGTCTGATGGCGTATGTCATGGAGGCGCTGACCCCGGCAGAGCAGCATATGGGTTCTGTTTCGGAGCTGTTTCGTCGCATGAATGAGGATATGATGAAGGACGGTTCGGTAGGTTTCTTCAATGAGCTTGAGGTGGAAGATCCAGAGAGCTTCGCAGTCAAGAAATATCGTTCGTTCCGATACACCTTTAAGGCCGAGAAGTGCTGGGTTTCCATGGCTCAGTTTGTCGCAAATGCACTCGATTTGTTTGACAACGATGAGAATGCGCAGATGCTCTGCAGACCCGGAATCGATCTGGCAACCATCGGTCGTGTGAAGTCGGCGCTTTTCTTAAATTTAAGCGACTCCGATCGTTCCCAGGACAATATCGTAAATGCGCTTTATACGCAGCTGTTCCAGAAGCTGATGGATGAAGCGGATTCCAATGAGGACGGAAGACTGAAGGTGCCGACACATATTATACTCGACGATTTTGCTGCCAATGTTTTCGTCCCCAATATCGATAAGATTCTTTCCGTCATCCGTTCCCGTGACATCAGCGCAAGCATTATTCTGCAGTCCCTGTCCCAGTTAAGAGGTATGTATAATGAGGGTCAGGCATCTACAATCATCAATGACTGTGATACGATGCTCTATATGGGAGGCCAGGATATCGGTACGGCAAGGTTCTTCGGGGACAAGGCCGGAAAGCTTCCGGAGACCATTCTTTCGCTGGATCTGAATCACGCATGGCTCTTTGTCCGTGGCGAGAAGGCCAGACTGGTGGAAAAAATTCCGCCTTATTCGGTCGGTGCCAAGGACTATGAGATGAATCCGTAAATGTACTGTGTTTCTTGAATTGAGAATACAGAAATGATAGTATTTTTATTGTAAAGGGAGGGCACGAATATGCCGTACAGATACCATAATCAGAAGTTGAAATACAGCGTCGAAGCGATGCTGAAGGAATTTAAGATGATCTGCGATGGAAGGAATCTTTCCATCGCGGATCTTACAAAGAATGAAGAAGGATATTACAGTGAGGAAAAATTCCTCAAATTTTTAGATGAGCTGGTCAGTGCGGACCGTTCCGAGGTCGATGATGTAGGTCTGGATTCGGAATATTTTAAAAAGCGTGAGGAGGAAGAGACCTATTTAAAGACGCTTCTTTATGTTCTGATTCGCTCGATGCAGGCAAAAATCGGATTTTTTACCTGTGACTACGGAGTGGAGCCTTATACGGAGGACAGCTTTGAAGAGCTGTTAAGGGCTGTTGATCCGAGAGACTGGCCGATTACTTCGTTTCATTTCGGAAGGAATCCGGAGATATCTCATTTGATTTCGGAGAGCATGGAGGCGACCGCAAGAAGTGTATATCACTATCTGACCGGTGAGGACATGGAATTTCCGTGTCCGATTCGTATGAAGAAGGAAGAGGCGGAAGGTGGTAAAGAGGATGGTGCTTCGGCGGACGGAAATTCTACTTCGACTGAAGAAGGTGATTCAATTCAGACCGCCTTGCCTGAGGACAGTGGGGATAAGTCATCTGCCTCCGCGGCTTCAGAAGCCGGAAACTCCGAAACGGAAGACGAAGATTATGACAGCGCGGATGACGGTGTTTTTTTTACCTGGGACGATGACATTCTTACCCCCGAAGAAAGGGATGCGCAGTGGATTCTATCCACACGTCTGGCTCTTCAGCAGGAGCACGACGAATGGTTCATACACAGCGATCCGCAAAGCGAGGCGGAATGGCAGGAGGATGAAGAGGAAGCGAATAATTATTTTGCCCGTCAAAGGAAATACCGCTTAAAGGGAAGAGCCGATGCGGAGGAGATGTTTAAGAAGCAGCAGAGAAATCTCAAGCTTCTGTTTCCCTGTCCGGATGAGTTTATAAAGAAATACAAAGAGCTGAAGGAGTACACCCATCCGGGCTGTGAGAGCGCGCTGTCCAGACTTCCGAAGATGATTGAAAGTTATCTTGAGAATAATGATTATACACTTTACAGTGACGAAGAGACCTGCGAGAAGGTCTTCAATATGATTTATGCGACGACCAGAGAGGTGTTTCTGTCGCAGGGAAAGAAATAAACGGTTCCGGTCGGAGCGATGTTAAAGGAAGGAAGCATGGATAATAAGAATGCTGCCGGCGCGCTTTCCGCGTCGGAACAACTGATACAGGCACTGGAAGAGGATTACTTCGCGAAAGGCGAGAAGTCCGTCCTCTTCCGGTATAAGGCAAATGAACTGAAGGAAAAATACGAATCTCCGACTCCCGATACGAGGAGCGATACGGAGTATGCCACACTCTGTGCCCGTTACGATGCCGTAATGGCAGCAGGAGAGGCGGACGGTGTTTCGGCAGTTCGCGAATATCTGATCTGCGTGCTTGAACTTCTCAGTAAAAGCAGGGGCGGATACATCCCTTCCGGAAAAAGAAGGGCATCCTTAAAAAGGCAGGGAAAAGGCGGAGATATCTACAAAAATAAAAGTATTTTAGAAGATTTTCTGAAAGAGTGGCACAGGATTCTGGAAAATGGTTTCGCTGCGAAGGAGCTGCTGAAAGAGTATCCCGCAAAAAAGGAAAAGACTGCGGCAAAGGCGACCGGGTATTTTTCCGAGCTGCTTGCGGTTTATAAGGATGACGGGATTGATTTTTCAAACTACCTGATTTGTGATGAGCCGACAAAAAAGCTGATTGAAGAAATGCAGGGCAGACTGTTGAAATCCTGCATTAAAAAGGCAGTGGAGAGTGACATCGACAACTGGAACAAGGGCTTTAAAAGTATCAGCAAAAATCTCTTCGACATCTGCGAAAAAGAAGGTTTTATCAGTTTCGGCGGGCAGCGGAGTGTATCGGAGGAGGAGCGGAAAAAGAAACAGTATGTAAAGCTTCTGCACGGTCTTTATGCGGAACAAGACGAAAAAAGAAAGAGTGAAATCGGAATGTTTTTTATTCCGGTTTACATCGATCCGTTCAGCGGTGTGAGCATGTGTCTTGTGGGCAGGGAAAGCTATTACTATTGCAATGAAGAGCTCGAGACTGTAAGTAAGATGGTAAGAGCCGCAACAAAAAAATACACACAGTATAAGACGGGGGGCGATCCGGGTGATTCTGACGCGGAAGAAAGCATTTCCGTCGATGACGGAGAACGGGAAGAATTATACCGAATTCAGCTGGACTCCATGTTCCCCTGTGCATTAACCGTTTTAAAATTCACGGACGTTGCGGAGAAGAGTCTCCGTTCCGACGTTCGATATGAATCGTTTCTTGCCTACACCCGGTGGATGGAGAAGGTTGTGGTAAATAATTCCGTCGCGAAAACAGCCGGGGAAGTACGAAAGAGTGGCGGAGAGAACAGTGCCCCCAACTCCAACGAACCCGAATGGCTTAAGGAATACCGACAGCAGGATGAGGAAACACAGCTTCAGGGGCTTGAAAATTACTATAATCATATTTATGCGGAATATAAAAAAGCCTGTGCGGAAACGGTGAATAAATTCTGTGATATCAATTATTTTGAGGAGCCGGTCGAGGGTATGGAGGAAACGGATTTTTACAAAAATCTCCCGCTCTATATAGCGAAAGAGGCAGCTCACAGCGAAGAAATCCTCCCGGAAGCCCGGAAAAAGAGGGAAGAATTATTCAAAGAGGAAGGCATAAAATTCAGGGAGGAACGAAGAAAAAAAGCAGGCATAAAGGCTGCGAATCAAAAGAACAAAAAGAAGGGACAAGCCTAGTCAGACTTGTCCTTTTTGTATATTTGCAGAAATTGTTTCCGTGCTTCCGGTTTGTCGAGCCCGCGGGATTTCAGATAGAGTTCAAAATATTCATGTGCCCGTTTTTTCCTGTTTTTTTCTTTGATGGAGAGCGGATCGGCTGCTTTATGCTTTGGTTTAAGGACCGTATCACCGGCCGTAGGCGGAGTGACTGCTTTTATATCATCGTTGTATTGGATGGTTTCGTTTTTTTTGATTTTTTTCTCCTCATGGGCGGTTTTGTTGTAAAAACGCTGGATTAAATCGTGGAGGTATTTTTCACCGGGATGCAATTCTCCGGCGTTATCATTTCCCGTTTCTTCCGGAACAATTTCCGAATAAAAACATTCATGGGAAACCGTTACCGAATCGGAACCGAAATGCATAAGATTTATATAAATAACGGTATAGGATTCGGTTTCAATGTCACCAGCATTATCGGAAGTTCCGAGAAGTTTCGCCCGGTTGGCGATCAGTTGGTTTTTTCCTTTGGAAAACTGACGGATATATTTTTCTGCATATCTTTCTGCCCACAATTCGTTAATCAGATTGTTTATCAGAGAACTACGTTTATTTTTATTCTCCTCGCGGAGGATTTCCATTACCTTTTCACCAATGGAAGTCTCATTACCGGCCATGATTTTTCCTTTCTGCGTTTCACGGGCTTAAGGGTCAAAGTCGTTTTCGTGCAGGCACAAACGCTTTAATTATTTGACCCATACATCATTATAGCATATTTTGTCTTTTTCAGTCTCCGGAGAGACGGAAACATTGCTCTTTTATACTCTTATCTGTTATAATTATACTGTATATTTATAACCTTTCAGGGTGGTTTCAAAAGAACGAAAGCAGGATTTTTATGTTAGATGACAAATTTGCATTCGGAGTCGCCTTATCGACCATACTGGTCTGTCTGGTGAATTTCGTTTACACGATTATCCAGAAGCGAACCTCCAAAACGCAAAATAAAATATATCTGATCATTCTCGGAATTCTCGTGGCGAATTCCGTGAGTATTATTCTGACCGCGCTTTGCAAGTCAGGTGTTTTTCCGGAAAGCACCGCATGGTCGGTCAATGAGTTTGCCAAGCATTTTTATTTCGCATGTCACACGGCGCTTTGTCCGATGTTTTTCTATTACGTTTCGAGTGTCAGCGGTGTCCGCTTTAAACTGGGAAATATCGGTACTTTGTTTTATTCGGGTCTCTTTATTATTTCGGAGCTTCTGGCCCTGACCAATCCGCTGACGGGCTGGGTTTATACGATTAATTCGAATATGACCACGACGAGAAACTGGGGCGAGTATTTTATTTATCTGACGGCATTGGTTTATTTTATACTGACCTTCGTCATTATGTTTTCTTCGTGGGAAATCCTGTCCGCAAAAAGAAAGGGAGCGCTGGTATTTTTCTTCCTTTTTGTGGCGACGGGCGTAATTTTACAGCTGCTTTTCAAGGATTTAAAAATCGAAGTCCTCACGGAAGCGGTCGGATTTACGGGCGTTCTGATTGCCGTCGAAAACGAAGATGACCGAATCGACTTTGGTATGGGATTTTATAACCGCGCCGCGCTGAATTTGGATTTGAAGAGCTGTTTTCTGAACAATCGTTTTACGGCAGTGATTGTAATCCGGATTACCAATTCCGAGATTATCAGCAAGCTGGTCGGTTCCGAAAATGCATACATTATATCGGAAATCGTGGGTCCGTATTTAAAAACCATCGTGAAAAGTTATAATATCTATGCGCCCACGCCGGGAACCTTTGTGCTGACACTTTTTGAAAAGAATGCGATGTTTGCGGAGGAGACCGCGGAGGCAATCCGAAAACGTTTTGAAGAGCCGTGGGATTACAACGGAAAGAGAATTCCCTTCTCCACCGTTGTGATGATGGCAAAAATCCCCGAGCAGCTGAAGGACACCGCACAGATTTTTTATATGATTGATATTCCGATTCCCGCAAACACGGAAAAGAAGGTTTTGATGAACGAAGACCTTACGTACATTTTCCGCAGACAATCCGTGGAGAGCGCGCTTTCCAGAGGTCTTGAGGAGGGCAGTTTCGAGGTTTATTACCAGCCGACCTATCATCTCGACAGAACGCTTCACGGTGCGGAGGCATTGATCCGCATGCACGACAAAGAAATGGGAAATCTTTATCCGGATGAGTTTATTCCGATTGCGGAGCAGATCGGTCTGATTGATGATATCGACGATTTTGTTCTCGAAGAGGTTTGCAAATTCATTAAGTCCGGTTTTCCGGAAAGTGTCGGAATGGAATGCATCAATGTCAATCTGTCCGTTCTGCAGTGCATCCGGCCGGGCTTTGTGGAAAGGATTTGCGGAATCGTGGAACGGGTCGGAGTGGAAAATAAACTGATCAATTTTGAAATTACCGAGTCCATTTCTTCGGACGATTACGATACATTAAGCAATGTGATTCTGGAATTAAAGGAACACGGTTTTAAGTTTTCCATGGACGATTACGGAACGGGCTATTCCAATGTGAGTGCGGTATTTTCACTGAATCTGGACGTGGTAAAACTGGATAAAAGTCTTCTTTGGAACGCAGAAAAGAGTGAGCTGGGATTAATCATTCTCGGAAACACAATCCGCATGATTCGTCAGATGAAGAAAGAAATTCTGGTGGAGGGCGTGGAAACGGAGGCGCAGATTGAGCTTCTGACAACGCTGAAGGTGGATTATCTGCAGGGATTTTATTTCTCAAAACCCATTCCGAAGGATGATTTTATCGCACTTGTCGGAGCGGCCGAATCATAATTCGCCGGCAGAAAGTTTGCCGCACCGGCGCAGGGAGCCGGATAATACAGACTAAAGGGAATTTTTTCAACGGTTATGAACTTACAAATTATTTTGCTGATTGTTCTGGCGTATATTGTAATTATCGGAGATGAGCAGTCTGGCTGTTATTTCAAGAGCGGCCAACAATCAGATTGGAAATATGCGGGCAGGGTAAGATAAATCTTCCCTACTCGATTATAATGGGAACATGGTTTGTAGGGCATTTTAGGAGTAAATAACGGATGAGATTTTATATTGATTATGATGACTGTCTCTGCGAAACCGCCAGAGCGTTTGTTGAAATTGCAGCCAGGCTTTTCGGGAAACATGTTCCTTACGAAAAGGTTCGTTTTTTTAATCTTCAGGATTCGTTTCAGCTGACGGATAAAGAGTATGAAGAGCTGATGACAGAGGGACACCGTCCGGAAATACTGATGTCCTATGAAGAGACGCCGGGTGCCGTCAGGGTCATAAACGAATGGATTGATCAGGGGCATGAGGTGTTTATCATTACGGGGCGTCCGTTCAGTTCGTTTGATGCTTCGAGAAGATGGCTTGATGAGCACGGATTAAAAAGAGCAAAACTGTTTTGTCTGAATAAATACGGCAGAGATTCTTTTATCAAAAACAGCGATTTTAATCTGGAACTGGAAGATTATTATCAGATGCATTTTGATTACGCGATAGAGGACTCTCCGGCAGCATTTAAGTTTTTCCGCCATCTGCCGGATTTGAAAGTGATGGTTTATGACAGACCCTGGAATCGGGAATGCGAATTACCTTCCGAAAAATACAGACATTGCGCGGACTGGGACAGCATTTCCGAAGCGATAAAACAGAAGACGAATTAAGAAATGGATATTTCCGGTTGTGGATGTTTTTGTGGCATAACGAAAAGGGATGAAATGAAAAAATATATCAGTGCGATGTAACCCGGGACGGTAAAGTTTGAAAACGATACCCTTGTGTTTGTCAGCAACTGATGTGAGAGAGGAGGCACCGGGCATGAAATACAGTGTTGATACATACAGACTCTATCAGAGCGAAAAATATTTTTCTCATACTGTCCGTATCCATGTCAGGATGAAAGATGAGGTCGATATAAATGTACTGGATCATGCGGTTAATTCCGCTATCCGGCGATACCCTTATTTTGCCGTCCGAGTAACCGTTGATGAGGATGGCGGGTATCTTCTCGTTCCAAACGATAAGAAGATTGTCGTGATGCCTACGGCCGAAAAAATGCCGATGATCGGAAGCAGCGAAATAAATGATCATCTGCTTTTCGTGGATTGCTCGGGAAAAGATATTTTTTTCAACATAAGTCATACCATGTGCGGCGGAAGAGGTTTTCAGCCGTGGGTTATGACAAATGTATACGAGTATGTCAAAGAAAAATACAATGTGGAGCCTTTTGCACCGGAAATAAGAAAAGCGGACAGCGATTTTCTTCCGGGGGAGACGGAGGAACCCACAATGGATATGCTGACAACGGAAGAGCCGATCTATAACAGAAAAATTCAGAAAGCCCCGGTTCTCGGAATGGATTACCTTACGGGAGTGTTCATTCCGATTAAAAGAGATCCGAATTATATGGTTGTAGTTATCAATCAGCAGGACCTGCTGAAAGTCTCGAAGGCAAATGATTCCAGTGTGCTTTCCCTGTTCTTCGTTTTGTTTGCAAGAGTCCTGGACAGGGTATTTCCAGAGAAAGAAAAGGTCATAGTGGGAGAGGCGGCACATAATTTGCGTGACAGCGTCGGACTTCCCAATACACATTGCGATTTTTTGAGTCATATATATGTGGATTATGACAGGGACAGTTTAAACGATGATTTGGAAAAACTGGGAACGAGAACCAGAGGACAGTTTATTCTTCAGACAGACCCGACCGTCAGCCATGCACAGGTAAGAAAGCTGTTTGAACTGTATGAAGAGGTCGACAAAGAGAGGGGCCTTAAAGCCAAGAGGAAGTATATGGCAAAACACAGCCTTTCTACCGGCAAGGATGCGCAGCACGGAAGTTTTATTGCCAATTACACAGGTCTGATGGACTGGGGAGAACTGGCAAATTACGTGGAATGGTTTGTATTTGTAATCGAAGGACATTTTACGATAGAGATTACCGCTATGGCGGATAAGATTTATGTCGGATTTATGCAGCTTATAAAAACAGATAAGTACATTGACCTCTTCCGGGAAGAACTTGGAAAGGTGGGCATTCCGTGTACGGTCGAAGGACCGTTCCCGAAGCGGCTGCCAAAGCATGAACTACCGCTAAAATGAGGAGATCACGTAAATGAATGAAAACAGAGAACATCTGGGAAGTCGCGCCGGATTCATCCTGCTGAGTGCGGGATGTGCTATTGGCTGCGGAAATGTCTGGAAATTTCCATGGATGACAGGTGAAAACGGAGGAGGGTGTTTCGTTCTTTTATAAACCGAAAGAATTAAAGAAAACTCTCATAAAAGGAATTGAGAATCGGGGTTTGTAGGTGAGAAATTGAAAATAATTGAAGTGACAGAGAATAAAAAACAATACCTGAATCTCCTATTACTGGCTGATGAGCAGGAAGATATGATAGACCGCTACATTGATAAGGGCAGAATGTATGTCCTGGATGATAATGGAGTTAAATGTGAGTGTGTTATTACCGATGAAGGAAATGGTGTTCTTGAGATTAAAAATATCGCAACTGATCCAAATGCCCAAAGAAAAGGTTATGCTAAAAAAATGATTGATTTTGTAATTAGGACATATGGCTCGCAGTATTCTATCCTGCAAGTCGGCACTGGTGATAGTCCGTTGACAGTTCCTTTTTATGAGAAATGTGGATTTGTTCGGACGCATAGTATTTCTAATTTCTTTATTGACCATTATGATCACCCGATTTATGAGTGTGGCATTCAGCTAAAAGATATGGTGTATTTGCAAAGAAAATTATAAATCGGAGGTTTGGAATGAACAAAGAAAATCGCTCGAAAATTCGCAATATTGCTATTATAGTATCAGTTATCATAATTCTGATTATTGGTGCAGTAATTCTTCTGCGCCATTTTTCCAATCGAAAGAAAATATATACCGAAGAAATAAACCTTCAGAAAATAGTGGGAAACTACGGGTTGGTAACGTCTGGTTATGATAAGGATTTGATGGTTCAGCTGCTGTTTTCACAAAAAGAGTTGGGCGTTTATACGCATGATGCAGAGAGAGAAAGTACACCGGCACTTTTGTTTTACAATTTGAAAACAAATGCATCTTCCTTGAAAGAAATACCGATTCCCGAAAGAAGAACGGTGGTCGAAGAAGAGATTTCCGATGAGGAAAGCATAGAAATCTTTTATGGTATGGAAAGTGTTGTACTGACGGATGATTATGTTGTGCTTCCTTTTACGGCATGTAAACGAAGATTTAAAACGGACGGATCGGGTGAATTACTTTATATTGATCCACATATCTATTTATACTCGAGAGAAGGAGAATTTGTTAAGGATATCCGGTTGGAAGACAGCGTAAAATACGATGCGGTTTTGGAACCGTACCAATGCAGACTGATGGCTGACGGCGAGTATATTTATGCCCTTTCCTGTGTGGCTAAGATTTCTTCCGCAACGAAAGAAAGGGAACGAGAGGTGTTTGAAGGTCCGGATAATCCATATCCCTGGATTCTGGCTATTTATGATTATGATGGAAAATTGCTGGAAGAAAGAGAAGTTCCCAATAGATCCGGTCTATTGAAATCCCCGCAGGGAATCATACTGAATGATGGCACCAATCTCAGTTTACTTTCGGGATTAAAAGAAGAGCCGATACGATTTGCGGAGAGTTATGATTACCTGATACAAAGCGGAGATCAGGAATACTTATTCTGCTATCGCAGACACAACGGTGTTTTCGGATATCGCAGTGATACCGGCAAGTCGGAACAGATATTTAAGGATGATTCCGAACAAATGGAAATATTTGATTTTGCTCAGATTGTGGAACTTGCGGACTCCTATTATTATGAAGGCAGCCTGTATCGGAGTTCTCTTTATAATGATTCTGACAGATTGTTTATCTTAAAGCATGGGAAGGATGTTCAGGCAAACGGGAAAGTCTTATTTTTAGCGGATTCTGTGATGTTCCGAAAATGATTTACACCCCGTTTACACCTTTGGAAGGTGAACGCCCGACGGAAGGGGTGGGACAAAGCTAAAATAATCAGAAAAGGAAGAATCTATTGATAATGAATGATGGATGTGCTAATATAATAGTGATCTGAGCGAAGGCTCTTTGGATCACCGCAGGCGGGAAGAATTTCCCGTCATTTTTTTTTCAGAGATTTGTGAGGTTTTAAATGAAAGAATAAGCAAATGAGAAGGGGCTGTTCCTTTAGATGATTGATTCTTAGTGCGACAGCCCCTTATTTTGCTGGCGGTGAAGAGGCGAAGTCAATTTAAGAAGCCATCGGGATATATTGACAAAACAAAATGGCAAATTTTAAAATGATTTGTAATTGTTGAAATATGAAATGCGCTGATTTAAGAGACTACTTGAACAGGATAAACAGGCAGAAATGAATGGATCAAAAAAGGCGGTAGAGAAACAGAAAAGAAGATTGCAGTTGGCAAGACGCGAAAATGCGGTGCCGGTAATCGTTTTCTCGGGAGTGCGAATGCTTGCGATATCTGTTCTTATTGCGCTATGCCTTGTACAGGTGGTTGCCTTTGCGCATCATGAAATTCACAATAATGAGTACTGGCCACTTTACATTTTTGCCGTTCCCCTTACGGCAGGGTTTCAGGTGCTCGCCTGCATTCCGATTCTGCTTGACGATTCTTTGTGTTTTCTGGAAATTGTATTTTCCATACTTGCGATTGCAATAAAAGGGGAAAGAAAAAAAGAAAAATTCATTCATATCTTCTCTGTTATCGCATTGATAAATATCATCGGGGATGGATTGCTTTGCATTCCGTACTATTATATCTATATGCTTGTCCTCAGGCAGGACGAAAACGATCTGCTCGGTGATGTATTGGGGTTGAGAAATCCGCAGGCATTATTTACTGTATATGATATTGTGTTGCTTGTTTTCATCATTCTTTCCGTTGCAATGTATATTGTAACGGCCGTAAGAGTACGGAAACAAATCCGGTTATCTTCTTTGGCGAAAAATGCTATGAGAAACGATGTCTCTGCTGATTTGACGGATGCCTTGAATGGTGGTACTTCCGGTGACTTTGCGGATCGTACTTCAAAAACTGCCGATCAGACGATAAATATCAAAGAGATTCGGGAGAAGAAAAAGAAAAAATTAGCCGGATGGGCGCTGGTGACCGGGATTGTCTCGGCATCGGTCTGGACAATTCTGGGGATAATATTGTTTGTTTTAAATATGTGGAAGAGGCACCCGGAACTTCTGCTTACGGTTTTTGCCGTTCTTTTGCCGATTGCCGTTCTTGTATTAAGCATTCTTGCATTAACTGTGGGAAAAGCACGGAGAAATAAGAAGGACAAAGGAAAAGTCATAGCCTCCTTATCGTTGATGTTATATAGTTTTATTCCTGCCGTTTGGATGGTCCTGCTTGTACTTTTATGCTGTTTACGGCTGTTTTTCAGAAACACGCATTTATCGGAAAAGGATTCTGTTCTTTTTGCGCTGGAAGACAGATATCATGAGAAATTCATTATGGTCAGTGATGAGTTCGTGGCACCCAAAGAAGATCCGGAACTCGTATTTTCCGGAGAAGATGCTTCCAAAATCTGGAGGAATGGGAATTATTATTACAGAGCATACATGGCACGTCTGGTGCAGAATCAGATCCGGGAAGACTTAGGAGAGCTATATCCGAACGCCTTTCTTTATATAGATACTATCTACGTTCCTTATGAAGAAGGGTATGATTTTAAAAATACCGGACTGCAAGATAATTTGAAGATAATGGATCGAAACAAAATAATGTCCGGCGAGTACTATTTTGAAGTGACAGTATTTCTTGACAAGAATAAAGGAAGTACCGGAAAGTACGAAGACGAGTATCAGTATTTTACCGAGACACTTTCAAATATGGCAAAAAACGGAGAAATGCTTCGTTGTAGAAATGTGGAATACTACTGGGTGGATGAGGGGACGATTGAAAGAGCCAAAGAGTTCGTAAAGAAGAAACCGTTCGCCGTCGGAGATGATCTTGACCGGGAGGTGTGGGGATTTGAACAGGATTGGCGCTCCCGGGACTACGAAACGGGAGAGATTGGAAATCCGCCCTGCGTAAATGCAAGATTTGTGCCGGATGATACGGCAGATGTAATCAAGAAACAGGAGTTTATCTATCGGAGGAAACTTTTGGAGAGTAAATAGTGCTCTCTTAAGTGTGTAGAATTACGTTTTTTGCAACTGCAAAGATGCGTCTGGATGCAAAGGGGCTGTCGCACTAAGCGACAGCCCCTTTTTGCAAGTATATAGGTTGACAGAGGTGGTCTATTGTAATAGACTGAAAATGGTTTACAGGAATAGACTATGGAGACAAAGAAATGGTTGATTACGAACTTGGAGCAGTACAGGAGCGGTTTGCTGACCTGATTTGGGCGAATGAGCCGGTTACATCCGGAGAATTGGTAAAATTGTGCGAAGAAGAGTTTCAGTGGAAAAAATCTACCACCTACACCGTACTTCGGAAATTATGCGATAAGGGTCTGTTTCAGAATGATGATGGAACTGTGTCATCCCTTATTTCAAAAGAGCAGTTTTATTCTGCAAAAAGCGAGCAGATTGTAGAGGATTCCTATGCGGGATCTCTGCCTGCTTTTGTTGCGGCTTTTATTTCGAATAAAAAGCTTACACCGAAAGAAGTGGATGAAATCCAGCAAATGATTGATGCGTTCAGAGCAAAATGACCTAAATAGGAGAAAATACATTGAGTGTAGTTTTTCTTAAAATTCTGAATATTAGTCTTGTTGCGGGCTGGATGATACTGGCTGTTCTTCTGCTACGTCTCTTTTTGAAAAAAGCACCCAGATGGATTACCTGTATACTCTGGGCACTGGTGGCAATCCGTCTGATATTGCCATTCTCTTTTGAAAGTGTGTTAAGTTTAGTACCGAGTGCCGAAGTCATTCCACAGGATATTACAACAACGCAACAACCGGTTATCAATTCCGGAATCCGGGTAGTCAATAATGCGGTTAATCCGGTAATTACGGAAACTTTTGCGCCTGAAGTCGAAGATAGTGTAAATCCGTTGCAGGTTATTGTACCAATCGCTTCTATCGTGTGGATAGCAGGAGTGATAGTCGTGTTCGGTTATGTGCTGGTTAGCTATTTTGTATTAAAAAAGCAGGTAAGTACCGCAATTCCCGATAAGAAGAGTAAGCTTCCGGTATTCCTTTCGGATGACATCCGGACACCGTTTATTCTTGGAATAATCAGACCGCGAATATATCTGCCTTCTTCACTAGACAGGGAAACAAGGAGATATGTGGTTGCCCATGAAAAAGCACACTTAAAAAGACATGATCACTGGTGGAAACCGCTTGGTTTCCTGCTTTTATCCGTATATTGGTTTCATCCGTTATGCTGGGTGGCGTACATTTTACTTTGCAAAGATATTGAAGCCGCCTGTGATGAAAAGGTAATCCGAAATAAAGAAAAGGATTACCTCGCCGCATATTCCCAGGCATTGCTTGACTGCGCGGTACAGAGAAAACAAATATCTGCGTGCCCGCTGGCATTCGGGGAGAATGGTGTTAAGAACCGTGTTAAGGGGATTCTGAATTATAAGAAGCCTGCATTTTGGATTATAATTGCCGCTATTATTTGTGTTATTGTGGCTTCTGTTTGTTTTTTGACGAATCCCCAAAAGAAGGAAAAAGAGAATACCAAAATATCTGAGGGTAATTCGGAAGAAACCTCCGAAGTGGTAATTGCCGGAAACGAGAATACGAAAGAAATTATTCCGGAAAGCGGTCTTAATTCCACAAACGGATATTTTCATAACCTGTACCAAATAGATGAAGCCGGAACATTATGGGCAAGTGGCTATAATGATTGCGGACAGTTGGGCCAGGGTACATCGGATCAGGATTATCATGCAATACCGGTTAAAGTAGCCGAAAATGTGATACATGTTGATTATGGTATCAACTCGACTTTTGCGATTTATCTTACCAGGGATCATAAATTATATGGTTTCGGAAGTAACTATACCAATGCATTGCTCCAATACAAAGATTATGATGCCAATCGGTTTTATAATCCGGGATCTTATGTTTTGGGCGAACAGGTTCTTTTAATGGAGAATGTTTCCTATGCTGAGTGCGGAAGATATGATGTAGTTGCACTAAAAGAAGATGGGACTGTTTGGACATGGGGAACGTTGGCTACTACGGCTGATTGGCACTATGTAAAAAATATGAACA
>Ga0247611_10002402_pt1 | contig 30323 bp, 26 predicted proteins | sample 177DNAGHGhighgp2_FD_192422 | JGI IMG/M metagenome (GOLD analysis project Ga0247611, IMG submission 192422) | Sheep rumen microbial communities from Palmerston North, Manawatu-Wanganui, New Zealand - 1770 DNA GHGhigh gp2 | ecosystem: Host-associated > Mammals > Digestive system > Stomach > Rumen... | reverse complement strand
CATATGTCTCTGCTGCAGGAACCGGAGCAGGCGCTGGAGCTGCCTGGGGTTCAGGTACAACAGGTGCAGCGGGAGCAGAAACAGAAGCTGCGATCGGAGCTGCAACAGGTGCTGCAACAGGCACTGTCTCTACCGGAGCAGGCTCTGCATATGAGTGAGCAGTCTGAACAGGTACGGGTTCTGGCAGTGTCGAGGGCTGTACCGGTTCAGGTACGGGCTCCGGCAATGGTGAAGGCTGTACCGGCTCGGGTACGGGCTCGGGCAGCGTTGAAGGCTTAACCGGTTCGGGTACGGGCTCCGGAAGAGGTGCCGAATGTACGGTTACCGGTTCGGGTTCAGGCAGAGGTGCTGCCTGGATAGGTGCTGCAGGTGTTGCCGGAGCAGCTTCCGCAGCAAATTCCTGCCAGAGCTCAGCGAGATTATATCCGCATCCGCCGCAGAATTTTTCTGATCCGCCTAGTTCTTTTCCACAATTTGGACAATGCATTTGTTTATCTCCTCGTATTCTTATAGATTCCTAATATCTTCCATTATGGCTTCGGCAAGCGCTTCAATATTGACTCTGGTGCCGCCGTCGCCTGCGGACTTGACCGTAACGGTCTGTCCTACGGTCCTGCAGTTCTTCATTCCTTCGATCACCGCGAGCAGTCCCTTGGCAACTGACGGTGCCCAAGTACCATTCTCTATAACAGAGAAAGCCCTTCCGGTCAACCCGTGAGCGCCAAGCTCCTTCACCGCTTGCTCGACCGGTGAATAGACATTGTTATTATATGTCGGAGAAGCAATGACTATATGACTGTATTTGAAAGCCATCGCAATGATGTCGGAAATATCCGCTGTCGATGCGTCGAGGATAACTGACTCCACGCCTCTGCTGTCGAGTTCAGTCATGAGAACTTCCGCGCAGTTTGCGGTGTGTCCGTAGATCGATCCCTGAAGGATGAAAACACCCTTTGTCTCAGGCGTATAGGAAGCCCATGTCTTGTAGTATCCGATGATCTTTTCGAGATCTTTACGCCATACATAAGAATGCAGAGGGCAGATCATTTTTATGTCGAGTGCAGAGACCTTGTTGATGGCCGCGATCGTCTGCATTCCGTATTTGCCTACGATGTTCGTGTAGTAACGGCGCGCTTCATTGAGAAGATCCTTCTCGAGATCCTTCCCGTCAGCGAAGATCGAACCGTCTGTCGCGCCGTAGCTTCCGAAAGCATCCGCGCTGAAAAGTGTCCCCTCCGTCTCGTCAAAACTCATCATGACTTCAGGCCAGTGGACCATCGGAGCAAAGACGAACTTGAACTTATGACTTCCAAGTTCCAGCTCATCACCGTCTTTTACCGTGACGGCTCTGGAAGAATAGTCCTTTCCCGGAAAGAACTGCGCGATAAACTGTAAAGTCTTTGCGTTGACGATCATCTTCGCTTGGGCATTCTTGTCCAGGATCTCCGCGAGAGTGGCGGAATGATCAGGCTCCATGTGGTTGACCACGATGTAATCGAGCTTGCGGCCGGCAAGGCAGTATTCGAGATTCTCGAAGAACACTTCAGAAGCGTCCCTGCCGACGGTATCGAAAAGCACCGTAGCTCCGGCATCCAGGAAATATGAGTTGTAGTTCATTCCCGAATTGAGCTTGTAGACATTCTCGAACTTGGTGATCTTGCGGTCGGAGCCGCCGATCCAGGTAAGATCGTCTGTCAGTTTTCTTACGTTGTACATAACTTCTCCATTTCTGTTTTATCTGTCTTCACGATAGTAGTTGCGTCCTATTGCCTGCGGTTCACCGCTCTTGTCCTTGGAAGTCATGGAACTGATGATGAGAACGAGGAGCGTGATGATGAACGGCAGAGCCGAGAAAAAGTGCGAAGGTATCTTGGTAAGCCATCCCATAGTGTTCGGGAAGACATAAGCAAGCGCGGCATTCTGCACACGGAGCGTGTTGAAGAAGCCGAATACGAGCGTGCCGAGGAGAGCCTTTGCAGGGCTCCAGTTGGCAAAGATTACGAGAGCTATGGAGATCCAGCCGTAGCCGTTGATCCAGCAGTTTGAACCTTCGAACGTTCCGCCCATGTTAAGTCCCATGTAAAGGCCGCCGATGCCCATGATGCCTGAGCCTATGATAATGTGCGTGTACTTATAGAGAGCGACATTGACTCCGAGAGAGTCTGCAGCCGCAGGGTTTTCGCCGATCGCCCTGAGCTTTAATCCGGGAACGGTCTTCTTGAAATACAGCCACATGAGTATGGCTATTATGATGCCGAAATACACCAGGATACCGTGCGAAAAGAGTGCCTTTCCGACGACGGGGATATCGGATAATCCCGGGATGTGCAGAGCCTGTGACTGGGCATCAAGAGCTGTGCCGCTGAGCTTGGGCCAGCCGCCCTTGCTGTTGGAAAGCGCGTTGCCGATGAAGTAATAGAAAGCCACGCCGAATGTCGTAATGGTAAGTCCCGTTACATTCTGGTTCGCCTGAAGCGTGACCGTCAGGAATGAGAATAAAAGACCCACAAGTCCTGATGCGATAAAGCTTACGAGGACCGCGACAAAGAGGCTGTCCGTTTTCGCGCCGACGAGATAACCCGCAACGGCGCCGATGGCCATCGTGCCTTCAACGCCAAGGTTCAAAGAGCCCGATTTCTCGATCATGATCTCGCCCGTCGTACCGTAAAGGAGCGGTATGTTATAGACGATTATGTTGAAGAGGAACAAGGTGAATACATCAAGCATGCTTTGCATCCTCCTTTCTTACGATCCTGAAGTTTGCTGCAAAATCAGCCACAAGGACCGAGAACAGGATTATTCCCTGAAGCAGGTCTGCGAAATTGACGTCGATCGCCGGGTACTGCGTGGCAGCAGCCTGGCATCCGTACTGCAGTACGGAGATGAGGATGGCCGTTACAAAGACTGCGGGAACGCTGAGTTTGCTGAGCCATGCGACGATGATGCCGGTCCACCCCACATCATTTGTAATGGTATCTGAGATAGTGCCTGCGGAAGATACCGCAAGTGCGGCCGCAAGACCTATCAGCGCGGATGAAATGAACATGGTGCGCAGGACGATCTTTCCGACATTCATTCCGGCATATTTTGCCGTGGCACTGCTGTCGCCGACGACGGAGATCTCATATCCCTGTTTTGTGTATTTGAGATAAATGTAAATAACCGCTGTAAGGAGTATCGCGATGAGCACCGCCCACAGGAGCTTGAACTTGCCCAGCGGGATCCCGCCCATGACCGCGGACTCCGGGAATGAGCCGAAGATCGGTCTTTCTGAATCTTCTCTTAAGAAGAAATTCCAGTCAGCTTTCGTATCGCCGATATACCTTATCACGTACAGCATTATGTAGTTGAGCATCAGAGTCATCAGTGTCTCGTTCGTGTTGAACCTGACCTTCAGCGCGGCTATGGCAACGCCTATTATTCCGCTCGAGATCATGGCAGCAAGGCACATGAGCACGACGGTTACGAAGTTTGGCATTCCCGAACTGTTGAACGCGACGATCGATGCGCAGATCGCGCCTATCAGGAATTCGCCCTCTCCTCCGATATTCCAGAAGCGCATCTTGAACGAAAGGCTGAGTGCGAGCGATGTTATGAGGAGCGGAACGAAGACCTTGAGCAGACCTTCGATGCTCTTATATCCGTACTTGTTTCCGACAAGTCCTATTGTAAACATCCTGCCGTAATACTGGAAAGGATTGATGCCGAGCGAGATCAGGAGAACGGCTCCTATGGTAAGCGATACGAGTATGCCTATCGCATAGTAGATAAGCGTTCTCTTTAACTGTGAATCAGCTCTTCTTACAAGATGATATCTTCTCATCAGGCTTTGCCCTCCTCATCCGTAATGGCCGAATCCCTGGCGATGCCGTCGGTCTTTCCTTCCTTGTTTACGATGTTGAGAGTTCCCGTCATCATGAGACCGATCTCTTCCTTTGTGGTGTGGTCGCTGTTTACGACACCCTGAAGCTTACCGTGGCAGATAACCATTATCTTGTCGCAGAGCGAGAGCATGACGTCAAGATCCTCGCCGACAAATAAGATGCCGACGCCCTTTTTCTTTTCATCGTTCAGGATGTTGTAGATTGTGTAAGACGAGTTGATATCAAGACCTCTTACGGGATATGCGGTGATGAGAACATTCGGGCCCGACTTTATCTCTCTTCCGAGCAGGACCTTCTGCACGTTACCGCCGGAAAGGCGTCTTACCGGAATGTCGACCGAAGGCGTTACGATCTCAAGTTTATCAACGACCTTTTGGGCCTCTTCGCGCGCTGTCTTGCGGTCGACGAAAATGCCTTTCGATTCGTTATAGTTCTTGAGGATCATGTTGTCCGTAATGGACATGGATGGTGCAAGACCCATTCCCAGACGGTCTTCCGGAATGAAGCTCATCGAGATGCCGTGTTCCAGTATCATTTTCGGGGACATTCCTACGATGCTCTCGCCCTCGTGGATCATTTGGCCTTCAACGATGGGCCTTAATCCGGCGATGGCTTCGCAGAGTTCCTTTTGACCTGAACCTGCAATTCCCGCAACGCCCAGTATCTCTCCGCCTCTTATGTAGAAATTAATGTGATCGATAGCAGTCGCACCCTCATCGCTCTTTACGGTGAGATCCCTTATTTCGAGCAGCGGATGCGTCTTTTCGATGATGGGCCTGTCGATATTCAGAGTAATCTTACGCCCGACCATGAGTTCTGTAAGAGCCTTCTCATTGGTTTCTTTGGTAACAACGGTGCCGATATATTCACCGTGTCTTAAGACGGCGACTCTGTCCGATATTGCCATTACCTCATTGAGCTTGTGAGTGATGATGATGATCGAGTGACCGTCTTCTTTCATCTTCCGCAGAACTGCGAAAAGCTTATCGATCTCCTGGACCGTAAGGACGGCCGTAGGTTCGTCGAGGATTATTATCTTCGCACCGTAGCAGAGCACCTTTAAGATCTCTAATGTCTGCTTCTCGGATACCGCCATGTTGGCGACTTTCTTGTCCAGATCTATGTCAAAGCCGAACTTTGCGGCTGTATCTTCTATTTTTTTGCGCACTTCAGGACCATGCATGAAGCGCCCCTCTCCCCTTATTCCGATACGGATATTCTCGAGCGCCGTAAACCGCTCGACCAGCTTGAAGTGCTGGTGTACCATTCCTATCCCGAGCTTGCCCGAATCTTCAGGCGAATTGATCTCGACCTTTTTCCCGTCGATAAAAACAGAACCGCTGTCGGGCATATAGATGCCCGACAGCATGTTCATAAGTGTAGTCTTACCTGAACCGTTCTCGCCTAAGAGAGCGAGGATCTCGCCCTTTGCAAGAGACAGGTTGATGTTCTTATTGGCCGCCACAGGCCCGAAGCTTTTTGATATACCTTTCAGCTCTATGGCATATTCCATAAAACACCTCTCTAGACAAATTATCAGTTAACCTGTGTAACGCCTTCTACGTAGTAGTTCATCGAACCCTGGATGACGCCGTCGTCAACGGAAGGTCCGCCTGCAACAACTATCTCTTTTCCGTCGTTTGCAATAAGAGCTGAATCAGTCTTTGCAACTGCTACAGAACCTGCAGCGCCAGAGAATGAGAGCTTGACTCCGGAGAATACATCCCACTCGCCGGACTTCATGAGATTCTTGGCAAGATCAATGGCTTCCTTTGTCTCAGGCTCGCAGTTCTTGGAAAGAGCTGATACGTCGACCAGACCTGCATTCAGACCTTCATAGTAGTTGCCTACTGCCGTCATGAATGTTGAAGGATCAGTCATTGCAGCCTTCATGGCTGTTGCATAGTAAGCGTCCCAGTTCCAGATAGGAGCTGTAAGGTGTGCTTCAGGTGCCTCAGCTGTCATGTCGGAATTGTATCCGCAGCCGTAAACGCCCTTCTCGTTGGCAACGATCTGAGGCTGAGCCGAGTCGCAGTGCTGTGCGATGACGCCGCAGCCGTATGTGTCGATGAGTGTCTCAGCTGCCTGTCTCTCAAGTTCCTGGTCACCCCATGTAAAGATCTCATAAACGCTGATCTTTGCATCAGGGTTAACGGACATAGCACCGAGAGCAAATCCGTTGATGCCGGAGCATGTCTCGGCATACTCGGTACCCCAAGCGGAAACGTAACCGATGTTGTTATTGCCTGTTGCGAGTGACTTATATCCTGCTGCGATACCTGCAAGGTAACGTGCCTGATAGATCCTTCCGAAATAGTTGTTGAAGTTCTTGTCGTTGGAAAGATATCCGGTAGCGTGGGAGAAGATGATGTCAGGATATTCCTTGGCCTTCTCTTCCATTGCGTTGATATAACCGAAGCTGATGCCGAAGATGATGTCGCATCCGTTACCTGCGAGCTGATCGATGGCCTGCTTTACCTTCTCGTCATCCTCAGGGACGTTGTCAACGATGTAAAGGTCCTTTGAAGGATCCAGACCGACCGTCTTCATTGCCTCCGTGATGCCGTGATGATGCGCATAGGTATAACCTGATGTGTCATTCTGGCTGTTGATGTAGATCGCACCTACCTTGAATTCAGAAGCTCCGCTTCCGCCCTGCGAAGCTGAACTGCAGCCTGCAAACGCGAAAAGTGAAGTAACTGCAAGAGCTGCCGTTACTACAAGTGAAAATAGTTTCTTCATAAAACTGCCTCCCGTACAAAAATATATGCAAATATATGCATAACTGATTTAAAACGCTCAGGTCTCCTGCGGCCTGAACTCGAGTGAATCGTCCGTCATCTTCTCGATGATGGCGAGTGACTCGACCCTTATCCCCTTTTCGCGCAGACCGTCTCCGCCGCCCTGGAATCCCTTCTCGATCGCAATGGCGCATCCGGCAAGTTTGGCATCCGCCTGGCGGACGATATCGATAAGTCCGTTAAGCGCGTTGCCCTTCGCCAGAAAATCGTCAACGATGAGAACGTTATCATCAGGCGTGATGTACTCACCCGATACCACGACGTCATAAGTCTGCTGATGTGTATAAGAGAAAACCTTGGCTGTGAGAAGGTCGCCAGAGACATTGCTCGTCGAATGCTTCTTGGCAAAGACAACGGGAACTCCCATTGAGAGTCCGGCCGCAAAAGCAATCGCTATACCCGAAGACTCGATAGTCAGGACCTTTGTTACATTGTCATCTGAATAGAGCCTTGCTATCTCATCACCCATATCCTTCAGAAGTTTCGGATCTATCTGCTGATTCAGGAAGCTTCCTACCTTGAGCACCTCTCCCGGAAGCACTTTGCCTTCGGAAAGGATCCTTTGTTCTAACTCGCGGATAAAAACCACCCCCCTTAAGGATAAAAACACCTTTTAATATTATAATTATTACAATAAGGTGTCAAACCAAATCAGGAGTATTTTTCGAACTTTTCTTTACTCAGTTGACCGGCGTGTAGTCTTCCATGGCGACGGGAATAAAATCGGCTATGGCATCGGCGAGATCGTAACCGCCGGCTGTTACCGCCTCCTTGGGCAATATGTTCTCTTTATACCTCTTTCCGAGGCAATAGTATAAAGAAGTACCCTGTCCTTTATGCGTTCTCTTGTAGGAAAGGACATTCCCCAAGGCTTCCGACGCCTCATCACCCACAGCGATCACCGGCACGCCGTTATTTGCCACGCTGTCGAGCAGCGCCGAAGCCCCGTTCTCGGTAATGACGGGACTTCCGCTTATGACAATGACCATGTTTTCGGGATATTCTATCGGGATATCCTCTGACACGAGCCTTCCGTCAGGAGTGTATTCGGTTGTATGAAACGAAGGTCCCTTAATGGGGAGATTGTCCTTCGAAGCCGAAGACGGCTCTATCACTTTTATTACGGGCGCAAGCGGCTCAAGTTCTTTCGGAGGCTCGCCGATCCAGTAGATCGTTATGTCAGACTCCGTTATGACCCCGAGTTTAGCGTCGAGTTCGGCTTTTCTGTCTATCGCATCCTGCCTTTTCGTGCTCGATCCGTATAGGATGGCAACAAAAAGAAAGAACATGGATGCAAGCCCGATAAGCACTAAAAGTCCTGTCTTACCTCTGTTCATTTTCAGTCATCATTCCTCGACGCAAAAGGCTTCACGCCCTTTATCACCTGTGCAGCGAATTCTTCCGTGCTCGAAACGGCCATCGCGTCCATGTTGTCCAGATAAGGAAGACAGTATTTCCTAAGGTTGTCGAGCGTGTACTTCAAAGGCTCACCCTCTCCTTCGGCATCAGCCACAATGAGCCAGATAAGCCTGTCCGTGCCGTTTTCGCGCATGAGCCTTACCCAAATATCAGACACCGTGGGTTCTATCAGGAGATAGTTATCCAGAGCCTTCTTGAGTTCAGGCGGATAACGGTCGGGCTCGCCGACCTTTGCTGTGCCGTCCCCGCCTATACCCATCTGGGCGGCGATCATCTTAAGCATGTCCTTTCCGAAAAGGACTTCCTCCGAACCCGGATTAATGACAAAGCCAGACAGATCCATCTTGGGCGCCATTACGACATCAATAAGATCAGCAAAGCCTGCAAGGACACCGTTCTGAGGCTCTTTCTTATCCTCGAATGCGACCTCGAAGCTGTCCGTGTCGCAGTATACGGCCATATATTTCAGGCCTTTGGAATCGCTGACCGCGTGGAAACTGTAATTTCCCTCACCGCCGTCGACCGGAACGATGAACTTGGACACTGCCGCTTCCTTGAGCACTGCGATCATGTTCTCCTCCGAGCTGTCCTCACGGATCCGTCCAAGGAGTTCCACCAGTTTCTCGTTCTCTATGCGTTCGATCTTGTTCTGTCCGTCACTCATATAACATACCTCTTGTCATCAGAATACCGCTTTTACCGCCCATACCCAGAACACCAGGGTTACGAGCATGAATATCATCGAAAGCGACACCGTCCGCGCGGAAAAATGCGGTGCCACATCGTAGTTCTCCGAATACATTACATTCATCGACCCGCATGGCAGCGCGCACATCAGGACGACGACGCTCTTGGTCTCGGGAAGCATCGGGAAATAAAACGACACGCCCCAGACTGCAGCCAGCATCAAAGCCGGCAATATTATAAGCCTTAAAGCGGATACGACATAAGCTTTCTTATCCGTCAGGAGTTTCTTTATCTTTACGCTTGCGAGCATGGAACCCATGACCATCATCGACATGGGAACCGTCATGTCACCTATGAGCTTAAAAGTGTCGCTGATAAATCCGGGCATTCTCCACGGGATAATGAAAAGCACGATCGCGAGGATCGATGCGACAGACACAGGATTTTTGAAGATCTCAAGCACCCTGAATTTGGGTTTCCTTGAAAAAAGATAGACCGCATAGGTATAAAAGAAAAGGTTGTAGCAGAGATTGAACACCGCAGCCAAGAGCAGTCCGTAATTCCCGAACAGTGCCTCCATCAGCGGGAAACCCACAAATCCTGTGTTCGCAAAGACCGTGCAGGTTACCATTATCCGGCGTTCATCCTCGCCTATCTTTGTCTTCTTCAGTGATAGCCTCAGGACAACAAGCGACAGGATATAATATCCGATGGCAAAAGCCGCACAGGTTATCATGCCGTTTACCGCGGCATCAGAATAAGTGTGCTGGCTCGAATTAAGTATCATAAACGGCAAAACTGCCGTCAGAAGGATCTTTGAAAGTGCTTTCTCCGCATTGAGGTCTATGACTTTGGTCTTGTTAAGCACAAAGCCGAGTGCCAGGAAAACGAAGATCTTGAAAAAAACTATGTAGACCTGGATCATCTGTCAGTCATTACCCGAAAGAAGTGCCGCCCTCACGGCCGAACGGTAACCTTCCATCTTCTCGGATACCTCAAACGCGGACATCTTCGGCTCGTACGATGCTCCTGCTTTATAGAACCTGCCGGTCTGCACCAAAGACTCGAAGATCCCTGCTTCGATGCCTGCGGCTAGTCCCGCACCCATGGCGGTCATCTCATCGCTCAGTGCCCTGGTTATCGTTACGCCCAGAAGATCAGACTGCAGCTGCATGAGGAACGAGCTTGCGCAGACTCCTCCGTCGACTTTCATCTGCCCTGCCTTTATGCCGGTATCGTCGGTCATGAGATTGACCAGTTCGGTTACCTGATAAGCGATCGATTCAACTCCGGCCCTTATTATCTGCGCTCTGCCGGTTCCTCTGGTAAGTCCGGTCAGAACACCTCTGGCATCGGGCTTCCAGTAAGGAGCACCCAGACCTGTAAAAGCCGGGACAAGATATACGCCGCCGCAGTCTTCTATGGAGTTGCAGAAGTCATCACACTCGGAAGGACTGTTTATGAATCCGAGTTCATCCTTAAGCCAGCTTATTACCGATCCCGCCTGGAAGATACTGCCTTCCAGAGCGTAATTCGTAACACCGCCTATGGACCACGCACAGGAAGTGAGAAGTCCGTTCTTCGAAAAAACCGGCTCTGTGCCGAGATTCATCAGCGTGAAACTTCCCGTTCCGTATGTGGTCTTTGAATCGCCTTTGTTTATTGCATTCTGACCCAGAAGTGCCGCAGGCTGGTCGCCGAGCACACCCGTGATATGCACACCGTTGAGAGACAGAAGGGCTTCTGTCTCCGCATCATCAAAACCGTTGTTCCTGAGATACTCCGCATTGATCTCGACTGCACCGTAATCGGCACAGGATTCCATCGGCTTTGCAAGAACGTTTACCGGTACCCCGAAAAGATCGAGGAACTCGGCGTCATATGTCTTTTTCGCGATATCGAAGAGCATGGTCCTGCTGCAGTTGGAGTAATCGGACGCATAACTCTTTCCGCCTGTGAGTCTGAAAACCAGAAATCCGTCTATCGTCGAAAGATAGCCTTCGCCCGATGCACAGCGCTCTCTTAAGCTGCGGATGTTTTCGAACAGCCAGAGCATCTTTGTCGCAGAGAAATACGGGTCGATCTTAAGACCCGTTATCTCGGTTATCCTTCTGCTCTGTTCCCTTATCTCCGGACGTCTGCAGATATCGGATGTCCTTCTGCACTGCCAGACTATTGCCTGGGTGAAAGGCTTTCCCGAAGGCGAGAACGCAACCGTCGTCTCACGCTGGTTCGTGATGCCCATGCAGGCGATCTTTCCTTTTGCTTCGGGATGCTCTTTTAGGACCATCGCCACAGCCTTAAGGACCGATACATATATCTCCTCTGCGTCGTGACTTACCCATCCGGGCTGGGGATAATACTGTTTGAAAGGTACATGCGTACCCTGAGACAGATTCCCTTCCCCGTCAAGGAGGAAAGCTTTTGTTGAAGTGGTTCCCTGATCGACGCAAAGAATATATTTCATAATGCAAACTCCTTATCTGAAATAGATCCTGTTGAGGTTCTTATACCACTCATTATCTATCGCATCGAAATCTTCTTTTGTGAACCTGACGACCCAGTTGCCTGAAGGCGTTCCCGGGACATTCATTCTGGTGTCGCCGCCGTAACCGAGCATATCCTGGATGGGGATGATCGTGACGTCCGCATGGCTCATCCAAAGCGTTCTGATAATGGCCCTGCACGAACCGCTGTGCGTGCCGCCGTCGCCCCAGTTGTCGCCAGTAAAACCGCAATACTCAAGGCAGGTCTTTCTGACTTCCTCAGGACTGTCCCAAAGCCAGCCGAGAAGGGTGTTGTTATCGTGCGTGCCGGTATATGCGACGCAGTTATTGTCAAAGTTATGAGGCAGGAACGAACTGTTGTCTCCGGGATAGAACGCAAATTCCATAACGCGCATTCCCGGGATCCCGACCTTGCCCATGAACTCTGCCAGATCAGGCGTTACCTCGCCCAGATCTTCCGCGATGAGGCGCGATCTGTCCTTGAACTTCTTATCGTATTCGTCGAAGAAATCGAGTCCCGGACCCGGTATCCATTTTCCGTCCCTGGCAGTCTCTGCATTGGCATCGATCTCACAGTAAGAAGAGAACGCGCGGAAGTGATCGATCCTTAAGTAATCGAAGAGTTTGAAGTTGTCTTCAAGTCTGCTCATCCACCATGCATAGTGGTCTTCCTTCATCTTCTTCCAATCGTATATGGGGTTGCCCCAGAGCTGACCGTCAGCGCAGAAATAATCCGGGGGTACGCCTGCCACGCTCTCGAAAACGAGTGCTTCCGGCTTGGGTTTCCTGGGTTCCTTCAAAGGCTCTCCGTTCGCGTCCTTGTCACCTTTTTCCAAAGCTTTTCTGTACTTGTCCATTGCCTTCTCAAAGTCTTTCAGGACCTTGTTGGTCTTGGCAGATGAAGCCATCTTGAAAAGATCCCTGCTTGCCCAGACATCGGCGGAATCGCCCGAGACATAGAACGGGATATCACCAATTATCGAAATGCCCAGATCGTTGATCTCCTTCTTTATCTGTGACCATTCATCGAAAAAGAGATACTGGACAAAACCGTGATATCTGTAGTTCGTATTGTTCTTGAGTTCTGCCACTGCAGCCTTGTCGTAATTCTTGAGCCTTGCGTCAGACCATTCCCACCATGGCTTTCCGAAGTCCGCATCCTTTACCGTCTGGTATGCGGCCACATCCTGAGCCCACTTGTTGTCCTTTAAGAACTTGTCCGTTTTTGAAAGAAGATCTTTATCAGCGCGCTCAAAAGCCTTTCTTAAGAGCTCGTCCCTGTTAGTCCTCAGGAAATCGTAGTCGATCCTCCATTTATTCTGGGTATATTCGGCCTGTTGCACTTCTGCAGGTGTGAGAAGCCCTCTGCTCTCAAGTCTCCTCGGATCGATAAAGAGCCAGTTGCCGGCAAATGCCGAGAAGCTCTGATATGGGGAATTGCCCATTCCCGGATACGAGAAAGGCAGTACCTGCCAGTATTTCATTCCCTGAGAAGCGAGCTGCTTAGCAAAGTCTACCGCCTCCTGTCCCATCACGCCCGTACCGAACGGTCCCGGGAGTGAACTGATGTGCATCAAAACGCCTCCACCACGTCTCATTATTTGTAATTCCTCTTTTTCTTATATATAATTACTTGTCTCCTGAACGGAGACTATTACGTTATTATACATTTATTGAGGTCAAAATGAATTACTCGACTGTTGATGAGATAAAAAGACGCCGCACATTCGCGATAATATCGCACCCGGACGCCGGTAAGACTACGATCACGGAGAAACTTCTCCTCTACGGAGGAGCTATCCACCAGGCAGGCTCGGTAAAGGCGCGCAAGGCTGCACGTCATGCCACTTCTGACTGGATGGAGATCGAGAAAAAGCGTGGTATCTCCGTAACGTCATCAGTAATGCAGTTTGAATACGACGGCTGCCACATCAACATCCTCGATACCCCCGGTCACCAGGACTTCTCGGAAGACACATACAGAACGCTCTGTGCTGCAGACTCCGCGGTAATGGTGCTCGACGGCGCGAAAGGTGTCGAGGCCCAGACCATCAAGCTTTTCCAGGTATGCCGCAGACGCGGTATCCCGATCTTCACGTTTATAAACAAGATGGACCGTGCAGCCAAGAATCCTTTCGACCTCATGGACGAACTCGAGAAGGTATTGGGCATCAGATCAGTCCCAATAAACTGGCCTATCGGCACGGACGGTGACTTTGAAGGCGTATACGAGAGAGAGACACGCAACGTCCTTCTCTTCGACCGTGAGAACAACGATCACGGTGCATCGATGGTAACCCAGAGCGTATCGGGCATCGACGATCCCAAACTCGATGAGATGCTCATGACGGGTCACCTTGAAACATTAAGAAATGACATTGAACTTCTTGATATGGCAGGAGACGAGCTCGATATGGACAAGGTCCTCAAAGGTGAGCTCACACCCGTATTCTTCGGTTCCGCCATCACAAACTTCGGTGTTGAACCGTTCCTTAGGCACTTCCTCAAGATGAGCCCGGGACCTGCTCCCCACCACACGACGGACGGCACGGTAGAGCCCGAGGATACGATGTTCTCAGGCTTCGTGTTCAAGATCCAGGCAAACATGGATCCTTCACACAGAGACCGTATGGCATTCATCCGCATCTGCTCCGGCCAGTATGAGAAGAACATGACAGTCAATCTCATGCGCACCGGCAAAAAGATCACGCTTGCCCAGCCCCAGCAGTTCATGGCACAGGACAGGGCCATCACCGAAGAGGCTTATGCAGGCGACATCATTGGCATCTTCGATCCCGGTAACTTCAGGATCGGCGATACGATCATTTCCACAAACCGCAAATTCGAGTTTGATCCGATCCCTGTTTTCGCACCCGAGAATTTTGCACGTGTCGAACCCAAGGATTCAATGAAGAGAAAACAATTCCTCAAGGGCATCGAACAGCTCTCGCAGGAAGGTGCCGTCCAGCTCTACAAGCAGCCGAACATCGGCACTGAGACATACGTTATGGGCGTGGTCGGCATCCTGCAGTTCGACGTGCTGGAATACAGACTCAAATCAGAATATAACGTCGACATCGTAAGGACTGCTCTTCCTTACCGCCTCGCGCGCTGGGCGAAGTCGGAAGTCGAGGGATTCGATCCCAAGGAACTTACACTTACCTCGACTTCGCTTCTCGTTCTCGACAGGGACGATGCACCCGTGGTTCTTTTTGAATCCGAATGGGCTGTCGACTGGGCTGTCGATCACAATGAGAAGATGAAACTTTCATTCGAGAACATCAATTCAAATTAACCCGTTCACCGATATAAACGGGACCAAACACTATTTCCAACAAAAGTTAAGGGGCTGACTCATCGCATTGAGTCAGCCCCCTATTAATTCAGCATTCAGCGCTCAGTGCGCTAAGTCTATTATACGGAATAACGGTTCTTGCAAACGCCGTTTGTACCGAAATCGTAGACCCTGCCGTTGTCCTTATAAAGACCGGTTACCATGTAATAAGCGCCTACTAAAATAGCATTGTTATTATTATTGCTGCTCTTATAAGCGAAATAATAATCCTTGCCGTCGATCCTTCTCCAGCCTGAACTGGTAATGAGCGAACCGGTCTTCTTATCAGCATAAAGGTATCCGTATTCAGTCTTTATCCAACCGAACTGCTGAACTCCGTTATTTCCGAAATAATACTGAGCTCCGTCGATATAGTTCATACCTGTGTACATACTAGGCGCACCGTAACTGCCGAGGCCAAAGTAATACCATTTGCCTTCGATCTGCTGCCAGCCGGTAACAAGTCTGCCGGCACTGTTGCTGTAGTACCAGGTTGAAGTGGAAGGTCCTCCGTAATAGCTGTAAGAGGAGCTGTTCTTGACTTCTATCCAGCCGTTGCTGACCATGGCACAGGTTTCCATATCAAAGTAATAATAGTCGCCCTTGATATTGCATGTACCACGCATTGCGCAGGGGTTATAGTCTTCATTCTCATTAAAGTAATAATACTTTCCTTTGATCTTCTGCCAGCCTCTGACAGCCTTTCCTGTACTGTCAAAATAGTACCATTCGCCGACATCATATGTCTTGCCTTCAAAAACATACTGATAATCATTATACCAGCCGGTGATCATTGCACCCTTTTCATCGAAGGCATAGTATTTACCTGCGATCTCCTGAAGACCGTAAACCATTTTCGGAGGATAGTACATCGCATAATAGGAGTCTTCCGGGACATAGAAAAAGTAATACTTTCCGCCGTCCTTGAACCAGCCTGTAACCGCTCTTCCGTTGCTGTCAAAATAGTACCAGTTGTTATCTACATCCTGCCATCCTGTCCTCATAATGCCGTTGTTTCCGAAATAGAACCAGTGATTATTCAAATACTGGAAACCTGTATACATATAAGGGTTGCCGCTTTCACGGAAATAATACCAGGCACCTTCGATCTTCTGCCAGCCGCTTACCGACTTGCCCTTCGAATTGAAGTAATACCAGTCATCGTTGTATTCGATCCAGCCGGTCTTCATCTTGCCGTTATGATCAAAGAAGAAATAGCAGCCATACTTGCTGTCTTTATAAAGTCCGACAGTCATCGCACCGGTGTTGGTGTTAAAGTAATACCACTCTTTTCCGATCTCCTGCCAGCCTGTGAGTTTTACGTCATTCTTGTAGTAATACCAGACGCTGCCGTTCTGTACCCATCCGTTCTGTGCATTGGATACCACATCAGTAACGGTATCCTCCTCGATCTCGAATGAAACTATCTCATCTGTGACCTCGGCAGAGATATCTTCTTCATCTTCTGCAACGGTGACTTCAACTTCTGCTTCTTCATCAATTGCTGCCGTTTCTTCAACAACAGCATCTTCTACGGTTACAGCATCAGCTTCAACTTCCTCGTCATCAATGATCTCTTCATCCTCTTCGGCGATGGCAGTCTCGCTGGTCACACCAGTGTCGATGTCCTGAACTTCAGCATCTTCCTCAGACGCTGCAATATCTTCAATAGCATCGGTCAGTTCAACGTCCGGGTCGGCTGCCTGCACCTCATCGGCCAGAGCAGCACATCCGAGGGTGAACACTGTGGCACAAGCTACCGTGACACATACCAGATGCTTTATATCTGTTTGTTTTTTCATGGAGTACCTCCTGTTTGATTATGATGGAAACACCGGACCGTCAACCCTTGGGTGCATTACGGCAAACACCGTCTGTACCGAAGTAATACATTGTCCCGTTAATCGTCTTGTAGCCGGTTGTCATATAGTAATAATCGAAATAATAGTCTTTTCCGCCTATCGTCTGCCAACCTCTGGCAAGTTCGCCCTTGCTGTTGGCATACATATATGTACCGGAAATCTTTATCCAGCCGGTCTTCATTACGCCATCGTCACCAAGGTAATATCCTTTTTCTGTTTCAGAGTCTGTAAATATACCGGTCATCATATAAGGGTAATCGTTCGAGTAGTCACCTTTATAGAAATAATACCATTTCCCGCTGATCTTCTGCCAACCGGTATATGCTGCACCGTTCTTTTTGAAATAAGCCCATTGCGGCATATCATCATAATAATACGAAACCAGCTTCCAACCGCCGTTGAACATAGCACATGTTTCAGTATCAAAGAAATACCACTTGCCGTCTATCTTCTTTAATCCTCTTGAAGCACGTGAACTGGAATTAATATCGAAGTAATACCACTCTCCGCCGATCTGCTGCCAATCCGTAAATGCCTTGCCGTCTTTACCGAAATAGTACCAGTCGCCTGAATAGATCGTCTTACCCTCGTACTCATATGTGTATGTGTTATACCAGCTGCTGGTAATCATCGCGCCGTCTGAACCAAGTCCGTAATATGCATTCGTCTCATTGTCATAAATGACGCCGGTCCTCATTGGATGCTGTCCCGTTGTGTCGAAATAGTAGTATTTTCCGTCTATCTTCTGCCATCCGGAAGCAGCTTTTCCGTTATTCTTGAAGTAATAATAATAGGTAGAGCCATAACTCTGCGTCTTATACCAAGCCTTCGCCAGCGAAGCACCGTTCTTGCCGAAACAATAGTACTCACCGTCTATGTTGCAGATTCCGGTATACATATAAGGATCGCCGTTAGGATTGAAATAATACCACTTTCCGTCGATTTGAGTCCAATCCGTTGCAGCTTTTCCGGAATTGTAGAAGTAATACCACCTGTTGTTGTACTCCTGCCAGCCCTTCTGGATATCACCTTTGGGTCCGAAAAGGAAATATGCATCATATTCGGAATCTTTCTGAAGACCTAACTTCATCCTTCCGCTGTTATTGCTATCGAAGCAATACCATTTTCCGCCTATCTCCAGCCATCCGTACTGACGGGAGCCGTCCACATAGTAATACCAATAATTGTTGTAATCCTGATACCAGCCGGTTTCGGGTATATCAGCATCCGAAACAACATCTGCAACTGTTTCTTCAACATCCTCAACGATGACTGCCGTTTCGCTCTGCTGGGCGGCATCTTCGCCGTCGCCGTCGACTTCATCAGCCATTGCGAGACAGCCGAGTGAGAACACCGTGGCAGCCGTAACCGCAACACATACCAGATGCTTAATATCTGTTTGTTTTTTCATGGTCAACCTCCTAAATAATTTTGACCCGTATATTATACTTTAAAATAATAGTGCTTACCATCAGAACAGGGGACAATTCCTTGCACGAAAAAGAGGTTGCCCTCTTGTTAAAGTAGGACAACCTCTGATATTTCAATATGATTTTCTTATCAATCGGAAGGACCGGGATCATTCGAATCATCCGGATCAGCAGGGCCTGGTGCGGGAGCAGGTCCGGGAGCGGGAGCAGGAGCAGCAGGAGCAGATCCGTCTCCGAAGACTACGGGAGTTTCAGACATAAGCCTTGAATAAGCGTCATCACTCTGTGCGCCGGCATCAGTTCCGCCGGAATAGCCTTCGCCCGGATAAACGGCACCAAGATTTCCTTCTGCCACATAGATCTTCTCGAAATCAGGTCCGTCTACGGTAAGCTTGTCTATAAGTCTTTTCGCAAGACCTTCGACCGTATTGCGCTTCTCGATAAGGATCCTCTTCGTCTCCTCATAGCATGTGTCGATAATGGACTTGATCTCCTCATCGATTGCTGCTGCAGTCTGGTCGGAATAACTCTGTACCTGACCCATGGAGTATCCGAGGAATACTTCCTCGTTCTCATCGCCGAATACCATGTTGCGGAATTTCTTGGAAAGACCGTAGCGCTTTATCATATTCTTTGCGATATTGTTGCACTGCTGAAGATCGGATGCAGCACCCGTCGATACTTCTCCGAGGAAGACCTCTTCTGCGGCACGTCCGCCCAAGGTCATCTTGATGGTATCAAGGAGCATCTTCTCAGTATAGAAATCAGTGTCTTCGATAGGCTTATAAGCAGTAAAGCCGCCTGCGCTTCCGGCAGGAACGATCGTGACACGGTCGACCTTCTCAAACTCGGAAGTTGCACGGAGTACGACTGCATGTCCCGCCTCGTGATATGCAGTAAGGCGCTTAACCTTGTCGCTGAGCTTCTTGGAGTTCTTCTGGGGACCCATCTGAACTCTGAACATGGCATCGGTGATCTCCTGCATCGTGATCTCTTTTTTATTGTGGCGGGCTGTCATGAGGGCCGCTTCGTTGAGCAGGTTCTCAAGATCAGCACCCGTGAATCCGACAGTCGAAAGCGCTACCTCGTGGAGACTTACATCCTTTGCAAGAGGCTTCTTGCGCGCATGTATCTTCAGGATGGCCTCACGTGCATCGGCATCAGGCATATTTATCATGATACGTCTGTCAAAACGGCCCGGACGAAGGAGAGCGGGGTCGAGTACATCGACACGGTTTGTGGCTGCCATGACGATAACATTGGAATTGACATCAAATCCGTCCATCTCGACAAGGATCTGGTTCAGCGTCTGCTCACGCTCATCCTGACCGCCGCCGAGGCCTGCGCCTCTCTTACGGCCGACAGCATCGATCTCATCGATGAATACAACTGAGGGAGCTTCCTTCTTAGCGTCGGAAAAGAGCGATCTTACACGTGAAGCACCGACACCGACGAGCATCTCGACGAAGTCGGAACCGGAGATGTAGAAGAACTTAACTCCCGCCTCACCTGCAACGGCTCTGGCGAGCAATGTCTTACCTGTACCGGGCGCACCGTAAAGCAGAACACCCTTCGGTATCTTTGCACCGAGTTCCTGATACTTCTTCGGGTTCTTGAGAAAATCAACGATTTCCTGAAGTTCCTCTTTCTCTTCGATGGAACCTGCGACATCAGTGAATTTTACCTTGTCCTTGTTCGGATCAGAGACTCTCGCACGGTTGTTGCCGAAGCTGAAAACGCTGTTGCCGTCCCTGCTCTGTCTCGTAATGCTGAGAAACAGGACAATGACAATAATGAGCGAAGCTGCGAACATAACAATATTTACAACCAGCGACCAGTCAAATGGTTCGGAATAGTTATAACCGTCGATCTTTCCTGCAGCCTTTGCACTATCGAGCTTCAGGACCAGATCGTCAACGAACTCATAAGGGACATCCTGGGTTACCTCAACATCAAGTCCCTCGGGATTTTTATAGATAACGGAAACCACCGTTCCCTTGATCTCGACCAGGCTGACCTTGTTGCTGTCATCTTCGATAATAGCCATTACATCAGACAGCTTTGACTTTTCCTTCTGACCGTAATTGCCTCCGAAAACGATAGTCGAGAAAGCTATCAATATGACTATCATCAGCACGTAGAAGAATAATCCTCCCCCTATCGGTCTGAAGTTTCTCTCGTTCTTATCTGACACTTCTCTTATTCCTTTCTAACGATTCTCACGTCATCAAAATCTCTATATTCGCCGTCAAGATCAAGACCGTATCCGACTATGAACTCGTCGGGGATCGTAATCCCGTTATAATCCGGCACCAGATCATTCACTCTTCTGCTGGGCTTGTCAAAAGCCGTACAGATCTTGAGGGACTTGGGCTGTCTTTCAAGGAGTTTTTCCTTAAGGAGCGCCAGTGTCCTTCCGGTATCGATAATGTCTTCGACGATCAGGACATTTCGGTCCTTTATATCGTATGACAGATCCTTCTTTATCTTGAGTTCTCCCGTGGAAAACTCTCCGACATAAGAAGATACCTGCATAAAATCAACGATAATGGGCATCTCAAGACGTCTTACAAGGTCAGCTGTAAATATGAAAGCTCCCGTAAGGATACCGACGACGACCAGCGGTTCGCCTTTGTAATCGCTGTTGAGCTCGCTGCTCAAACGGTCGAGCATCTGCTCGATCTCATCATGGGATACTAATACTTCATCAGTATTGATCTTCATCTTACTGCTTCCTCTCTATCGCAAACCTGACCAGCCTGCCGGGCTCTGCACCCTCATCAGCTCTGCCTGCAATGTATCTCTCGCGGCTTACGGAGTTGGTAAAACCGACCCCGTGTCCGAAGCCGGGCAACCACAAAACTTCCCCGCCGTCCCTGATAAAAAGGACCTGTCCTCTTGCAGAGCCGGGGATCTTAAGATCGGTCATCAGGCGGTTAAGATCTTTGCCGCCTGCGGAACCGGCCTTTCTGATGTGAAGTCCGGATGCGGATCCGCTGCAGTTACCCAATGTGAGTCTGCCTTCATGAAATGCTTCAACAGGACAAAACCACGACGAATTATTATACTCTAAATCGCCCTTATTCTCAATTATCCGCACCCTGAGTTTTAAGGCAGAATTGGGGATATCAGCACTAAAACCCTCATCAGTCTCAATGTCTTCAAGGCTGATATCAAGATCCACGGGGCCGTACGACACGAAAAAGCCCTGTTCTTCCGCGATCTTCCCCGCAAGCTCACCCATACCGCCGGCATTTACAAAAGCAAAGATATCACCATATCTGTATGCCTTCCTGCCGAACGGCATATCGATCGTAACCTCTCCCTTAACATCGCGGCCTGCAAGAAAACTGCTGTCACTTAGGTGTGTTTCCTCAAAATCTATGAGATCACCGAAAGTCTCCTGCCAAAGAAGCCTCAAGGCACGCGACTTTATCGCAGTATGAAGATCCCTTATGCCTGAAACTCTGAGAGCCGGATGATCAGATATGTTCATACGGTTAGAAATATAAGCCTCTCCGGAATATGAGCTGATGAAATCAAGATCATCACTTAAGAGTTTGTAGGTCCTGGCAAGCGGTACTGCGGGATCTTCGTTATAAAACTCTCCGATCCTCGGAAGAAAGTCATTGCGCCATGTATTACGGGTTCCGTCAGTAGTCAGGTTGGTCAAATCAGTGGCATAAGCAATGCCGCGGCTTTCCAGGAAAGCGACGAGTTCGCTCTTCTTAACACAAAGGAGCGGTCTGATAAGCCTTCCGGACCTGCTCTTTGGATTGACCAGACCTTCCAGACCGGAGCCTCTGAAAAGATTCATCATCATGGTCTCAGCCACATCATCTTTATGATGAGCTATGGCAACAAAGACCTTCTGCCCGGCTTCTTTTTCAATGGATAAGGCATATTGCTCAAAAGCCTCATACCTGAGGACTCTTCCTGCGGTCTCATCTGAAATTCGGTTCATTTTTGCAAAACAGGCACAGTCAAAATCGATGACCTTAAGACCTACACCGAGTTTTCCGCACAGATGTCTTACCTGCTCTGCTTCCTCATCGCAGACACCGGGTCTCAGATGGTGATTGCAGTGAAATGCGCAGATCTCCGCTTTGAGATCCCCACGGGCCTTCAATTCCTTAAGAATGGTCAGGAGTGCAACCGAATCGGGTCCCCCGGACAATCCGACAATGATTGTTCCGCAATCAAAAAGTCCCCTGCCCTCTGAAAACTCAAGGACTCTGTCTAAGATCTGATCTGTCGCGGACTTTGCCTTATCGTCGTTCAAATTCCAAACCCGTCCGGGTAATCCTCACTTGCCTGCGCAAAGAATCCGCCGTCACCGTCTTCGGGCGGATAATATTCGGTGTCAGGCATATCAGGCTCCGCAATCGGCGCCTCATCCCTGGTTACGCTGTCAAAATCATAATTTTGAGCCGCTGCGTCTCCGGAAACCGTTCTTGTATAAGGACTGCTGTCCTCATCACGCGGATCGTCCTTCTTCAGTTCGATGAAGGTAGTCTTGTTCGGGATCCAGCATACGGTGTCCCTTCCGGTCTTGCCGTGACGGTTCTTTGACAGATATATATATGCAGTCTTCGGATCGTTCTTATCCGAAACGACCGGCTGCTGCTTGTTTTCATTATCAGATGTGTTTTCTTCGTCGTCTTTTTTCTTATAGTAGTCGGGTCTGTCGATAAACATTACCGTATCGGCATCCTGCTCGATGGCACCCGAATCTCTCAGGTCGGAGAGCTGCGGCGTATGGTCGTCTCTCTGTGCGGCGCCTCTTGAAAGCTGTGAAAGTGCGATGATCGGAATGCCAAAGTCCTTCGCAAGGATCTTCAGAGATCTCGAGATGGCAGTGATCTCCTCATTACGGGATCTTCCTCCCGAACCAGGCATCGTCATGAGCTGGAGATAGTCAACGATAACAAGTCTCGGCTTCGTCTTTTCATTTGCATTGAGCTGTGTAAGCTTTGACTTCATCGAGACCGGATTCGTATCGGAATTGTCATCGATATAGATCGGGAATTCCGACAGTTTAGCGAGAGCATTCGATATCTGCTGCTTGTCGTTCTCATCCATCTTCCTTGAATATATGATCTCGTTTACCGATTTGTTCATGGAAGAGGACATAAGTCTCTGCGCGATCTCCTGCTTGCTCATCTCCAAAGAGAATATGGCAACGGGATTCTGGTTTGCAGCAACATTTGCAGCCATGTTGATGGCCAATGCGGTCTTACCCATGGCAGGGCGCGCTGCAAGGATATTGAGTGAGCCCGGCCTTAATCCGCCGAGCATCTTGTCGAGTCTGTCAAAACCGAGTTTTACCTTTCCTCCGCCTTCTTCGTCGCGGAGTTCGTTGGTAATCTCGGTAACAGTATATTTAAGTATCTCGGAAAGACCTTCGAAGCCTTTTGTCTCACCCGGACCTTTAAGTCTGGATATCTCATTGACCGCGTAATCAACGGCTTCATTCGCACGGAGCTGACCGGTAAGAGTCTTTGCCTTTATGTCATCGACAGCCTTAAGGAGTTTTGCCCTGTCGCTCCTCTCCCTTATCGCCTCGATATAACTCATAAGTGCAGACTGAACGGCGGTCTTATCGCCTACGCGGTAGAAATATCTCTGACCGCCGGCTTTCTCGGCAAGACCCCTTCTCTCAAGTTCGGAAAAAACGGTGATCCTGTCTATCTGGGCATTATCAAGGAACATGTCGATGATGACGCCGTATATCACTCTGTTGCGTGAATCCGTAAAATCAGCCTCGGTGAGCTTGTTCTCGACAGTCTTGATGACCACCTCATTGTTACGCATACAAAGCGCGAGGAGAGCCATCTCGACTTCCACTTCACCATTGGCGTCTGCTGCCTGGTCGATCAGATTATTAAGATAATCGAGCTCGTCAGCCATATGCCGTATCAGGCCTTCCCGGCGTCCGTAACGACTTCAACATTGATATCTGCGGATACCTGCGGATGGAGCTTGATCCTGGTCTTAAACAGACCGGTATTCTTGATAGGTGTTGATATAACGACCTTTTTCTTGTCAACATCAAAGCCTTCCTTCTTGAGGCTGTCGGAAATATCCTGAGCAGTTACCGCACCGTAGAGCCTGCCGTCTGCACCGCCTCTTGCGGTAACCCTGAAGATCTTGCCGTCGAGGATCTTTTTTGTTTCCTGTGCGGCTATAAGAGCCCTTCTCTCGTGCTCGGCCTTTGCGCCTGTCTGGAGCTTAACTTCGTTGAGATTGGCGGAAGTAGCTTCCTTCGCGAGACCCTTCTTAAAGAGGAAATTCCTCGCATAACCGTCGCTGACATTAACGACCTCATTGGCCTTGCCGACATTCTTGACATCCGAAAGAAGTATGACCTTCATAAAAACCTCCGCATATACCCTATATCTTTTACTAAAACAATCGGGCAATCTCCGTAAGACATATTATATGCCCCGGGGAGAGCCCGACTGATATTAAACTTTATTAATTATAGCGTAGCTTCTGTGATTTTTGTCAAATCACGGCCGCTATTGTCCCAAAAACAGTTTACTGAACCGTATAGGGCAAGATAGCAACCTGACGTGCACGCTTGATAGCTGTAGTAAGCTCACGCTGATGGATAGCGCATGTGCCTGTCATTCTCTTGGGAAGGATCTTGCCGTTCTCGGTAATATACTTCTTGAGTGTGACATCATCCATAAAATCAATGGACTCAACCTTGTTGGCACAGAAGGTGCAAACCTTCCTGCGTGTTCTTCTCTGCTTCATTCCGCCGGCAAAATCTCTGCCACCGGCTCTGGGTGCTCTGTTCTCTGCCATTTGAGTGATCTCCTTCACAAATTAAATCTCAAAGGGAAGCTCACCGGACTGACCTTCTTCAAAACCGCCGGAAACAGGTGCATCGATCTGCATATTGGGAGCAGTGGGAGCACTTGCAGCAACGGAATCTGCTGAAGGCGGATTGAAAGACTGTGTAGGTACGGGAGAAGCGGGCTCGGGACGGTATACGTCACCGGCAGGTGCTCCTGCGGATTCTACAAACTCGGCCTCATCGATAACAACTTCAGTAATAAACTTCTTCTGTCCACTCTGATCGTCGTAACTTCTGGTCTGAATGCTTCCGACCAGACCGATGCGGTTGCCTTTACGGAAATACTTCTGAATGAAGACTGCTGTCTGACGCCATGCAACACAGTTGATGAAATCAGCCTGTCTCTGACCGTTCTGGTCCTTGAAGCGTCTGTCTACCGCAACTGTGAAGTTGCAGAACTGTGTCTGATTGGTAGTCAGCTTGATTTCCGGGTCCTTTGTGAGTCTTCCGACTAATTCTACTTTGTTCATTTACTGTTACCTTCCTGTCTAAAGTGATTACTCACCGACACGAACAATGAGATAACGGATAACGCCATCGGTAATCTTGAGAACACGCTCAAGTTCCTTGGGGAAATCGCTATCGGCAGTAAATACTGTCTGAACATAGTAGCCGTTCTTCTGACCTTCAATCTCGTAAGCGAGCTCACGTGTGCCGATCGTATCGAATGCATCAATGGTAGCAGCTGATTCGATCTTAGCCTTGATTGTGTCAGTAAGAGAAGCAATACCCTCTTCACCAGCAGCGGTGCTGAGGATTGTGATCAAACGATATTGGTTTGCCATGTTTTTCACCTCCTTCTGGACTTTACGGTCCGGCATCAAAACCGGACAAGGATACCGCCCTAAATATAAGCGGCAACGTGAAGAATAACACAGCACGAGAGCCAAAGTCAAGCATTTACTTAAGCCGCGGGCTGTTCTCACCGTTCATGTCCTGCCTGAATCTTACAAGGGAGATTCTAGCAACCCCAAAATCAAAATTCTACCCTTTCAGAGCAGATTGAGACTATTTAGGGGGGTGTGAGACTAGTCTCAATTTTATTTTGTCCCAAAAAGTCAGATCCTCGATGCTCCGAGTTCCTTTAATACGTAAGGGAACAGCAATTCGAGCCAGGCATTAAGAGCTTTGGCCGTGTGAAGAAAAGTTTCGTAATTTTCACCGGAAGGGTCCGGAACGGATATTGACATTATCCTTCCGGAGGAATCTTTCATGACAAGACCGTTCGCTGCAGCGAATGTCGAGAGCGAGAAAACCTTGTCCTTTATCTCCGGAAATGCCTTGATGATGCTGAATGCTTGTTCATCCCTTACGGTCAGTATAAGATCGTTGTCGTCATAGACCGAAGGATTTGCCCTTCTTGACTCAACGGAACCAAGGCCGAAGCCCGTGAGTTCCTTTACTGCCTTGTCCATAAGAGCATCAGGTTCCATTCCCGACATAGCCGTCAGACCGGCGGATTCACAATAGATCTCGAAGCCTGTATCGGCGGCTCTGCTTGATATATAAGGTTCATTTTTCTCTATCAGACGCCTCATCAGCGATTCACAGCATGCAGAAAGTGAAGTATTGTTGTCATCTATGAAAAGTACGGATGCCGTGACCGTGTCCTTAAATGCATCGATCGCCAAAGGAAACCTCCCGGGTCTTGCCGGAGCAGGCATTCCGGGTGTCAGTTCCTCTTTCTTGCCGGCTGCCTTACCAAGCCTGTTCATATATGCAACAGACAGGCCTTCGCCATCAAAGCCCTGGGCAAGTATGACATCCACCTCTTGAACATCAAGGAACCTCAGTCCCTCGAAGAGCCCGTGCGAAGCATATGAAACATCAACGGCGGGCCCGTAAACACAGAACTCCGTATGTGCGGATAAGATCCTGTCATCGAGCTTTTCGTATACAGCCCTGATCTCCTTACCGCAGTACAGACCTATCCTCGCAAACGGGTTTTTGGCGAGGATCTCCCTGGATCTCAGGATAAAAGGCGAAGCGATATTGACCAGTTCTTTTGCCTCTTCATCGGTCAGCTTCTTAAGATCCGCAACGGTAAAGACCGAATTCCCGATCTTTCCGTCTGTTCCCTGGGCATCGTCACCCAGGATCTTCGTTCCTTCAGGAAGACTCATTATCTCAACCTGTGCGAAGGGAGCGTAATGGCGGTATTTCATACCCGGTGATCTCGGTTTTTCCGCATCCCCGGAAGCCTTGCAAACAGAGGCTGTCTCAATTTTCAAGGCCTTTTCTATATCATTTTTTGTAACTGCTCCGGGTCTGAGTATTACAGGCAAAGTTCCGGTACAGTCGACTACCGTGGATTCCAGGCCGAATTCCGAATCGCCGCCGTCTATTACCGCATATATATAACCGTCCATGTCCTCAAGGACGGATCTGGCATTTGTGGGTGAAGGTCTTCCGGACAGATTAGCCGATGGAGCCGCAACAGGCACACCCGCATATTTGAGGAACTTATTTGCTGTGGGATCTGAAGGCATCCTGACTCCGACCGTATCAAGTCCGGCCGTGGTCTGGTCGGAGATGATATCAGACTTCTTCATTACGAGCGTTATCGGCCCCGGCATGAATTCATCGATAAGCTTCTGTGCGAGCGGAGTTATCCCGGAAACGATCTCCTTTATCTGTTCTTTGTCTCCGACATGGCATATGAGCGGATTGTCGGCAGGACGCCCCTTTGCCTCGAACACTCTCTTCACGGCTTCGCCGTCCCTCGCGTCACAGCCGAGTCCGTATACGGTTTCCGTCGGGAAGCCTACAACCTCACCGTTCCTTATATGCTCGGCAGCCTCTTTTATCGCGCTGTCATCACCTGAACCGATCAGTAATGTTTTCTTATATCTTTTCGTGCGTTCCATATGACCCCCGCTAATCAATCTTCGCTGCTTCCGGCATTTTCCGCTGCCTGTGCCAGTGTCAGCGCGTCCACTATCTCGTCAAGATCACCTGCAAGGATCTGGTCGAGCTTATAGAGCGTCAGTCCGATCCTGTGATCCGTAACTCTTCCCTGATGGTAATTGTATGTTCTGATCCTTTCGGAACGGTCACCCGTACCGACCTGGGATTTTCTCTCATCATTATGCCTGTCGGCATCGGCCTGTTGTGCTATCGCCCACAGGCGCGACTGAAGGACTTCCAGTGCCTTCTCTTTGTTTTGGATCTGAGATCTCTCATCCTGACACGTAACTACCATGCCTGTCGGAAGATGTGTGATCCTGATCGCAGAGGACGTCTTGTTGATATGCTGACCGCCTGCGCCGGAAGACCTGAACCTGTCTATCTTAAGATCGGACGGATTGATCTCGACATCCGTCGGCTCCGCTTTCGGGAGCACCGCAACCGTGGCGGTCGAAGTGTGAACTCTTCCACCCGATTCCGTAACAGGCACTCTCTGCACCCTGTGGACACCGCTCTCGAATTTCATCCTCGAAAACACTCTCGGTCCGTCGATCTCGGCTACTATTTCCTTGTAACCTCCAAGCTCCGTAGGACTTGCATCGACAATGCTTACATCAAAGCCTTTGATAGCAGCATACCCCTTATACATCTTCATAAGATCTGACGCAAAGAGTGCGGATTCCTCTCCTCCGGCACCTGCCCTTATCTCGAGTATTACCGATCTGGAATCTCTCGGATCCCCGGGAGTCAGATATATCATCAGTTCCTTTTCAAGCGAGTTCAGCCTGTCTTTTGCATCAGCCAGTTCTGCATTGGCGAGGCTGCGCATCTCATCGTCTCCTCCGAGATCACCATTCTCCAAAAGGTCCAGTATGCCCTGGATCTCTTTCTCACAGGCTTCATAGCTCCTGATTGCCTCTACCTGAGGATTAAGAGCAGCCAATTCCTTTGAATATTTAGTATATTCCTCCGGACGTGAAGCAACCGCCGGATCACTCAGGGTTCCGGTCAGTTCCTCATATTTAGCCTTGATCAGGTCTGTCTTACTCTTATCTATTGACATGGTCTTATATATTAAAACATTAAAATATTATTTTCCAACTAATCAGGACAAAGATTACGGGCTGCCTCTTGCTCTGAGACAGCCCGTCCTTCTAAACAGACTTTAATGCATTACGCCTGAGGTGTCTGCGGCGGCTGAGGTGCAACCGTTGCAGCCGGCGCAGCAGGTGCTGCGGGAACAGCAGGCTGTGCGGGTGCGACATTTGTAAGCACCTCATACTCGAGCTTGTGTCTCAAAGGCTTCTGGCAGCGCGGGCAATAAACGAATCCGTGAGGATACCATGCCCTGTGACCGAGATCATAAGTATGGTAATCGAATTCATAATAGCAGTACTCGCATCTGCAGTGAAAAGTCGGATTGTATTCCGTGTATCCCGGAACAGGATACGGATTTACTACTCCGGAATTCTGGATCCACGGTCTTGCCTGTGTTCCGGGAACCGGCTGCTGAGCTGCAACCGGAGCGGCAACAGGAGCTGCTGCAGCTGCTGCAGGTGCTGCAGCGGGCGCGGATGCCGGTGCGCCTTCCTGCAGGGTGCGGAAATCAAAACCGCACTTCATGCAGAAATTCGCGTCATCTGCGACCTGTGTTCCGCATCTGGGGCAAAATTTACTCATTGATCATTCCTCCTCTTATTCCATATTCGAAGCAACTAAGTAATTATAAATCGTTTGTAATATAAAGGTCAAATTTGAGGAACCATCAATGCCTTATCTTCAGGTTACATCCCGAACCAATCGAAAAAGCGTCCGGGCATATACCCGAACGCTTTGACAATAATTATATTTATAAGATCAGCCGTTGAAAGAGATACCGGCTTTTACAAAATCCACTGTACCGTCATTATAAGCACTGTTGATCAGATTATCGGCAATGGCGGACGGAACGCTGATCCCGGAACTCCATTTCTTCTGACCTGAATAAATATAGATATGGGAATCCTTCTTATCATAGGTCACCATGTCTGCTCCGAGCACACCTGTCTGCTCGCTTCCGGCAACCGAAAAGTTGAATTTAACTTTGATCATCTTATGTCCTCCTGTTAAAGTGATAGTCTGATTATATAATAAAATCAAAAATAAATAACAACTCTTATAGATGTGGCTATTTACCAGCTTGTGACTGATATTTATAAATCTCCGAAATGAATAGAATCATATCGGCTCTTTAACGGCACTAGCCTTATGCCTCTACCTGATATAATTCAGGCTGCTTTTATCTTGATTATCTGTTCTCCTGTCTTGATGGGAATTGCTCTTGTATCACCCAGCTTCATCATCTGATATGCAGCATTTACGTCTGCGTTAATGAAGATCCCGCTGTTGCTCTTAAATAATCCTCGCTCTATTCTTCGTTTCTTGTTATAGTGAGCTTTGTCAGGCTTTTCTCCGTCAAGATAACTCGTTCCGCTCGTGTAACTCTCGCGTACAGTTTTTACCTCTATGCCTTCAAGTCTTGCTTTGTATATGATCATGTCCGTAAGTGTCTTATACGGTATGGATACAAAGTTCTGGTTTGTTATGTTTCCCATGTGTACTTTCTGTTTCCATCCGTGATTGGATCC